>OHJY01000728.1_pt1 | contig 12073 bp, 9 predicted proteins | sample 1568681 | NCBI WGS metagenome assembly OHJY01 (sample SAMEA3879540, study PRJEB24766) | human gut metagenome | biome: human-associated habitat; feature: feces | place: USA | collected 1985/1987
ATCTTCGAACATAATTCTGAAATGGCCATGATCTTCATTCTCATTCTTATAATAGGCAATTGGATTTGCTTTGAAACTTCCACTATCTTCATACTCCTTCTGAATGAATCCTTCTCCAATTCTAAAAATATCTTTATATACATCCAGTGGATCCATCTTCTCTCCACCATACCTCTTAATAACATCACTTAACATAGTTCTAAACACCTCTCTAAAACAAACATAAAAGAACAAAAAAGAAGAAAAAATATAGGAATGCCAATGCAGATGAAACAACACAAAATATATTACAAAGAGATTTTTACGCAACTGCACCCAATCAAAAATGGGCTACTGATGTGACTGAATTTAAAGTGCCAGGTAAAAAAAAGAAGTTGTATTTAAGTGCCATTATAGATCTGTATGATAGATATCCTGTGTCATATGCTGTTAGTGCCAGAAATGATAATAAATTAGTATTTAAAACTTTTGATAAGGCAATTGCGTTGAACCCCTGTGCAAAGCCGATTTTTCATTCAGATCGGGGATTCCAGTATACCAGCAAAATGTTTAAAAAGAAACTTGTAAAACAAGAAATGAGACAATCCATGTCTCGGGTTGGACATTGTATTGATAATGGACCAACAGAAGGTTTCTGGGGAATTATCAAAGCAGAAATGTATCAGATGTACGAAATAACTGATGAATCCTCATTAAGATTTGCAATAAAGGATTATATAAGATTTTATAGTGAAGAACGTCCACAGGATAGGTATTGCTGCAAAACACCCCTAGAAGTACGTCAAGAAGCACTGAAATCTGACATACCAGTAGAATATCCTATTCCAGAAAACAAACGAATTAAAAAATATAAAGAGAAATGGTGTGCATAAAAATACCTACACTCCAAAATGAAATGTAGGTATTTTTGTCGCTTACCTTTAGATATTTCACCTGTCTACTTGACAAGGGGCATATCATGTGCTGCAAGGCACGAAAGGCGGCTTTTGTTTATTTCTGTGCCAGCGCCTTGCCTTTTGCGTAGTAGCGCTGCATCTCTTCCCGGGGGACCATATTCCCGCCGGTGGCCCAGACCAGATGGGTGGCGTTTGCCAGCGTACCGGCGGGCAGGGCAGCTTCGGTGTAAGCGCCAAGCAGCTGCCCGGGCTGGGTGAGCACCGGGCCATACATTCCCGCCAGAGCGCTGGGCTCAAGGTAAAGATCTTCGGCATCTGCCAGCTGTGCCAGAAGGGTATACATCCGCTCGTCCTGCAGGGTGTAGCAGCCGCTCATAAAGGGGCGCATCAACCCGCCCACAAAGCCGGAAGCACGCCCCACGGCAAGACCATCGGCGGCAGTGCGGTTGTCGATGCCAAAGTCCTGCACACAGACGCTGCTGTTTTCGCCGGTAGCCATGCCCAGCATCATGCAGGGGGAGTGGGTGGGCTCGGCAAAAAAGCAGTGTGCGGCATCGCCGAACAGCATCTTCAGGCCAAAGGCCACGCCGCCGGGGCCGCCGCCCACACCGCAGGGCAGATAGGCGAAGAGGGGATGCTCCGCGTCCACGGTGACGCCCTGCGCGTCCAGCTGCTTTTTCAGCCGCAGTGCAGCCACAGCATAGCCTAGAAAGAGGGTCTTGGAGTTTTCGTCATCCACAAAATGGCAGTAGGGGTCGTCCGCCGCCAGCTTACGCCCCTCAGTCACGGCGATGCTGTAATCGGAGGCATATTCCACCACCTTGACGCCCCGGCTGCGGAGCAGGTCTTTTTTCCACTGCCGCGCGTCAGCGGACATATGCACGGTGACCTGAAACCCCAGCTTTGCGCTCATGATGCCGATGGAAAGCCCCAGATTGCCGGTGGAACCCACCGCAATGGAGTATTGCGAGAACAGCTTGCGGAAGTGCTCCTCTGCCAGAACGGCGTAGTTGTCGGTCAGGTGCAGCATTCCGCTGTGCAGGGCAATGTCCTCGGCGGTTTTCAGCACCTCGTAAATGCCGCCACGGGCTTTGATGGAACCGGAAATAGGCAGGTGGCTGTCCAGCTTGACCCATATCTGTCCGGCGATGGGGGTGCCGCTGCGCTCTTCCAGCACCTTTTGCATCCGGGGGATGGGTCGGACAGGGGATTCAATGATGCCGCCGGTCGCAGCAGTTTCTGGAAAGACGGCGGCAAGGTAGGGGGCAAAACGCTCCAGCCGCGCGGCGGCGTCCTCGATGTCGGCAAGGGTCAGCGGACAGGCAGCCGCAGCCTGTGCAAAGGGCAGCTTGTCCGGGTTTACCCATGCAGTCTCCTTCAGGGCGCAGAGGTCGGAGACCACGGGATATGCCGCGATCCAATCGGCAGCGGAACGCCCGGCGATGCACTTGTCAGGTGAAACCATAGCGGATCCTCCTTTATATATAGAAGTTTGGATAGAAGCGGATGAGTGCGCCCGGCAGGTTTCGCGGGCGCTGAATGTTTTGAATATAAAGGTTTTTATAGGAATTGTCAACCGGCTGCTTTTTGCGCCGGGCGGGTCAGAGCACTACATGCTTGGCGGTTACAAGCTATTGCTTGGGCAGCCCAGCGGCAGAGCAGGGAATCTATGGAAGGAAAGCAGCACACTGCCCAAAAACCTTGTTAAAAAACTGGCATTTTGCCGTTTTTGTGTAAAGTATACAAGAATAAACACAAAAAATTGGCATTGCGCGTATTGCTATTTTACAACTGATATATTAGAATATAAGCAAGAAGAGCGTGCAGGCGTTCTGCGCGTGCCACATGATAAATAACGACAGGAGGAACTTCTCTATGCCTATGAAAATGGGTTGGCGCTGGTATGGCGAGGGCAACGACCCCGTCACCCTGAGCGACATCAAGCAGATCCCCGGCGTGACCAGCATCGTCTGGGCACTGCACAACAAGATGCCCGGCGAGATCTGGGAAATCGACGAGATCCAGAAGGTTGCAGACCAGATCCACGCCTACGGCTTTGATATGGATGTTGTCGAGTCCGTCAACGTGCACGACGATATCAAGATCGGTCTGCCCACCCGCGACCAGTATATCGAGAACTACAAGCAGTGCATCCGCAACCTGTCCAAGTTCGGTGTCAAGGTCATCTGCTACAACTTCATGCCCATCTTCGACTGGACCCGCACCGACCTGTTCCACCCGGTAGGCGACGGTTCTACCGCACTGTTCTACGAGAAGGATAAGATCAAGGGCGATTACAAGGCCATGGCTGAGTATATCATGTCCTTCACCGAGAAGTATAACATGACCTTCCCCGGCTGGGAGCCGGAGCGCATGGCAAAGCTGGACGAGCTGTTCAAGGCCTACGCCCCTGTCACCAAGGAGAAGCTGTGGGAGAACCTGAAGTACTTCCTCGAAGCCCTGATGCCCACCTGCCGCGAGTGCGACATCAAGATGGCCATCCACATGGACGATCCCCCTTGGGATATCTTTGGCCTGCCCCGCCTGCTGGTGGATGAGCCCAGCATCGACCGCTTCCTGAAGATGGTGGACGATCCGTACAACTGCCTGACCCTGTGCACCGGCAGCCTGAACGCAAACCCCAACAACAACTGTGCCGAGATCATCCGTAAGCACTGCGACCGCATTGCCTTCGGTCACGTCCGCAACATCCACCACTTCCCCAACGGCGACTTCTCTGAGGCTGCTCACCGCGACTGCTGCGGCGAGACCGGCATCATTGAGGTGATGCGCGCTTACCATGACTGCGGCTTTGAGGGCTATATCCGCCCCGACCACGGCCGTCAGCTGTGGGAGGAAGGCCCCGGTGTCTGCCGCCCCGGCTATGGCAAGTATGACCGTGCTCTGGGCATCCAGTATATGCTGGGTATCTGGGATCTGCTGGACCGTCTGGATGAAGAAAAGAAGGGCTGATGATTATGAAGCTGTCTGATATCAAAAACGGCAATCTGTCCGCCGAGTGGGCAGAAAAGGGCTACGAGCTGCCCAAATTCGACATTGAGGCCGTCAAGGCCAAGACCCACGCCGAGCCCACTTGGGTGCACTTTGGCGCCGGCAACATCTTCCGTGCTTTCCCCGCTGCCGTGCTGAACGATGCACTGAACAGCGGCAAGTACGACCGCGGTGTCATCGTGGCCGAGAGCTTTGACTACGAGATCATCGATAAGGCTTACCAGCCCTACGATAACCTGAGCCTGCTGGTCTGCCTGAAGTCCACCGGCGAGATCGAGAAGAAGGTCATCGCCTCCGTTACCGAGAGCCTGAAGGCTGACTATTCCTTCGGCGCCGACTGGGCACGTCTGGTGGAGATCTTCCAGAACCCCAGCCTGCAGATGATCTCCTTCACCATCACCGAGAAGGGCTACGGCGTTGCTCCTGCTGACCTGGAGCGCGGCCTGACCCCCGTTCTGGCCATGGGCAAGGTCACCGCTCTGCTGTACGAGCGCTTCAAGGCCGGCAAGCTGCCCCTGACCGTGCAGAGCATGGACAACTGCTCTCACAACGGCGATAAGGTCAAGGCCGCAGTCTTTGCCTACGCTTCCAAGTGGGTCGAGCAGGGTCTGGTTCCCGCTGAGTTCCTGGCATACGTTCAGGACGAGACCAAGATCACCTTCCCCTGGAGCATGATCGATAAGATCACTCCCCGCCCGGATGCCAAGGTCCAGCAGATGCTGGCCGACGACGGCTTTGAGGACAACTACACCATCGTCACCGAGAAGCACACCTTCACCGCTCCCTTCGTCAACGCCGAGGAGACCCAGTACCTGTGCATCGAGGATCACTACACCAATGGCCGTCCTCCGCTGGAGCTGGGCGGTGTGCTGTACTGCGACCGCGAGACCGTGGACAAGATCGAGAAGATGAAGGTCTGCACCTGCCTGAACCCGCTGCACACTGCCATGTCCATCTATGGCTGCATGCTGGATTACACCCTCATCTCTGCTGAGATGGCAGACGAGGACCTGCGCAGCTTCATCCAGAAGATCGGCTACATCGAGGCGATGCCCGTCGTCGTTGACCCCGGCGTTCTGAACCCCTACGAGTTCATCGGCGCTGTCATCAACCGCCGTCTGCCCAACCCCTTTATGCCTGATGCTCCCCAGCGTATCGCTACCGATACCTCCCAGAAGCTGGCGATCCGCTTCGGCGAGACCATCAAGGCTTACGAGGAGCGCGGTCTGGACAAGTCCAACCTCGTGCTGATCCCGCTGGTGCTGGCAGGCTATGCCCGCTACCTGAAGGGCATCGACGACAACGGCCAGCCCTTCGAGATCTCTCCCGATCCGCTGCTGGCTGAACTGCAGGCCATCGTCAGCCCCTTGCAGGTCAAGGAAGGCGAGCAGGACTTCAGCTGCCTGAAGGCTCTGTACAGCCGTGCCGATGTGTTCGGTGTGGATCTGTACGCCATCGGTCTGGGCGAAAAGATCGAGGGCATGGTCAAGGAGCTGTACGCCGGTAACGGCGCAGTGCGCAAGACCCTGCACAAGTACACCCTGGCCCGCTAAAATGTTATAACGCTATTTCCGTACCCACGCTGCGCTTTTGCTTTGCCGCAGCGTGGGTTTTTGTTTTGTCCCTGCGTGAAAAAAAGCAGAACAGCCAAGCCTGTCGGCTTGGCTGTTCTGCAAATTATAAAAAATCTTCCTTACTTCCGGCAGTCGTGCAGGCTGGCGGCGGGCAGGGCACTGCCCAGCAGGCTCCATGCGGCATCCATGCTCTCGTTCAGCAGATAGGCCTGATTCTTCTGGACGTAGATGTACACCGCCTCTTTGGTGCGGTAGGCGCAGTACACGGTGTTCCAAGTGTAGCGGTTGGTGGGCTCGGTCTTGTTCTGCTCACCGGCCATCCAGACCGAAAGCCCGGCGGCGTCCAGCTCCAAACGGTAGAAGGGGCGGGGCAGACCCAGCTTTTTGATCTGCTTGGAGAGGTTAGCAAAGAAGGTACCGAAGTATACGGCGGGCAGACCGATGGCTACGATGGCCAGCACGGCGGTCAGCAGCCCGGCACCCTCCCGTTTGCCGATCTGGCTCAGGCAGATCCCGGCGCACACCAGTAGAATGGCAGTGAACACCGCCGGGCGCTGCCAGCCCTTGTTGTGGCGCAGCAGGTCGAAAGATGCAAAATCGTGAAAGCTTTTTTCGTCCATCTGAACGGAAACGCAAACATTCTGGGTCATAAAGTTACCCTCCTTTTTGGGCATAGTACCACATTTATCAGCAAGAAGCAAGCAAAAGATGCACCGGCGGCGGTGCATCCGGCTTGCAAACCGCCCGCAAAGCGTGGTAAAATAAGTTATTATCTAACGGATATTATCCAACGAAAAAAAGGGGGAAGCTTTGCATGGAAAAGCGCAACTGGAAGCGCAGCGTTACGCTCAAGCAGCGCATGGTGCTGTGTCTGGCGGCTTTTTTTGCGGCCTTTGCGTTGCAGCTTGCCCTGAACGGCTATCAGGCACGGGCGGTGCAGCAGGTGCAGGACGACCAGATGGGCAACTTTAACGCCATCAGCCGGTTTCAGGGCGGTGTGGAAAGTTCCATCAGCATTCTGGAAGCGTACCGCTGGGAGAACGGCGAGACCGAGGAGATGCTGGAAAAGCTCCGGGCAGCCTGCTCCACCAGCAACGCATGGCTGTGGCGCATCCGATCCAATATGGACGGCTTGCAGAATGTCAGCGATGAGCAGTGGGTGCTTTACGGCGCAGTGGAGACCACCTACGGCAGCTACAACACCCTGCTGGAAGAGCTGGAAGGTTACCTTACCAGCGGACAGGATGCAAAAGCGTCCCAGCTGTACTATAACAAGGTCTCGGTCTGCGGCGGGTATCTGAGCCAGTACACCATGCAGCTGCTGAAAGCATCGATTCTGGACGCCCAGACTACTTATACCGAGATCTCGGAGCTGGGCGAGCGGATCGCCCTGATGCAGATCGTGGTGGTGGCACTGTGCGTGGCGCTGGGCTGTGCTTCCGGTCTGATGGTCATGCGGCTGCTGACCCCGGTCTCCCAGATGATCGTAGCTTCTCGCGCCATCAGCCGCAGCCAGTTCGACACCCCGGACATCCCGCTGCCCAAGCAGCCGGAGATCGGCCAGCTGGCGGAGTCCTTCAACCGCATGAAGCACTCCATGGCGCAGCAGGTGAGCACCCTGCAGGAGAAAAACGAGATCGAACGGGAACTGCACCGCCAAAAGACCGAAGCGCTGGAATTGCAGAACCGCATGGAGCGCAGCCGGTTACAGCAGCTGCGCAGCCAGATCGACCCGCATTTTCTGTTCAATACCCTCAACGTCATCCAGCAGATGGCGGGCACAGAGTCCGCCTACCGCACGCAGGCGCTCATTATGGCGCTTTCCCATCTGCTGCGTTACAGCCTGATGAGCAACGATGAGCAGGTGCCTCTCTCCCGGGAGGTGCGCGTTGTGGACGAATACTACTCCATCTACCATGTGCGCTTTGGCGACCGGGTGCAGATGGAGTGGGCGTTTTCGGACTCGCTGGACCTGACCGAGACTATGGTGCCGTCCTTTATCTTGCAGCCCATCGTGGAAAACGCCTTCAAGCACGGCATCTGCCCCAAGGAAGAGGGCGGCGTGGTGCGCATCCGTATGATCCCTCTGCGGGAAAAAGGTCTGCTGTGCATCCGGGTGCTGGACAACGGCGTAGGCATTGAGCCGGAGCAGCTGCAGCAGCTGCGCACGGCACTGGAACAGCCCGCACCCCGCTGGGAACATATCGGTATTTATAATGTGGCTGCCCGCTTGCGGCTGCTGGATGCCCGCTGCCGGGTGGTGGTGCGCTCCCGGCCGGGGCGGGGGACTGCGGTGATCCTGTATCTGCCGCTGGTGGAGAATGAGGAGGAATTTGAGGAATGATTCGTCTGTTGATCGCGGATGATGAGAAGATGGAACGGGAAGCGCTGGCGGATATCGTCATGCGCCGGTTCGAGCATGAGGTAACAGTGGAAATGGCGGAAAACGGACGCAAAGCCGCCGATACCGCCGTGCTCTGGGGTGCAGACCTGATTTTGATGGACATCGAGATGCCGGGAATGAACGGCTTGGATGCCGCCCGCGCGGTGCTGGAGCAGCGCCCGGAGTGCAAGGTGATCTTTATCACGGCATACAGCCTGTTCCAGTACGCCCATGAAGCGGTGCATCTGGGTGCCTGCGACTATCTGCTGAAGCCGGTGGACCCGGACGAGACCGAAGCTGCCATCCGCCGCGCCATCCGGCAGATCGAAGCCGGACGCCGTCTGGCAGAGCTGGCTGCGGAAGCCCCGGAGCAGGAAACCGCCCCGGAGCAGGAGACCGACCCCGCCGGGGAAGGGGAGAGTGACCGCAACGCACTGGTGATGGATCATGTGCGCAAGTATATGGAAGACAACTATATGTCCGACCTCTCGCTGGACAGCGTGAGCGAAATTTTGCACATCAGCCCGGCGTATCTTTCGGCGCAGTTCAAAAAGTACCAGAAGATGAACTTTCTGGACTGCCTGACCGAGCTGCGCATCAACGCAGCCAAAGAGCTGCTGGCCGACCCCTTCCGCTCCGCAGCAGAGGTGGCCTCCATGGTGGGCTACGAGGATGCCAGTTACTTTGCCCGTGCCTTTAAAAAGCGCACCGGCATGACCCCCACCCAGTACCGGAAGGAAGCGGCAAAGGCGGCCCGGGAGGCACGGCTGTGACCCGCCGTCAGCTGCTGCATCTGCTTGCGGCAGCACCGGCACTGGCAGTCACAGGCTGCACGGCACAGTCTGCTTCTTCGCAGCAGGAAAAGCCGCTCATTCTGCGCTATGCGGAGAATCAGCCGGAGGACTACCCCACCAGCAAGGCGGCAAAGGCCTTTGCCGAGCTTGTGGCGCAGCGCACGGATGGCCGGGTGAAGGTGCTGGTTTACAGTGGGGCAGAGCTGGGCGCGGAGCAGAGCGTCATCCAGCAGATGCAGTTCGGCGGGGTGGATTTTTCCCGCGTGTCCCTGAGCCAGCTGGCAGAGTACGAGCCGGAGCTTAGCGTACTGCAACTGCCTTACCTGTACAGTGATGCCGAGCAGATGTGGCGTGTGCTGGACGGAAGCATCGGGGACGAGTTTCTGACCCGGCTGGATGCGATCGACCTGACCGGACTTTCCTGGTTCGATGGCGGTGTGCGCAGCTTCTACACCCGCCAGAAGGTCACATGCCTGGCAGAGCTGCAGGGGCTGAGGCTCCGTGTGCAGGAATCCGACACCATGAGCATGATGGTCTCGGCGCTGGGGGCCGACCCGGTGCAGGTGGTGTACAGTCAGGTGTACGCAGCCCTGCACAACGGCCAGATCGATGGGGCGGAGAACAACTGGCCCAGCTATGAGGCCATGAGCCATTACGAGGTGGCTCCCTACTTTCTGCGGGATGAGCACACCCGCGTGCCGGAGATCCAGCTGGCCAGCATCCCGGCAATGGAGAAGTTGGCCGCTTTGGACCCGACATTCCCGGGCATCCTGCGCAGCTGCGCGCGGGAGTCGGCGCTGATCGAGCGCACCCTCTGGGCTGAACAGGAAGCCGGGGCAGAACAGGATATGCTGGCCCGCGGCATCGTGGTCACGGAGCTTTCCAGCGAGGAAAAACAGAAATTCCGCGCTGCAGTCCAGCCCCTGTACGATCAGTTTGCGGAACAGGCGGAGCTGATCGCCCGAATTCAGAAAAGCTAAAAATATCAGGAAGAATCCCAGTCGTTGGCAGGTATGCCCAAAGGCTGGGATTCTTATTTGTACAGGATGTACAGAAGTTGTTTTCACATTTTTTTGAAAAACAGGACATTTTTTGGAAGCCCTTGTTCTGACCAAGAAATTTTGCTAAAGTGTGAACAGTGAATGAACGACAGCACCGCACCTGTGCAGGAAGGTGCTGCCGGAAGGAAACAGAAGAATATATTTCAGGAGGGTTTTACCATGAAAAAGATCTCTCGTCGCAGCTTTCTCGCCGTTGCCGGTGCAGCTACCGCAGCTGCTGCCCTGACCGCATGTGGCGGCTCTTCCAGCTCCACTGTAACCTCTGCTGCCGGTTCCACCGCCGCTTCTGCTGCCGGTGATGCTACCGCTGCTGCAAACGATCCCAAGGTGACTCTGGTCTACGCCGAGGTCAACCCGCTGGATACCATCGTCGGCCAGACCGCTACCCACTTCAAGGAGAAGGTCGAGGAGCTGACCGGCGGCTCCGTCGTCATCGACGTGCAGGCTTCCGGTGTTCTGGGCTCTGAGAACGACGTTCTGGACGCGATCCTGGGCGGCTCCACTTCCATTGATATGAGCCGTATCTCCGCTTTCGCACTGACCAGCTACGGCTGCAACAAGTCCAAGCTGCTGAGCATCCCCTTCACCTTTGAGAACCGCGCACACTTCTGGAACTTTGCCAACAGCGACCTCGCACCGGAGTTCCTGAACGAGCCCCAGGAGCTGGGCCTGCCCGTTCGCGGCATCTTCTACGGCGAGGAGGGCTTCCGTCACTTCTTCACTGTCAAGCCCGTTTCCGGCATCGCTGATTTCAAGGGCCTGAAGCTGCGCGTGTCCAACGACCCCGTCATGAACGGCATGGTCGAGGGTCTGGGCGCTAACCCCACCGTCGTTTCCTTCGGTGAGCTGTACAGCGCACTGCAGACCGGCGTTGTGGATGGCGCTGAGCAGCCCATCGCAAACTACAAGTCCAACGCGTTCCCCGAGGTTGCCAACAACCTGATCCTGGACGGCCACACTCTGGGCGCTGTGCAGGCTGTCATCACCGACAACGCATGGGGCAAGCTGACCGAGAACCAGCAGGCTGCCATCATGGAGGCCGGTGCTGACACCCAGAAGTTCAACGCTGATCTGTCCGAGACCGCTGAGAACAAGGTTCTGGAAGAGCTGCGCTCCTCCGGCTGCAACGTTGTGGATGTGGACGACAAGACTCCCTGGCAGGAAGCTTGCGCTAAGGTCATCAAGGACAACACCTCTGATCAGGCTGAGCTGTACCAGAAGCTGCTGGACATGAAGGCATAATCTGGCTTTCCATCCAATCTAAGTAGTACATTGCCCGGCGGGGGCCCACGGGAAGACGCCCGCAGGCTCCGCCGGGCTTTTATATGGAGGAATTTCTATGCCGAAAATCTTTACCACTCTGGATAAGATCAGACCGGCGTACGACTTTACCTACAAGGTGGTTCTGTTCATCTGCAAGATCCTGCTGATCGCAGATATCCTCATTACCACGATGTCGGTCATCGGCCGTTACGTCCCCTTTATCCCGGACCCCTCCTGGTCTGAGGAGGTCGTTCTGACCTGCATGAGTTACATGGCTGTGCTGAGCGCTGCACTGGCCATCCGCCGCGGCGCACACATCCGCATGACTGCCTTTGATATGTACCTGCCCAAGAAAGTGGTCAAGGCGCTGGACATTCTGTCCGACGTGGCTGTGATGGTTCTTGGTGTGGTGATGATGGCGGTCGGCTGGAACTACGCCACCACACTGGGCGGTCGTGGCTTCTATGTTTCCATGCCTTGGCTGAGCCGCTTCTGGATGTACTTCCCGGTGCCGCTGGCCGGTGTTGCCATGATCATCTTCGAGATCGAGGCACTGTACAACCACATCAAGAGCATTTTTGTAAAGGAGGAAGTGTAATATGACAGTTCAGACACTGGCAATCATTGTCCTTCTTGTCAGCTTCTTTGTTATGATCTTCCTGCGCTTCCCCATTGCATACGCCGTTGGTCTGTCCAGCGTGCTGTGTATGCTGGTGCAGGGACAGGCACTGACCGATGTCTGCCGTCTGATGGTCAAGGGCATTTCGTCCTTCAGCCTGATGGCCGTCCCCTTCTTCATCACCATGGGCGTCCTCATGGGCAGCGGCGGCATCTCCGAAAAGCTGATCGCTCTGGCTGACGCCTGCGTCGGCTGGATGCGCGGCGGCATGGCAATGGTCAACATCGTTGCTTCCTACTTCTTCGGCGGTATTTCCGGTTCTGCATCTGCAGATACCGCTTCCATCGGCTCCATCATGATCCCCATGATGGTCGATCAGGGCTACGACGCCGACTTCTCCACCGCTGTTACCATCACCTCCTCCTGCGAGGGTCTGCTGGTTCCTCCGAGCCATAACATGGTCATCTACGC
>OHJY01000730.1_pt1 | contig 12041 bp, 9 predicted proteins | sample 1568681 | NCBI WGS metagenome assembly OHJY01 (sample SAMEA3879540, study PRJEB24766) | human gut metagenome | biome: human-associated habitat; feature: feces | place: USA | collected 1985/1987
AACAATACGGAAACAATATGAGGTCGATATATGCTGGAAGGGAGGACGATATGTGATGGGTACATGGTGAAGCGTGTGATTGAAGCTATTCCCTTAGAGCAGGGCACAATGAAACGACCATAACAAGCGGGTCGTTCATTTCGGACGAAGCCGTTTTGGGTTAAAAAACAGAAATACCCAAAAAATAATGTTTTTATTGGCTTCAATCTCGGATTTTGAGGCTATCTTTGCGGTAAGATATGCTATACACAGCATAACCCAAGAATAAGAAAGCAAAACCATGACAGCTACAGAGCAGACAAAACAGTCGTTGGAGCGGTTTTTCAACAAGATTGCCCAAAAGTTACCCTCATGTGACGAACCGTCGCTGATGAGCGACATTCACGTCAGAGTGTCGCAGGAAAGCGGCGACGTGATGGCGTTCGACGACGACGAGAACGAAATAACCCGTTGTGTCGTTGAGCCTTGGATAGACAACAAGGAGGACGACTTCTACGACAAGGTGACCTGTCAGCTCCGCCAGCAGATGACGGCGATGAGGCAGGTGGTGGAAGGTCTTGGCGTGATGAAGCCCTACAGCTATGTGCTCGAAGATGACGACAAGGACAGCATCGCAGAGCTCTACGTCGTGGACGACGACACGATCATCGTGGGCGGCGACCTGATGGACGGACTGGACGAGGACCTGGACCATTTCTTCAACCAGCTGATGGATGAACATTGCTAAGCAACTGGCTCTCGGGCTTTCCGCGCTGACCCTCGGCAACATAGCCGCCACGGCGCAGCGCCACGAAATCCTCGACCCCAACATTCGGTCGCTGCAGGTCATTGCCGACAACGACTGGAGACGGATGCCCATCATCGGCCTCCGTGGGGGGCAACTGTCCGTCAGTTTCGACGACCTCACACACGAATACCACCGCTACGCCTACCGGCTGACGCATTGCGAGGCCAACTGGAAGCCTTCGGAGGCACTCTTCGAGAGCGACTACTGCGACGGCTTCGCCTCGGGCAACACCATCGACGACGTGCAGGAGAGCATCCTCACCAACACGCTCTACACCCACTATCGACTGACGCTGCCCAACGGACAGTGTGCGATGAAGCGGTCGGGCAACTACCTGCTGACCATCTACGACGAGAACGACGACGACCGCGAGGTGGCACGCATTGCCTTTATGGTGACGGAGCCGGCCGAGGCACAGATGGGCGTGGGGCTAAAGGTGCTGACCAATACGGACGCAACCATCAACCAGCACCACCAGCAGGTGGAGATGGAGGTGGGCTATGGAGGCTATCGGGTGACGGACCCACAGCGGCAGATCACCACCGTGGTGCTCCAAAACCAGCGCTGGGACGACGCCCGCTGGAATGCTCGCCCGCAATATACGATGGCCGACGGACTGAGGTGGAGCCACTGCGGCGACTACCTCTTCTGGGCGGGCAACGAGTATCGGAAGTTTGAGATCCTCTCGACCGACGTGGCAGCCATGGGAGTAGATCGCATCGACTGGGACGGCACGCAGTATCATGCCTACCCCTGGACGGGAGAGCCACGCCCCAACTACATCTACGACCCCGACGCAGACGGCGCCTTCGTGATCCGCAACTCAGACAACTACCATGCCAATACGGAGAGCGACTACCTGCTGGTACACTTCCGCTACCGCTGCGAGAAGCCCTTTCAGGAGGCAGTCTATCTGAACGGCAACTTCACGCAGGACCGCTTCCTGCCACAATACAGGATGGAATATCATGCCGAGACACAGAGCTATGAATGCAACGTGCCGCTAAAACTGGGTTATTACAACTATCAACTATTGATGATCGACGAGGCAGGACGCCCTGCCCTGCTCCCCACAGAAGGTAACTTCTACCAAACAGAAAACAGCTACCAGGCACTGGTCTATTACCGACCGATCGGCGGACGCACGGACCAGCTGGTAGGCTATGCGCAGATGAAGTGCAACGAACGGTAGGAACAGAAACCCAAAAAGACTGACAGTGATAATAGATATGAGAACAAGGAAAGCGATATTGCTGATAATGCTACTGGCGACGGTGCTGGGACTGGACGCAAAGACGTGGGAGGCAGAGGACATCCCGATGGTGCACCTCACCGACGCGCGCCGCTACGTCTGCGACCCCGACGAGATCCTCTCGCAGGCGGAGCGCGACTCTATCGACAGCTATCTCCTGCGCCTCGACAAGCAGTGTGGCGTGGAGTCGGTGTTCGTCATCGTAAAGCGCGTGAGCAACGGCGACACGTTTCGCTTCGCACAGGACCTGGGCAACCGCCAGGGAGTGGGAAGCAAGAAGACCAACCGCGGACTGGTGGTGGTCGTAGCCGTGGAGGACCGCCGATACTTCATCGCTCCGGGAGAGGGTCTGGAGAAAGACCTGACCGACATAGAGTGTGACGACATCGGGCGGGCTTGCATCGTGGCCAACATGAAGCGCGGAGAGCCCGGACAGGCCGTACTGGCCACGGCCCAGGCGGTCTATAAGAAACTGAAGACCGGGACGACAGGGATCCAGGAGAACACCGACGAGGACGCTGGCGCAGGACTGGCAATCGTCCTCTTCACCGTGATCTGCATCGTCGTCGTCCTCGTCATCCTCAACCGCAGGGACAACCGCGGCAAGGGTGGCGGCGGTGGAGGAGGAAGCCGACGCTCTGGCGGCCCCTTCATCATCTGGGGCAACCCGGGCCACACCAACGACTCCGGAAGCGGATGGGGCGGGGGATTCTCCGGCGGCAGCTTCGGAGGCGGCAGTTTCGGTGGAGGTGGTGCTGGCGGAGGCTGGTAAGCCTAGAGCGGGACCCGCTCCGACTGGTGGCGAAAGCCGAACTGGCCAACGAGAACAACAACAGAATTATAATCAGAAAACTATTAGTATATGGAATCAAAGAAGCTAATGAAAGTAGGGTCTATCGTCGTGGTAGTCCTGATGATTGTGGGGTGGCTGGTGAGCAGCTACAACTCCATGGTGTCCAACCAAGAAGAGGTGACAACGGCATGGAGCAATGTGGAGGCGGCTTATCAGCGCCGTGCCGACATGATGCCACAACTGGCAAAAATCGTGAAATCGTATGCCAAGCACGAGCGCGAGACGTTTGAGCAGGTGACGAAGGCACGCAATGCGGCCACACAGATACACCTCGACGCAGCCGACCTCACACCCGAGAAGATCAAGGTCTTCGAGCAGGCACAGAACCAGGTGACGCAGGCACTCTCCCGCCTCATCGCCGTCTCGGAGCGCTACCCCGACCTGAAGGCCAGCGAAAACTACAAGTCGCTGATGGTGCAGGAAGAAGGTACGGAGAACCGCATCAACGAGGCACGCCGCCGCTACAACGAGAGCGTGCAGGGCTACAACCTCTCCATCCGCCGCTTCCCAAACAACCTCCTCGCGGGTATGTATGGCTTCGAGCGCATGACGAAGTTTGAGGCTGCGCAGGGTGCGGAGAAGGCTCCGGATCTCGACATCTAAGGGAAAAGACATCGGCACGATGCGTCCGCTGCTTGGTGGACGCATCGTACGGATGCCCTACCCTCCTACTTTCTGACGATACTCCTCCTTGATGCGCTGCTCCACCTCGTCAAGCGTCTTGCGACTGACCCTGACAGCCTTGAAATAAAGGAAAACAAAGAAAAACACAATGGCGAGGACGAGGGAAATCACAAAATTGAGCACCTGCGACTTGACGCCCAGCCACGCCACAAACTCCATGCTACCGATGAGGGCGGCAGGCGCCACCAATGCGTCCGCCCAGTTGTGCTTGCGGTAACTGCGGAGGATGCGCTGATACTCCTCGTCTTCTTGCAACAGGCGCTGACGATTGTCAGCCCATTTTTTCTCGAAAGTTTTCTCTATCATAAGTTTCTGCTTGGTTCGGTGATTCAAAAAGATCGGTGAAACGATCGTTCAGTGAGACAAAGCGGTCATACAAATAGACGCGCTGTGATACCATCGCTGAGATAGATGCCCCGGCGAGTGAGGCGCAGGTGGTCGTCTTCGCGGACGAGATAGCCCTGGCGCAAGTCCTGGTCGGCAGCAGCCAAGAGGAAGTCGAGGCGCTGGCTACCGAAGTCGCGCCGGATCTTGCCCAGATCAATACCTTCTGCTGTGCGCAGCGACGTCAGCACCACGTCCTCATAATGGGTGTCGGGATCGAGGGCCTCCACCGTGCAGGGCCGTTCACCACGACCGATGGCCGCGATATAGGTTTCGATGTCAGCCACATTCCATGACCGCTGCCGTCCGTCGAAGGAGTGGGCAGAGGCTCCCAGGCCCATATAGGGCACGTCTCGCCAATAGCTACTGTTGTGGCGGCTCTCGCGCTGGGGCAAGGCAAAGTTGCTGATCTCGTAGTGGCGGTAGCCGACAGCAGTAAGCCGGTCCACCAGGCAGTCGTACATGCGGAGCGAGAGGTCGTCGTCGATCTCTTGAATGCGCCCCTCGCTGAGCCAGCGATGGAGCGTCGTCCCCTCCTCGTACATCAGACTGTAAGCCGAGATATGCTCCACGCCGAGACGGAGGGCCTCGTCGATGTCCTGCTCCCAGTCGGTGAGGGTCTCGCCCGGAAATCCGAACATCAGGTCGATGGAGATATTGCGGATGCCCGCCTGGCGCAGCAGCGTCGTGGCCCGTCGCACCTCAGCAGCCGTATGGCGACGGCGAAGCAGGCGCAGACGGTCGTCGGAGAAGGTCTGCGCCCCCATCGAGATGCGGTCGATGGGCGATTGGGCAATCCAATCCGCAAACGCTGGGGTAATGTCATCAGGATTACACTCCATCGTCACCTCGACAGGCTGCGGCCTATATACCTTATATATATAGGAGAAGAGACGGTCGAGCTGATCCGTTGTGAGCTGACTCGGTGTGCCACCCCCGAGATAGATCGTCGTGATGGCCTCGTCGGCGGGCAATTCCTCCGCCCGCAACGTCAGTTCTTGGCAGAGGGCATCGACGTAGGCATCGCGCAGCGCGGGAAGCGTCGTCGAATAAAATCCGCAATAGACGCAACGACTGGCACAAAATGGTATATGTATGTATAATCCTGTCATTTCACTTGCAAAAGTACTAATTAATTTTAAAAAATAGAGTACTTTTGCCATCGTTGTTTGGCTTTTACAAAAAAAATGCCTAATTTAGTGGGCGAAATGACAGAAATGCCTGTCCTCTTTCAATTACCCTACAAGTAAATAACGATATTATTAATCGCTTAAATCTATCCGATATGAAAGTATATCAGACAAATGAGATTAAAAACATTGCCTTGATTGGCAGTGCGGGTAGCGGCAAGACCACACTTGCCGAGAGTATGCTTTTCGAAGCTGGTATCATCAAGCGTCGTGGCTCCGTAGAAGCCAAGAACACGGTAAGCGACTATTTCCCTGTGGAGCAGGAGTACGGCTATTCGGTCTTCCCCACCGTATTCCATGCAGAGTGGAATGGCAAAAAGCTCAATATTATCGATTGTCCGGGTAGCGACGACTTTGTGGGGGGTGCCATCACGGCCCTCAACGTCACCGACCAAGCCGTCATACTCATCAATGGCCAGTACGGCCCGGAGGTTGGCACACAGAACAACTTCCGATATACCGAAAAGCTGCACAAGCCGGTCATCTTCCTCGTCAACCAGCTTGACAGCGACAAATGCGACTTTGATCAACTCATCCAAAGCATGAAGGACATCTATGGTCCGAAGTGCGTGCAGATCCAATATCCCGTCCAGACGGGTCCCGACTTCCACGAGATCATCGACGTGCTCATCATGAAGAAACTCTCATGGGGTCCGGACGGTGGCGCACCAAAGCGCGAGGAGATTCCCGCCGAGGAGATGGAGAAAGCCATGGAGCTCCACAAGGCGCTCGTGGAGGCAGCCGCCGAAAATGACGAGGCGCTGATGGAGAAGTTCTTCGAGGAGGAGACGCTCACGGAGGACGAGATGCGCGAGGGTATCCGCAAGGGCCTGGTGATGCGCAACATCTTCCCAGTGTTCTGCGTCGATGCCCACAAGGACATGGGTGTGCAGCGCCTGATGGAGTTCCTGGGCAATGTCGTGCCCTTCGTCAGCGAGATGCCGAAGGTCCACAACACGCGTGGTGAGGAGGTGTCTCCCGACTCCAACGGTCCGGAGAGTATCTACTTCTTCAAGACGGGTATGGAGCCGCATATCGGCGAGGTGAGCTACTTCAAGGTGATGAGCGGATCGATCAAGTCAGGCGACGACCTGACCAACGCTGACCGTGGCAGCAAGGAGCGCATCGGACAGATCTTCGCTTGCGCGGGTGCCAACCGCATCCCCGTGGATCAGCTCAACGCGGGCGACCTGGGCTGCACCGTAAAACTGAAGGATGTCAAGACGGGCAACACGCTCAACGGCAAGGGTACGGAGGAGCGTTTCGACTTCATCAAATATCCCAACTCCAAGTATTCACGCGCCATCAAGGCCGTCAACGAGAGCGATACGGAGAAGATGATGGCAGCCCTGCTCAAGATGCGCCAGGAAGACCCGACATGGGTCGTGGAGCAGAGCAAGGAACTGGGCCAGACGATCGTCCACGGACAGGGAGAGTTCCACCTGCGCACGCTGAAATGGCGTATGGAGAACAACGAGAAACTCGCCGTGAAGTTTGAGGAGCCGCGCATCCCGTATCGTGAGACCATCACGAAACTCTCTCGCGCCGACTATCGCCACAAGAAGCAGTCGGGTGGTGCCGGACAGTTTGGCGAGGTCCACCTGATTGTGGAGCCATACGCCGAGGGCATGCCCGATCCGACGACGTTCAACATCAACGGTCAGGAGTTCAAGATGAACATCAAGGGCCGCGAAGAAGTGGACCTGGAGTGGGGCGGCAAGCTCGTCTTCATCAACTCCGTGGTCGGTGGTGCCATCGACGCACGCTTCATGCCCGCCATCCTCAAGGGTATCATGGACTGCATGGAGCACGGTCCGCTGACGGGTAGCTACGCCCGCGACGTGCGCGTGATCGTCTATGATGGCAAGATGCACCCGGTGGATAGCAACGAGCTCTCCTTCATGCTCGCCGCGCGCCACGCCTTCTCCGACGCCTTCAAGCAGGCTGGTCCGAAGATCCTGGAGCCGATCTACGACCTGGAGGTCTATGTGCCGGCCGACTACATGGGCGACGTGATGAGCGACCTGCAGGGCCGCCGCGCCATGATCATGGGCATGGACAGCGAGGCTGGCTACCAGAAGTTGCAGGCGAAGATTCCTTTGAAGGAACTCTCCAACTACAGCATCGCGCTCAGCTCCCTCACGGGTGGACGCGCCAGCTTCTCGACGAAGTTTGCAAGCTACGAGCTGGTGCCCAACGACATCCAGCAGAAGCTCATCGCCGAGCATGAGGCTGAGCAGAAGGACGAAGACTAAAAAATGGGACGCTTGTCTGCGAGACGAGCCGCCATTACCATAATGAGAGAGGGTGTGTCAAAACGGTCGTTTTTGACGCACCCTCGTTTTACTTTTCAGAAGAACAAGCACAACACAAACAAAACCGATCAATGCTTATGAGGTGTAGAATCAAAGAATCACTCCAGGGTTTCGTCGCCACGGTCATGCTGGCTACCTGCGCCCCCATCGCGGCATGGGGACAGGCGGACCAGTCGATCGCTGAGGACTTCAGCCTGTTTACAGCAGGCAGCGAGGAGGCTCCATCGACCGCTATCAACAGTACGGACGGAACGATCCCATCGCACTATTTCCACCAGCCGGGATGGACGGGCTACGGCGTACACCAGGCCAACGGGACCTGTGCGCTGATCAACCCCGACGCCTACGGAGCCCAACTCAACACGGCGGTGGGCCACTATGACGGCGCCTATGTCGTGAAGGTGCGCGCCAAGACCCTGCCAGGCAACAAGCAGGACTACGCACGCCTGAACATCGGCCTGTGGGAGGATGCCGCCAACCAATACAATCAGACGAACTACTACGAGAATTTCGTCACGACGAAGGGGGAATGGCGGGAGTTCACCTACGAGTTCAACAACACGTCCTATGCGGGGAGCGACCGTATGTTCGTCGCCTTCTACACCAACGACCAGGTAGTCATCGACGATGTATCAGTCGAAAGGTCCACGACGCTGAGCGCCCCGACGACCTACAAGGCCACCGACTACACCCCCGACGGCTTCACGGCCCATTGGTCGGCAGTGAAGGGCGCCACCCACTACCTGTTCTCCCTCTTCCACAACGAGGCGACACCAGTGACGGAGGACCATGCCTACACCGAGAACTTTGCCTCGCTATCGTCGGGCCAGCTGCCCGAGGGATGGACCTACAAGTCGGCGACGGGAGCAGCCCCGACGGTCTATCAGAACAGCGAGGGCGGCGTGGCTTCGGCCTTGATGCTGCGCAATGGCGATGTGGTCACGATGCCCGACGACGGAGGCAGGATCACCTCGCTGACGTTCTCGATCATCGAGTGTAAATTGCCGAAAAATCCCGAAGACCTCTGGGGCACGGAGATCCATGTCGAACTGTGGAACGGCGCGAGCTGGTCCGACTTCACCACCATCCAGGTCGATGCTTCGGAGTATGGCAACCAACTGATCCATGACATCGACTGGAGCCGGTTTATGGAGAAGGACAAGTATAAGTGTCAGAGCGTGCGCTTCCGCCTGTCTGGACTGCCCGACGACTGCGCCTTCGGACTGACCGACTTCGCATGGTCCACACGACGGTCTTCCACCACGGTGTATGACATCCGCGACCTGCGCGTGGAGGGCACCCACTACACCGTGACGGGTCTCAACGAGACGACGGACTACGCCTACAGCGTGAAGGCGTGCAGCGACGACGCGGTCTCTGCCTCATCGACAGCACGACAGGCCAACGGACTGCCCGCTCCCGTCGTGGAGGTTGCCACGGAGGTCACAGTCAACGGTTTCACGGCCCATTGGCGACCGGTGGCAAAGGCCACAGCCTACGAGGTGTCCCACTATGATGTCTATACTGCTCCCGCCGATGCCAGTAGCTACATCGTACTGGCCGAGGACTTCTCGAAGATAGCCAACACGGGCGTAGGAATTGAGCGGCCCTTTGCGTTTCAAAACTCCAGTTACAAAAAACTGGGCATGGACATGGTGTACCGGGATGGGTGGCAGTGTCTGTGGGGAGGATACGCCGACGGCTGCTTTGTGGGAACGGGTCTGACGGAGTATAATATCAGTGGCGAACTGCTCACGCCCGAGTTGACGCTCTCCAACAACCACGGCCTCTACCACGTCAAGGTGACGGCGCGCTCGATGCTGAAAGACGACGTGCTGCAGGTCTATAGCCGCAAGAGCGGACAGGGCGTGGAGTGTGAGCTCATTCCAGACGAGTGGCGCGTGTTCGAGACCGACGTGACGGGAGGCCAGTTGGACGACATCGTGGTCTTCACCACGGCCCGCCATTACCCGTTCATCATCGACGACATCGAGATCAGCCAGGATCTGAAAGCAGGCGACCGCGTCTTCGAGCACATCGCCTCTTCCGACGCCATCGACCAAGGTGCGACGCAATACCGCGTCGAGGACCTTGCCACACCAGCCGACCACCACGCCTACGCCTTCGGCGTCACGGCCCTGCGTGCTACGACTGCCGGCGACTTCATCCGTTCGGACCGTTCGGCCTACCAGGTTGTGGCAGTAGCATCGGACGTGGCAAGACCGAAAGCCACCGTGACGGCGCACGAGACGGGACGCTACACCATCGACGGCAGGAGGGCCAACGCCCAAACCCGCGGCCTCGTCATCGTGAAATTCTCCGACGGCAGCGTGCGGAGAATGCTGCAGAAGTAGCCGCCTCAGGACGCTCCCTCCTGATCAAGACTGCATAGAAAAGTGCCGCCCGAATCAGCTTTTGACTGGTTCGGGCGGCTTACTTATGCGTGGTTGGGGGCGACACGCGGGAGGCGAAGCGCAAAGGCGAGTCGCTACGGGAAGTTATCGGGGGCAGAAGACCTTCATGACATTGGAGCCAACCTTGACGATGTTGATGCCTCGCTGCAACTGCGGGATGCGGCGGCCCTGCACGTCGTAGTATTCCGCCTCGGTGTCGTTGAGCAGATCGACGAGGGTAGCGGCATCTACCTGGTTGGTGCCCTCATCCACGCCGATGGTGAGCTGGGCGGATCCACCCTCCAGCGTACCCTCGGGCTGGATATAGGCGCGGTAGGCAGCTATCTTCACGCCGGTGGCAGCAAGCTTGTAGTCGCTGACCAGGCGGAACAGGTTCTTGGCAATGAAATAGCAATCGTCGGCGAGTTCGATGGGGGCAAACGTACCAATCAGACGAGGAGCGCCCTCCTCAGACTTGGGTTCTTTCACGGCCTTCGCCTTTTCGTCGGGAGAAGCCGTACCGCTCACGACGCAGAAGCTGGTCTGTTCCGCGTTTTTCTTGCGAACGACGACAGGCTGGCCTGCCCCTATCACGCCTTCCTCCACGCGCACGAGCTCCACACTCTTCGTTCCTACCGACTTCAGGGTATAGAAGTAGCAGGTGTTGGCCTCCGAACTGGGAAGGATGGTATAGGGCAGACAGAGCGTTGCCCATTCAGACTTTACCTCTCGCTCGTAGGAAGCGTTGTTAACGTCGCAGTCTTCGTAGAGCTTGTATGCCTTGCTGTCATCCAAAGGCAGCGCGTCGATGGTGAGTGGACTACCTGTGGCTCCAATAATCTCATTGCCATTCGTGCCAACCTTCTTGGTGAGATAACCTGACACGTAGTTTGCGTACTTACTATCCTTATTTTGAGGGATGAAGCCAATAGCACCTTTTAAGTTCTCGCAGTTGCGGAACATATTTGAACTTGAAACTCCATTTTTGAATGTGAAAAGATTGCTGACATAGATAGTCCGAAGCGCGGAGCATCCGTCAAACATATCGGTAACAGAATTTGCCAAACCAGTGCTGAAACTGGAAAGATCAAGCGTTTGAAGACTACTACATCCCTTGAACATAGCATCCAGCTGCATTTTGGGCCTATTAGCCGGGAAGTTGGACACATCGAGAAACTTAAGAGAACTGCAACCAGAGAACATAGCGTATAAGCCGTGATAATTCACACCCTCCGCATTGAAATGGGACAAGTCCAGCGAATCCAAACTTGAACAATTGGAAAACATTTGGTTCATGGATATCACATTCTTCGTATTGAAACTAGAAATGTTGAGTTTATGGAGTTTTGTGCATCCATAGAACATCTGGGCCATTGTTGTTACTCTCTCTGTGTTGAAATGGGAAAGGTCGAGCGTTTCGAGGTTCGAACACAGGGCAAACATCCCTGACATATTCTTGACGTTGGACGTGTTGAGATTTTCGATACCCTCTATGCTGGTAAGATTCGTACAACCATTAAACCAATTGGCGCACGTCGTGTGGGTTTCATCACGGAAACCAGCTTTGAAGACCACCTTCTTGATTTCTGCAGCATGGGTATCCCAATTCGGATCATCTCCGTAGCCCAAATCAAGGATGTTGTCGTCCGCAGGCTTCGTGGCGCCGCGATGGAAGGAGAGCGTGCCGGTTGGCGCATCCCATCGCACCCAACTGGCAGAAGCAGCCGTGAGATAACCTCCCGCTCCCGTGTGCGCCATTTCCACACCCGTCTTATCAGTGGTATAGTTGGGCAGATTAACACATCCGGCAAAAGCTGTACGACCCTCGGTTACTTTATCTGTAGTAAATGCAGAAGTGACATAAATCGTCTTGAGGTTTTTACAATTTTGAAACGCACTAAGCATGGAAGTCATATTGGGCGTTGCAAACGACGAGAGATCAAGCTTCTCAAGCTTCGTACATGAGTAGAACATATGAGGCATCTGTTGCAGATTCTCCGTTTCAAAACTGCTTAAATCAATACTTTCAAGGTTGGTGCAGTTAAAAAACATTAAATTCATACCAATCACCTTGCTGGTATTGAAACTGCTGAGATCGAGGCTCCGAAGCGACGAACATTGGAAGAACATTGACGCCGTAGTGCATATAGCCGTAGAGCTTGCCGGTGCGGCCGTTGCCGGTC
>OHJY01000734.1_pt1 | contig 11998 bp, 9 predicted proteins | sample 1568681 | NCBI WGS metagenome assembly OHJY01 (sample SAMEA3879540, study PRJEB24766) | human gut metagenome | biome: human-associated habitat; feature: feces | place: USA | collected 1985/1987
TGGGAAAAGAATAACTTCTTACAAAACCGTAAGATTTGAAAGGGGAAATGTAAGCCTTTTCTATGGAGGCGCATTTCCCTTTTCGGCTATAATAGAGCCACAAAATGACAGGAGGTCAACTACAGTGAGTATTTTGGAAGTCAACGGACTCAAAAAAGTCTATTCAACCCGTCTCGGCGGCAATAAGGTCGAGGCTCTTAAAAATGTTAACTTCAGCGTGTCAGAGGGCGAGTATGTCGCTATAATGGGCGAATCCGGCTCCGGCAAGACCACTCTGCTCAATATTCTTGCGGCTCTTGACAGACCCACTTCTGGCAGCGTTATGATTGACGGCAGGGATCTTTCAAAGATAAAGGATTCGGCTGTCTGCGCTTTCCGCAGAGACAACCTCGGCTTCGTGTTCCAGGATTTCAATCTTCTCGATACATTCACGGTTGAAGATAATATCTATCTTCCGCTCGTCCTCGCGGGCAAGAGCTACGATGAGATGCATTCCCGCCTCGAACCGATAGCAAAGCGCCTGGGCATAACGGAGCTGCTCAAGAAATATCCCTATGAGATATCCGGCGGCCAGAAGCAGAGGGCGGCTGTCGCCCGCGCGCTGATAACCGAGCCGCGCATAATTCTCGCCGATGAGCCGACAGGCGCGCTCGATTCAAAGTCCACCGATGAACTGCTGCGCCTGTTCACCGAGGTCAACGCCCTCGGACAGACCATTCTCATGGTCACGCACTCCGTCAAGGCGGCTTCCTCCGCAAAGCGCGTGCTCTTCATAAAGGACGGCGAAGTGTTCCATCAGATTTATCGCGGCGCCGATACCGACAGCCAGCTCTATCAGAAGATATCCGAGACCCTGACTCTGCTTGCGACAGGCGGTGAGCGCAAATGAAAAAGTTTTTCTATCCGCGCCTCGCGTTTGATGGGATAAGAAAGAACAAGCGCCTCTATCTGCCGTATATTTTAACGCAGATAGGCATGATAATGATGTATTATATCGTCATCTTCCTGCGCTACGGCGAGTCGCTCAAGGGCACATTCGGCGAGGGTACGGTCAGCATCGTGCTCATGCTCGGCGGCTGGGTCATCGCCATATTCGCCTGCATCTTTCTTTTCTATACAAATTCGTTTCTTATCCGACGCAGGAAGAAAGAGTTCGGACTCTATAACATCCTCGGCATGGACAAAAAGAATATCAGCATCCTGCTCTTTTGGGAGAGCCTGATAACTTCTGCCATATCGCTCTTCTGCGGTCTTGTGCTCGGCGTCGCGCTCTCGAAGCTTGCCGAACTCGGACTCGTCAAGGCGATAGGCGGCACTGATATCAGCTATGTTTTCCATGTCTCTCCGACTGCAATATTGCTGACCGTCGGCGTTTTCGCCGTTATCTTCCTGCTCCTCTTCATCAACTCCGTGCGCCAGATAATGGGCGCGAGCGCGGTGACTTTGATAAGGAGTGAAAACCTCGGCGAGAAGCCGCCGAAAGCTAACCCGCTTCTCGGCATCATCGGCGCAGTTTTGCTCATCGGCGCATATATTACCGCCGTTGTGATAACAGAGCCCCTGAGCGCGATACTTGTGTTCTTCATCGCGGTTATAATGGTCATCATCGGCACTTATCTTCTGATGATATTCGGCTCGGTGCTTCTCTGCCGCTTCCTGCAAAAGCGCAAGACCTATTATTATAAGCCGAATCATTTCATCTCCGTCTCTTCAATGACCTACAGAATGAAGAGAAACGGCGCGGGACTCGCGTCCGTCTGCGTGCTCGCAACAATGGTGCTCGTCATGATATCCTCGACCACCTGCCTGCTCTTCGGCACTGAGGACAGCATCAACACCCGTTATCCGCGCGATATCGTGCTCTCGACAGGCTTTGATACTATCGACGGACTCGATGACGGCAATATCGAAAAAGTCGCCGCAGGCGTCGATTCCCTTGCCGCTTCGCACAAGGCGAACGCCTCAAATTTTGCGTCCTACAGATCCGTTGCGACTGTCGGCACAATTTCCGACGGCGGCAAGCTGATCGCAGGCGACACGGGCGTAACAATCGGTTCAAACTCGAATGCGTATACCTGCTTCGATGTCGTGCCGATAGAGGACTACAACGCCGTCATGGGCACGAACGAAACCCTCGCGCTCGATGAGGTCATAGTCTATGGCTACAGAATGAAGTATAAATATGACACCGTGACTCTCGGCGACGGCAAGACCTACAAAGTCAAAAAGACAGTCGACAGCTTCCTCATTGACGGCGACTCCGCCGTAAATATCGCGTCTTCGATATATATTTTCGTGCCCGACTTCAAAAGTGCAGCCACGGATTTTGCAAAGCCCGAAAACCACAACGGGGTGCGCACCGTCAACTATAAGTATTTCAGATTTTTCGATACCGAACTCGACACCGCCGGCGAGAGAGCGCTGTGCAATGACTATATCGACGCGACAAAACCGGCAATGTCGTCTTACGGCAATATGATGACATTCTCGATAGACAGCCGCAATGCCGGCAGGGATGATTATTATTCTGCCTTCGGCTCGCTGTTCTATCTCGGCGTCATGCTCTCGGTCGTGTTCATCTTCGCGGCTGTGCTGATAATCTACTATAAGCAGGTCTCTGAGGGCTACGAAGATCAGTCGCGCTTTGAGATAATGCAGAAGGTCGGCATGACGAAGAAAGAGATAAGAAAGAGCATCAATTCCCAGCTGCTCACGGTATTCTTCCTGCCTCTTGCGGGAGCGGGTCTGCATATGATATTCGCGTCTATAATAATCCGCAGAATATTGCTCGCCTTTAATTTCAACAACCCCGTCCTCTTCGCCGTGACAACTCTTGTGTGCTTCGTCGTGTTCGCGCTGTTCTATACTCTTATTTACCGCGTCACCTCCAACGCCTATTATAAGATAGTCAGCGGCGCAAAGGAGAGAGAATAATGAAAAGAGCAGCGGCTGTTCTGCTGACTCTTGCTCTAATGCTCTCGCTCACGGCGTGCATGAGCCGCGGCAGTATGCAGCTCAAACGCGCGGACAGATACTTTGACGATCTGCGCGGCGCGTTCAAAATGTCCGATGTCACGAACAGCGCCAGGCTTATCGGCAAGCGCGAGAACAACGGCAGGGACTGGTTCACCGGCAGCTACACCGCGCAGTGTGAGAACGAGACCGGACGCGATACCGTGTTCGGCGGCGCATCGGCGCGCGACAAACTGATAAAAGTGAAAGCTTATATCAAAACCGAGTCCGGCAGCGCGGTAATACGCCTGAGAATGAACGGAAAAGTGCTCGAATATACGCCCGACACCGACGGCAGATTCGAACGCGAGTTCAATTTCCAAAACGGCGGCAATTATATAATGATAGACTTCGACCGCTTCACCGGAACAGTTCAGATGACAGCAGAATATGTATAACAAAAACGGCAGGAACCGTAAAAAAGTTCCTGCCGTTTTCTCTTATTTTATATATCCCGGTGCATCGCTTTCGGGAATGTACATCGTCTGATTGTAGCCGTCGGTGAATGTTATCTGCGCGATATAGCCGCCGAGAGAGGTGTAACACTGTCCTTGAGCGAGAGCGAACAGCTCGTCTGACTGCTTTTGATTTGTAATGCTCTTTATGAAGCAGTCATCCATGTCGCCGAAAGCTTTGGTCACCAACTTTATTTCTTTCGTGTTGAACATCGTGCTCATAATAAAAATCGGGTTTATCGCGGTGCCGCCGTATTTTCCGCTTTTGTTTATCTCCTGCGCCTGCAAAATGATGCGGCGGCAGTCGTAAATATTGACGCTCTTCACTTCACGCTTTTGCCCGAGCGCGTCCGCCATGCCGTGTTCTTTGATAAACTTCAGCGTCTCGGTCATGTCGTCCGTGACAGCCGCAAGAACAGACCTGCCCTCAACATTTTCTTCATATCGACCGCCGTAGTATGTGGCATTGTCGTTGAGATAAATATATGCTACTTCCTTTTCGCTGCCGCGAAGAATATCCGTATATTTTTTCTTCGATATGTCGCTCCATATGCATTTGCCGAGCTTATCAAGCTCATCCGAGCTCAGCTCGCGGCAGAAGCTGCCGTCCTTGCTCGCTATTAGAACGCCATCCTTATTGCGCAGAGGATTGCCGTAGTTTCGAAATAAGAAATAGCCTTGCAGGTTCGACATATTCGGAGCTTTTACGTCTTCGCTTTTGAGCTTTTCGCGCTCTGTGTCGGAGGCGGCGAGGAAAAGATATTGCTGTTCCTTTACCCCGTCCGTGTCGGCAACGGCAAAATATGAGTTGAGGTCTTTTTCACTTATGTTCGTGAAAGTGCGCTCCATGCTCTTCCCGTTCTTGAAATAATACTTGACGGAGAACTGGGTGTTTGTCTTTTCGTCGCTCTTCTTCTCGTTCGTTATGAGCTTGTGGATGGAGAGCACCGTGTTTATGTCCTTTTCCGTCGAGAGAGTTATGCAGTTGGAATAGGGCTTGAGAACCGTTGCAGTGCCCTTGACGGTGCGGAGTATACTGCCGTTTTGCGCCATTCCGCTCTCAAAGCTGAACGGCATCGACACCGTGACATACTCTATCTCTTCCTCCTCGGGAACGCGCGCGGTGTAGCCGAATCCGCCTGTTAGGAATATTGCGGTGATTATCGCCGTTGCGCCGACCGGCATTGCAAACTGCCAGAGATTCTTGCGAACCGCCTTCAAATTCCTGCGCGCAATGAATGTGTAGGCAAAATATGCCGCGAGCATGACGGCGATACCCAAAAGCGCGGCAAGAGCAGTATTAACGGAGGGGATAGTGGTTTTCAAAACCCATGCGGGAACGGAAAATCCGCAGAACACTATTATCGCCGAGGTAAGCGCTGTGAGCACACGGCTCGCCGCCGGAACTCCGAGCTCTTCAAGCTTCTTTTTGCTGAACATCCGCTGCGCGAGCACGATCAATACGGCGGTCAAAACTATCCAAAGCAGTATCGGAAGCCATGCGCCTATCCCGGGCAGGGACGAGCCGTCCTTGCAGTAACCGAAGTCGATAGGACCGAATCCGCGCAGATCCGAGATTGCAGAATCCTCTATACTCGTTCCGGGAACGCGGAACAGCGTGAACGGGCAGAATGCCATTATCCCGCGTCCGCCCCGTTGGATGGAGAAACTGAAATAGTAATGCTGCATATCCATGTCGCCGGTGTAATTCACGCCGGAGACTGCCGTCCTGCCGCGCAGAAATACCGAAGAAAGGGCGTCCCAAGCAGTCGAGAGAAGCGGCAGGGCGAGAATAAGCACTACAGAATAAAATATGCTCTCCGCAACGCTTCCCGTGAGCGAAGCCGTCAGCGCGCCTATCGCGAAGCCCGCGAACATCATCGTCAAAAATCCGGAATACTGATAGAATATTACCGGGAGAACCTTCGCGGCGGAGCAGCCGGACGCGCAGCATATTATCGCGCTGATTATTCCGGGTATTATTATCGCCGCGCCGAGGAGCGTCAGCGAAGAAACACAGCGGTTTTTAAAGAGCGTCGAGCGGCTGAGATTGAAGCTGAACCACACATTTGACTGATTCTTTATGTTGATGAACCGCAGGGTATATGCCGCCTGTATCGCGCCGACGAGCACAATGCAGAATGAGATGAAAACAAGCGCATCGGGCGAGTTCCTGAACCATGTGAAAAAGACCTTTTCTTTCTGTTTGAACTGAAAATATGTGCATACTGCCGCCTGCACAGTGAATGCGAGAAAGGTCAGCGCGGGTATGACGAGATTTGAAGCAAAGCTGCGCTTTAAGTCGGCGGAAGCAATATTATTCAAAGACTTTTGAGATTTCATCGCTCTTGTCCTCCGTTTCCTGTAAGAATATTTCTTCAAGCTCCATCGGGAACTCGTCGATGAACAGCGGCTCCAATGCGTCGAGCTTTGCTCTTGCGTCGTCGATGTGTCCGCAGACGGTCACAACGGCACTCCTGCCGTCGATGTCGAGCTTTTTGATGTCGATATTCCCGAATATCGAGCGCGTCGGCTCAAAGTCAAACTGAAGCCTGAATTTGCGCCAGGTAGAGGGGATATCGTCCGTGCAGCAGTTCATCTGCATACGCTTGCCGGATATCAGCACTATCCTGTCGCAGATGTTTTGAAGATCTGCTATCGCGTGGGACGAGATGAGCATGGTGCAGCCGCTCTGAGCCATGTAGTCCATGAAAAGCTGCTTGCAGATGTCCTTTTTTGCGATGTCAAGCCCGTCGAGGCATTCGTCGAGCAGTAGGACCTTCGGCGACGAGGCGAGCGCTAACGCTATCTCCGTCTGGCGCTGCATTCCTTTTGAAAATCCGCGTATTTTCGCGTCGCCGTCAAGCTCAAAGAGCTTTAGCATACGCTCGAAGTTGCCAAATGAAAACTCCGGGTAGTAGTCTTTGTAGAAGCGAGCCGCGCTGTTCGGGGTCGAGCCGACGGGGAAGAAGAGATCGTCCGGCACGAAGAACAGCCGTGAGCGCACCTCGTCGGAATTGTAGGTGGATTCGCCGTCTATAAGCACCTTGCCGGAGTCCGGCTTATAGAGCCCTGCGGCACATTTTATAAGCGTTGTCTTGCCCGCGCCGTTGTAGCCTATCAGACCGCAGACGGACGAGTCACAGGCGGAGAAGGATATGTCCTCAACGGCGGTGAAATCGCCGTAGCTTTTGGTGACGTTTCTGAATTCAATCATGGCGTTTGCCTCTTTGCTCCTTTCATTTGTTTTCGGCGTAGACCTGCTTTAGAAGCTCCTCAATATCCGCTTCGCTCAGCCCGTTTGCCTTCGCCGAGCGCAGAGCGGCCGAGAGCGCCGAAAGAGCCTGCTCACGCACGCGGCTGTTGTCCGCCGCGTTTTCGCTGATAAAGACTCCGCGCCCTGGTTGGGAATAGGTCACGCCCTTTGCCTCAAGCTCCTGAAACGCGCGCTTTACGGTGTTCACGTTGAGCTTGAGCTCGGAAGCTAAAGAGCGGGTGGAGGGCAGACGGTCGTGCGGCTTGTACACGCCGCGCCTGACCATGAGCATCACCTGCTCCTCGATCTGTTCGTAGATAGGTATTTTTGAGTGGAAATCGAGTATAATCACGATTTGTCCTCCGTATTAAAAAGTTAGCTAACTGAGCTATCTCAAATAGCTCAGTTGTATATTATCATCCTTTTCGGCGTTTGTCAACGGAAAAACTTTATTTTTCTCTCGTCAATATTTCCAAATGTCGGGCGCTTTGTTTGTGCATATTGCGGCAAGAACGGCGATAGCGCAAAAATAAATCTTTGATTAAAGAGCCGAAAAAGTCCGACCCGACCGAATAAAACAAAAAAACGGGATTGGCGGTCAGTCCGTCAATCCCGTTTCGTATAGCTTATTTTTTTACATATCTGTCGAACGTGAAAACGTATCCGTTGCTCTCCTGCGCGGCGGAGCGCTCGACGAGCTTCCAGCCTGCGCGGGCGTCGAGGTCGGGGAAGAACTTCTCCGCCTTTCCGTCCGCATTCACGCGCGTTACATACGCTTCATCGCATGAGTCAATCAGCTCGTTGTAGACCGCCTCTCCGCCCATGAGGAATACATTTTCGCCATTTTCAATAATGTCCGCGAGCTCGTCAATGCCGTGGCATACCGTGACATTCTCGGCGCTCCAATTTTCGTCTCGCGTCAGCACTATATTCTTCCTGCCCGGCAGAGCCTTCTGCCCCGGCAGGGAGAGAAATGTCGTGCGTCCCATGATAACGGTGCTGCCCATTGTCTTTTCTTTGAAAAACTTGAGGTCGGCGGGGATGTGGAAGAGCATTCCCGTGCCCTTGCCGATGCCCCAGTTTATGTCGGCACAAACTATTGCTTTCATCTTCGCTCCTTATATCGCAACGGGTATCTTCTCGGTGAACTCGTGATATTTGTAGTCCTCAAAATGCACGCTGTCGGGCGTGAACTTGTAGAAATCTGTTATCGACTTGTCTAGGACGAATTTCGGCGCGTCGTAGGGCTCGCGCTTTATCAGCTCTTCGACTATCGGAACGTGCTTGTCGTAGATATGCGCGTCTGCAATGACATGAACAAACTCGCCCGGCTCAAGTCCCGAGACCTGCGCTATCATGTGAACGAGCGTCGCATATTGGCAGACATTCCAGCTGTTTGCCGTGAGCATATCCTGCGAGCGCTGGTTGAGTATCGCGTTGAGCTTCTTGCCCGTGACATTGAAAGTCATGCTGTAGGCGCAGGGATAGAGATTCATTTCACTCAGGTCTGCGTGGACGTATATGTTTGTCAGTATGCGGCGGCTGAGCGGGTTGTGCTTGAGGTCATAGAGAACCCTGTCAACCTGGTCGAAGTCGCCCTCGGGATAGTGGTGCTTGACTCCGAGCTGATAGCCGTATGCCTTGCCGATGCTGCCGTCTTCATTGGCCCAAGCGTCCCAGACGTGCCCCTTGAAGTCGTTGACGTTGTTCGATTTTTTCTGCCATATCCAAAGCAGCTCGTCCGTTGCGCTCTTGATAAAGGTCTTTCTGAGCGTCATCGCCGGAAACTCCTTTGAAAGGTCGTAGCGGTTGACAATGCCGAATTTCTTTATCGTGTGCGCACTCGTGCCGTCCTCCCAGTGCGGGCGGACGTTGTAGTCCGTGTCCCATGTGCCGTTTTCGAGTATATCCTTGCAGTTGGCGATAAATACCTCGTCTGCGTAGCTCATTTCTTCCTCTCCTCTTTGCCTTTTCTTTATTTATATTATTCCTGTCTGCCGGAGCAGATCGGGTATTCCGTGCTCAAAATCAACGCCGTAGCGAAGATCCGTGCCCGCTTCTTTTGTCCTCACGATGCAGCCGTGGGTATAGTCAACGGCTATCCTCGCGCTCTCGGCGAGGCTCAGTCCGTTCATGTATGCGCCGAGCAGCGCGCTCGCGAACACATCGCCCGTGCCGTGAAAATATCCGTCCACCGTGTCCGAGAGGGCGTAGCTTATCTCGTCTGTCGAGCGGTCGTATGATGCCGAGCCGACCTGTCTGCCGTCGAATGCAACGCCCGTCAGAACCACTTTTGACGGTCCGAGACAAGAGAGCCTGCGAAGCGTCGATTCAACATATTCTTTTGAGTAGGGGGCAGGGCGGTATTCCTCGCCGAGCATGAATGCAGCTTCCGTGAAGTTCGGAACGATTATGTCCGCCTTGGCGCAAAGGCGCGTCATCTGCTTTGCGAAGTCCATGTCAAACACCGTGTACATCTTCCCGCCGTCCGCCATCGCAGGGTCGACGAGCACAACAGTGTCTTTCTCTTTGAAATCGTCTATAAAATCGGTCACTATGTCTATCTGCTCGACCGAGCCGAGAAAGCCGCTGTATATCGCGTCAAATTTTATTCCAAGGCTCTTCCAGTGCTCCGCGATTGGGCGCATGTCGCCCGTGAGGTCGCGGTAGGTGAAGCCCGTGAATCCGCCCGTGTGCGTCGATAGCACGGCGGTCGGTATGACCGAAACCTCAATGCCCATGGCTGAGATTATCGGCAGGGCAACTGTCAGCGAGCACTTGCCGAAGCCCGAAATATCATGTATGGCAGCAGCCCTTTTGAGTCTCTCCATGTGTATCACTCGCTTTTCATTATGATGTCCGCAAGCTCGTCTGCGGTCAGATTCGGGATATATTTTTCAACCCGGGCTTCTTCGAGCGCCGATATTATTTCTTCGCGCCGGAACTCCGCCCCGCGAAGCCGCGCTTCGAGCTTTGAAATATCTCCGATGTTCATGAAATCGCCGAAAATGCGTATGTCTTCTATCCGCCCGCAGGCGGTTTTCTTTTTTATATAAACCGTCCCGCAGCTAAGACGGGATCGCTCGGATTTTTGAAGCCGCTCGGCGCCGCAGTTCCATTCGTCGGTCGAATATTTACTGTCCCGAAGCTTCTCAATGGCTTCTATATCGCTTTCGCCGAGTTCACATATTTCTCCGCTGCGCTCCGTCATATATCCAGCCAGCATCGCGCCGATAATGTCGGGGCTGACTTCTTCCGTGTATTCGGACAGATTCGCAACGCGGCTTCTGACTGATTTAACTCCGTGCCCGATCAGCTTGGTTTCGTCTGGTTTCAGCGCCTCGAACATAGCCTCAAGGTCGGCGCTTATCAGCAGCGTGCCGTGAAGCAGCGACCTGCCGCCGCGCGAACACATCGCCGTGCCGGAGATTTTTCTGCCGCCGACAAGAATGTCGTTTCGCCCGGATATCTCCGCCACAACGCCGATGGAGCGAAGAACATCTATAACGGGTCGGCACAGTTCAACTCTGTCCGCTTCGCTGTTTATAATGAACGAAAAATTGAGGTTGCCGCGGTCGTGATAGACAGCCCCGCCGCCGGTCATCCGCCTGACAACGGGCAGGGAGCGAGTGCGGACATAATCACCGTTTATCTCGTCCGCCGCGTTCTGATTTCTGCCGATTACAATGCACGGCTCGTTTTGCCAGAGCAGGAAAAAATCCTCGCTTTTTTCGCGGAGCAGATATTCCTCAGCCGACAGGTTGAAAAACGGGTCGGTGCTGCCGAGCGTCAGAATAAACACAAAACTCATCTCCGAAAATCTGTTGCCCTTTATAATATCATTTCGCGGGAAGAAAATCAATAATAAGCGCGAACGAAACGCAAAAAGAGCCGCCCTGCGAGTTTTGCAGAGCGGCTCGTCTGTGTTATTTAAACAGCTTCTTTATAAAATTAATTATAGATGACGTGATTTTAAGAATCGGCTTGAAGATTGCTTGGAAAGCCTTGACAACGAGCGATTTATCCGTGCCCTTGTCGTTCTCTATTTCGGCATAGAAAGCGTCATAGTCGCCGTTTTCGTATCTTTCAAGCATTTCGCCGAAGGTGACGTCCTTTTCCTCGCCGTCCTTCATAACGCTTATCTTTACATAGATATCCTTGAAGGTGAGGTACTCGGAGTCTGGATCGACGCACTCGAATCTCTTGCCGTCCGTAGAGTCTGCCGTCTTGATTCCGTCGAAGGTCAGAACGTCGAAGTGGAGATACATGGCGTCGGGATATCTCGATGCGTAGTAGGCAAGGTATCTTCCGGCAACGCTCTCAAAGACGGTGAGCGTGCCCTTGAAGTTTATAACCTTCTTCTCCTCGTCGTAGCTTACTGTCACAAGCGGCATCTCATTATCAAGGGCGAAAGCCTGCGCGGCGGTGTTTTTCTCGTCGCATATGAGCAGGAATTTTTCGTTGTGACCGTCAAACGCATCGTACTCTATTTCCGTGTCGCCCTCGGCGGTAATCGCAACCGTCATGAGGTCGCCGCAGTTTGCGAATGCGAGGGAGTTTATATTTTTTACATCGCTTCCGAGCAGAACTTCCGTCAGATACGGGAATCCGTTGAACGCATTCTTGCCCACGGAGGTCACTCCGTTGCCGAACACAACTCCCGTGACCAAATTGGCGTTGCTGCTCCAGGTGTAGTCTGCGACATTGTCATAGGAATACATGTCGCCGCTGCCCTCGACCGTTATCTGATAGAGGTCGGGCTGGAAGCTCCATGTGAGGTTGTCGCCGCATACGCCGCTCGTCTGACCGTAGTTGTAGACAATCTTGATGTTCTTGAGCGCAGATGCAACGTCAACAACATTTATCTTGTCCCAGTCGCTCTTTGTGCCGCGATAGTATATAGTATCTATCCTGTTCGTGCCGCCGAGCGCACCGATTTCTATCTTCTTTATGCCCTTTCCGACAACGACGGTTCTGAGCTTCGGGCATATAGAGAATATATTTTTGAAAGTGTCTACTATGTCGTTGAACTCAAAATGTGTCAGCGGTGTGCTGCTGAATGCTTGGGTTCCTACATATTCAACCGAGTCGGGGAGATAGAATTCTGTCATTCCGCATCCGTCGAATGCTACCTGGTCTATCATTCTGACTGTGTCGGGGACTGTAGTTATCTTGAGCGAGCCGCAGTTCCTGAACGCGGCATACGGAATTTTCTTGATAGCATATGAGAAAGTTACATCAGTAAGATTCGCGCAGTTGTAGAAAGCATATTGAT
>OHJY01000736.1_pt1 | contig 11985 bp, 10 predicted proteins | sample 1568681 | NCBI WGS metagenome assembly OHJY01 (sample SAMEA3879540, study PRJEB24766) | human gut metagenome | biome: human-associated habitat; feature: feces | place: USA | collected 1985/1987
ATAACTGACTTTTTTGACCGTTTCGGATTATTCCCACTCAACCGTTGCCGGCGGCTTGGTGGTGATATCGTACACGACGCGGTTGACGCGCGGCACTTCGTTGACGATGCGCGCGCTGACCTTGGCGAGCAGATCGTAGGGCAGGCGCGCCCAATCGACGGTCATAAAGTCGTCGGTCGTCACGGCGCGGATGGCCAGCACGAAATCGTGCGTGCGCTCGTCGCCCATCACGCCGACGGTGCGGGTGTTGGTCAGCACGGTGAAATACTGGTTGACGTCGCGCTCAAGACCGGCCAGCGCGACTTCCTCGCGCAGAATCGCGTCGCTCTCGCGAACGGTTTCCAGCTTGTCCGCCGTGATGTCGCCCATGATGCGGATCGCCAGACCGGGGCCGGGGAACGGCTGACGCCAAACCATGTCGTGCGGCATGCTCAGCTCCTCGCCGACCTTGCGAACCTCGTCCTTGAACAGCATGCGGAGCGGCTCCACCAGACCGCCGGTGAACTTCGCGCGCACATCGGCCGGCAGACCGCCGACGTTGTGGTGCGACTTAATCACCGCGCTGCCCTTGACCGAGCCGGATTCGATCACGTCCGGGTAAATCGTGCCCTGCGCGAGGAATTCCACGCCCTCGAGCTTCTTGGCCTCGTCGGCGAAGCAGTAGACGAACTCGCCGCCGATCAGCTTGCGCTTTGTCTCCGGGTCGGAAACGCCCGCCAGCTTGGTCAGGAAGCGGTCGCGCGCGTCCACGATGACCAGATTCACCGGGAACTGCTTGGTGAAGACCTCCTCCACCTGCTCGGGCTCGCCCTTGCGCAACAGACCGTGGTTGATGAACACACAGGTCATCTGCTTGCCCACGGCGCGTGCGCCCAGCGCAGCCACGACGGAGGAGTCGACGCCACCGGACAGAGCCAGAATCACGCGGTCGTCGCCGACCTTCTCGCGGAACTCGGCCGTCATGGTCTCGACCAGGTTGTCCATGCTCCAGTTAGGCTCCAAGCCGCAGATCTCAAACAGGAAGTTGCTCAGCAGCTGCTGACCGTACTCGGAGTGCTTGACCTCGGGGTGGAACTGCGTGGTGAAGATCTTGCGCTCAACGCACTCCATGGCGGCAACCGGGCATACATCGGTGCTGGCGGTAACGGTAAAGCCCTCGGGCACCTCGGACACGGCGTCGCGATGGCTCATCCACACGGTCTGCTCCATGGGCGTGGAGTTAAAGAGCTTGGCGCCTGCCGTGCGCGTGATGGTGGCGCGGCCGTACTCGCCCACCTCGGAGTGGCCGACCTTGCCGCCGAGCGTCACGGCCGTGATCTGATGGCCGTAGCAAAAGCCCAGGACGGGAAGGCCCAGGTCAAAGATGGCGGGATCGATGGACGGAGCGTCCTCGGCGTACACGGAGGCCGGGCCGCCAGAAAGGATGAGCGCAGAGGCGTTCATCTCGCGAATCTCATCGGCCGAGATGTCGCAGGGGACGATCTCGGAATACACGTTGAGGTCGCGGACGCGACGGGCAATGAGCTGACCGTACTGCGCACCAAAGTCGAGTACGAGGACCTTTGCGGAAGCCTTTTGATCCATGGTTTCCCCCTCTTGTTGGCGGGGAGCCGGTGCCCACCCGCGTGAATGAACGAAAATAACTTCCATAGTGTACACGTTTATATGTGGTTTCTCGTCCCTCGCAGCCATCAGCGCACGGCAAACGCACGACCTGGGCCCCTATTTGCCAGCAATTGAAGTGTTACCAAACGTTACAGATGATGTAATACGTTTGAACATTCGACGCCCTGTGCCACAATACTGCCGAACGATTCCGCCTCTGCGGCGGCAAATACGATAGGAATACCAGCATGAAGCGCATCCTTCTCATCGCCACGGGCGGCACCATCGCATCGACCGAGGACGGCAACGGCCTCTCCCCCGCCCTGACCGGTGAGGAGCTCGCCCAGAGCGTCCCCGAGATCTCGGGCCTCTGCGAGCTCGACGTGGTGCAGCCCATGAACATCGACAGCACCAATATGCGTCCCAGTGACTGGATGCGTATCCGCGACGTCATCGTCGAAGGCTATGCCGACCACGACGGCTTCGTGATTCTGCACGGCACCGACACCATGAGCTACACCGCGGCGGCGCTTTCCTATCTGATTCAGGACAGCCCCAAGCCCATCGTACTCACCGGCTCGCAAAAGCCCATGGGCAACCCTTTTACTGATGCCAAACTCAACCTGTACCAGAGCCTGCTCTATGCGCTCGACGAGCACTCGCACGATGTGTCGATTGTGTTTGGTGGCGTCGCCATTGCCGGCACGCGCGCCCGCAAGCAGCGCACCATGAGCTTTAACGCGTTCATTAGCGTCAACTATCCGCCCATTGCCTACATCCGCAACGACCGCATTGTGCGCAACGGGCTTCACGGCACTCACCAGAATGAGAGCCCAGTTCATTTCTACGACAGTATTGACCCGCGCGTGTTTGTCCTCAAGCTTACACCCGGCGTGAACCCGGGTATCCTGGACGCCCTTGCCGATAGCTACGATGCCGTGATTCTGGAGACCTTTGGCATTGGCGGTATCCCCGAGTTTGGTGAGTCGGGCGAGTCGTTCCAAGAGGCAATTTTCCGCTGGGTCGATTCGGGCCGCACCGTCGTTATGACCACGCAGGTCCCCGAAGAGGGCCTCGATCTGGGCGTTTATGAGGTCGGCCGTGCTTACGCCGACCATCCGGGCATTCTGCGCGGCGACGACATGACCACCGAGACGCTCGTGGCCAAGACCATGTGGGCACTCGGCCAGTCACGCGATGCCGCCAAGATCCAGCGCCTGTTCTACAGCCAAGTCAACCACGACCGCATCCCGATGGCGTAATTCAGTTGTCGACGGGTATCCCCTATTCGATACCCTCGAGAAGCTCTGACACCGTCATGCCGAGTGCGGGCGCGATCTTAAATAGAACCTTGAGCGTGAAATTTGCCGTCCCGTCTTCGATTCGGTCGAGGTAGGGTCGGCTGATTCCTGTCGCAACACAAAAATCAACCTTGGAGATACCAAGGTCCCTGCGTGTCTCTTCGACTCGCCTGCCAAGAATCTGTTTCGCACGTTCGTCCATGCAGCCGAGTTTGAAATGGAGCCGAATCAGAACCACCCTTAAAAAGGGTGGTTTGCTCTTAGGGTATAACCCACGGGCCCCGGGCTCGCGTCTAAAGGCGCGGGCCCGGACTTCGTCCAGGCCTAGTGCATCTTGACCCGTGGCGCGCCGGTCGAACCGGCGGGATCACCTCCTCTTGAAGGGGTCCTCGTACTCCTTCACGCTCAGCTTGTCCAGCGCGATGTCGTGGGACTCCTGCTCCCTGATGTACTTGGCGATCGTCGCCTCGTTCAGGCCGACGGTGGACACGTAGTAGCCCTCCGCCCAGAACTTCCTGTTGCCGAACTTGTACTTGAGGTTGGCGTGCCTGTCGAATATCATCAGCGAGCTCTTCCCCTTCAGGTAGCCCATGACGCTCGCGACGCTGTACTTCGGCGGGATCGCCAGCAGCACGTGCACGTGGTCGGGCATCAGGTGCCCCTCGATTATCTCGATCCCCTTGTACTCGCACAGCTTCCTGAGGATCTCCCCTATGTCGCTCCTGATTTGGTTGTAGATCACTTTGCGCCTATACTTCGGCGTGAACACGATGTGGTACTTGCACATCCACTTCGTGTGGGAAAGGCTGTAGGCCTTCTGGGCCATGGCGACCACCCCTTCGACTCGAATTCTTGACGGCCTGAACAATCGTCAATATCGGTCGGAGGGGTGGCTTTGTAAAGCCGTTTGTCTCCACCCGCGTAGCGGGTGGTTTAAAGCTGGCCGCTGCGCGGCCAGCAGACTAAAGTCTTGAAACATAAACGTAAACTATAGTTTACGTTTTGCCGAATACACAGGAGTTTTCTATGTCGGGTTCTTCGGTCCGCATGTACCGAGCCACGCTTCGCACAAACAGCGCGCCGCCCAAGCTCGTCGTCGTTGAAGCAGAATTCCTTTCGCCCGATGAGCGCACAGCATTTGCATTGCTATCAAGTCGCGTCGCCGCCGTTCTGGTCCCTTGCCCGGCGCAAGGTGAACTTGCCATCCAATGCCAAGCGCACAGCTGCTCGCTCAATCAGGCTGCCGTAATCGCAACCAGCCAACACGGTCTGCCCCTTCTCCTGGAAGCCGGTATCGCACTTGCCCTTCGCGGCGCCGGATACGAAAACGAGGCCGCCGCCGACATGGTCTTTAAACCACGATCGAGCGGCGGCCTCGCAGCAGCCATTGAATATGCGTGCAGGCTCGTTGCCTAAAAGGACAAGCTAGAAACCAAAGCCAAAGCCCGTTCCAGTAATCGCCGAATACATAAAGTAGACGTTGATTACGTTGAGGAACACGCCCGTGATGCAGCCGTTGCGCAGGTAGCGCTCGCACACGATGCGCGCCATGGCGGCGGAGTCATCATTGTTTTTAGCTTGACGTCCCGCCGTAAAGTATGTCGCCACGCTCAGCAGCAGGTTGAGCACCGGCAGCGCCAGCAGCTCGTAGCTCTTACCCCAGCGCGTCACCTCGCCAGCGGCGTTAAACTTCGTTGCCACCTCGGGGCCAATGTTGGGGATCACAAACGCTGCGACCACCAGCGGAATCACCGCAAGTACGAGCAGCGTAATACCCATGTAGCCAGCTTTTTTGCCATATTTAAACATATGCGTCGTCCTTACACGTTAAAGCGGAAGTGCACGACGTCGCCATCGGCCATGACATAGTCCTTGCCCTCGATGCGCAGCTTGCCGGCAGCCTTGGCGCCCTGCTCGCCGCCGAGCTCGATGTAGTCGTCGTAGCCAATGACCTCGGCCTTAATAAAGCCGCGCTCAAAGTCGGTATGGATGACACCGGCGGCCTGCGGGGCGGTCGCACCCTGACGCACCGTCCAGGCCTTGACCTCCATCTCGCCGGCTGTAAAGAACGACTGCAGGCCGAGCAGCTTGTAGGCTGCCTGCGCGAGCACGTCCAGGCCGGGCTGCTCCAGGCCCAGGCTCTCCAGGTAGTCGGCCGCGTCCTCGGGATCGAGCTCGGAAAGCTCGGCCTCGATCTTGGCGCAGATCGGCAGCGGCTTGACGCCATCGATGGGCGCCAGGTCCTCGTTGAGCATGTCCTCGTCCACGTTGGCCACATACAGGATGGGCTTCATGGTGAGCAGGAACAGGCCCTTGGCAGCGGCACGCTCCTCGTCGGTCATCTCCATGGACGCGGCGCGCTTGCCCTCGTTGAGCCAGGCGAGTAGGCGCTTGGCGACCTCAAACTTGGGCATGAGCTCCTTGTCGCGCTTGGCCTCTTTCTCAAGCTTGGGCAGCTGCTTCTCAAGCGTGCCCATGTCGGCCAGGATAAGCTCGGTCATGATGGTGTCGGCGTCACCGGCGGGGTCGACGAACTCGCCCGTGCGGCCCACCTCGCGCATAACGTTGGGGTCCTTAAAGTAGCGCACGACCTCGCAGATAGCGTCGGTCTCTCGAATGTTGGCCAAGAACTGGTTGCCCAGGCCCTCGCCCTCGTTGGCACCCTTCACCAGGCCTGCGATGTCGACGAACTCGACCGTCGCCGGCACAATGCGGCCCGGGTTGACGATGTCGGCGAGCTTTTGCAAGCGGTTATCGGGCACGTCGACGATACCCACGTTGGGGTCGATCGTGGCAAACGGGTAGTTGGCGGCAAGGCCGGTCTTTTTGGTAAGCGCGGTGAACAGCGTCGACTTGCCCACGTTGGGCAGGCCCACGATACCGATGGAAAGGGACACGACAGCTCCTTTTGGTACAAGCATTTCAAACTGCATAAGTATAGCGCCGCCGCAGCATCTGGGCGAACCCAGACGCCACGGCGGCACGAATGAAGCAGAGATAGGGGTCGCTGACTAGTCTGCGAGCTTTTCCACCTGGTCGAGCATCTTGTCAAGCTTGGCCTTTGCCTCGGCTTTTGCCTTTTGGACCTCTTCGTGGGCTTTGGCCTTCTGGGCAGCCTTTTCCTCGGCTTCGGGATCGACGACGACCAGATTGGACGCGTCATGCTCAACCAACTTGAGCGCATGCTCGGGGCACACCTTGACGCAGGCACCGCAGCCCAAACAATACGTGGACTCCAACGCAAAGCGGCCGCTTCCCACCAAATCGCAGGCGAACGTAGGGCATACATTGACGCACTCGCCGCACGACGTGCACTTGTCAAAATCGCATTCCGGCGTGCTCACCTGCATGTTCTGGGCAAGCTCGGGGTGGTTTTGCAGCGTCGAGAGCACCAGCTGCCGCCCGTGCGTGAGCGAACGGCGACGCTTGGTCGTCGTGGTGCCGCACATGGTGTTGAGCGTGCGCTCCAACTGAGTAATCTGATGGCGATGGGCTTTGAGCTTCTGCGTCACCGAGGCCAGCGCCGCCGTTGCCGGGTTGAGCTTGGTCACGGTAAGGCCCGTGGTGCGGGCGATCTTTTCCATGTACTCCTTGCGCTCGTACTCGCGGCGCTTATGGCACTTGAGGCTCTTGGGGTCAACCTCCAGGCCCATGCCCGTACCGGCCCACTCCTCGGCAGTGGCGATGGCCTCGCCCAGAATATCCTCGCCACCGGTGTTGCGACACTTATCGCACACGCCCAGCGGCAGGTACACGCTCACATTGGGATAATCGGCCAGCACCGAGAACCAGGTCTCGGCCGTAATATCGCCCACACAGGCAACGACGACCTCGTTTTCGCGCGGCATGCGCTTGAGGGCGCGCGTGCAGGTGACGTAGGCGGTCTCGTGGCTCGTAGCAGCAGAGACGATATCGTCATATAGGTTTTTAGGCGCCAGGCGCGGCGAGATGATCGCCTCGGTCGGACAGGCAGCGGCGCACAGGCCGCACTTGCGACAGGAGTCGAGGATCTCGATGGCGTCTTCCTCGACCTCGATAGCGTTGACCGGGCACACGTCCATGCACGCGGTGCAGCCGCTCTTCTCGTTCTTGCAAGCCAGGCACGGAATGGTGTTACCGCGCGGGCGCTCCTTGTAGTCAGCAGGATTCCACTGCGGTGCCGACGGATCGAGCGCGTCGGTCACACCGCCAAGCGGGTCTTTAAAAAAATCCAAGCCCTTGCTGATTTCGATGATGTCATCAAACAGATCGTGTTCCTGCGCCATGCGCGGCCCCTCCCTGAGCAGTGCAAACAAGCAAGAGATAATGATACGCCATCGGCCTACGCCTCGGGCAAATTACATGCAGCGCATCTTTGCGGCAAATAGCCTATGGCCTATCGCCGCCTCGATTGCACAAGGCCAATCAAGTGCCAAGCTATGCCTCGCGCATGAGCTGCACGAGTTTTTGTTTGGTCACCTTGGCCTGCTCGTTGGCCATGTTACGCTCGTTCTTAAAAGTTGCGTCCGCAACGCTCAGCAGATCGGCATCGGAAACCTCGCCAAGGCCCAGCTCCTCGAGCGTCGTCGGCAGACCAACGCGCTGGCAAAACTCGAGCACCTGATCAATCTCGGGTGCACGCTCCAGGCGCAGCTGCACCACCAGACCAAACGCTACGGCCTCACCATGCATGGCCTTGCACTCGGGCAGAATCGTCAGACCGTTGGCGATGGCATGCGCCAACGCCAAGCCACCGCTCTCAAAGCCGACGCCCGAGAGCAGAATATTGCACTCGATCAGACGCTCAACCGCCGGCGATATACGGCCCTTTTTGAGATCGCGTTTGGCAGCGACACCGCACTCCATGAGCGTGTCGTAGCAGGCACGAGCCGCAACCAGGGCCAAGTGCCCCGGCGCGCCACCGTGCTCGTTAGTGCCGTGCGCCGCGACGCACGAACGCGCCTCGAAGTACGTTGCCAGCGCATCGCCCATACCAGCGACCGTCATACGCAGTGGGGCCGCTGCGACCACGTTGGTATCGACCACGACCAGGTCTGGATTCTTCTCGAGCATCAGGTAGCGGTCGAACGACCCATCCTCGTGATACAGCACCGAAATCGCACTGCACGGACCGTCCATCGAAGCCGCCGTGGGGCATACGCATAACGGCAACTCGGCATAATACGCAACGGCCTTGGCGATATCGAGCATCTTGCCGCCGCCAATACCCACCACCATGTCGCAATACTCGGCCTGGGCTTCCTTAGCCATTTCGACAACGGCCTCTTCCGTACACGGACCGTCATAAATCTTAAAGAACGGCTCGCTTAGATCTTCGTCCAGAAATCCATCGACGATCTGCCTGCACAGCCGATCCTCGGTGCCCTGGTCAAACAAGACATAGGCAGCGCAGCCCAACCATGACAAATACCTGCCCTGACGCGAGAGCTCACCCGGCCCCTGAACATACCGGCCGGGACCGCCATAAACCATGGGAAGCGCCATACGAGAATCCGCCCTTTCATCAACAACAATTGGTGCAAAGTAACCTGACCCCTTTGCACCATAGCAAAAAGGGGCAAAGCCGTCTGTCGGCTTTACCCCTTCCTTACCTTAGTTTACTCATCCATAAGGTAGTAGTGACCCAGTGCGTCGGCACCCAGGATGGCGTTGGCGACCATCTCAGGCGTCACCTCAAACGGCATGTTGCACATGGTGTCATCGGGCGCGCAGGCGGCCTCGGCAACAATCATGGCCTTCTCGCGCGTAACCTCGGCAACGCCAAGTTCCTTCATCGTGACCGGCAGGCCCAGCTCAATGCAGAAGCCCAAGACTTCCTCGAGCTTCTCGGTCGGGGCATTCTCGAGTACCAGCTGGACGATGGTGCCAAAGGCGACCTTCTCGCCGTGATACATGCTGTGGCACTCGGGCAGCATCGTCAGGCCATTGTGGATGGCATGAGCAGCAGCGAGGCCCGAGCTCTCAAAGCCAATGCCCGAAAGCAGCGTATTGGCCTCAATGATGTGCTCGACGGCAGGCGTGAGAGCACCCTTCTCCAGCGCGACCTTGGCCTTGACGCCATCGGCCATAAGCGTCTCGTAGCAGAGCTTGGCGAGCGCCAGGCCGGCCATTCCGCCCTTACCGCCGGCGCAAGTGCCACCGTCGGCATCGTGCGTCGCCTGGGCCTCAAAGTAGGTTGCGAGCGCATCGCCCATACCGGAAACCGTCAGGCGCACCGGGCTCGCCGCGATAACCGTCGTATCCATCAGGACGATATTGGGGTTTGCTTTAAGGAAGAGGTACTTGTCGAACTGGCCGTCATCGGTATAGAGCACCGAAAGCGCCGAACACGGTGCATCGGTCGAGGCGATGGTGGGGCAAATGATAACCGGGGACTCCAGGTAATAGGCGACGGCCTTCGCGGTGTCGAGGATCTTGCCGCCACCGACGCCGACGATGATGTCGCAACCGTTGTCGCGAGCGAGCGCAACCAGGCGATCGACCTCGCCCTTGGAGCACTCGCCGTTAAAGTCCTCAAACAGCAGCTCGGCCTTGGCCTCGGCAAAGCCGCCCTCGATCTTGGCACCGACGCGCTTCTTGCCCGAAGGCGTCACGATGACGAGGGCCTTAGCGCCGAGCGGCTCGACATAGGAGCCGAGCTTGGCGAGCTCGTCCGGACCCTGGATGTACTTGCTGGGGCTATTGAAAATTGCAGCCATAACTATCCCATTCTCTAAAAGAAAAAAGAAAGGGGCTCCGTACGGATACGTGCGGAGCCCCTCGTTACGATAACAAGAGTCGATTAGAAATCGATGTCGGTGTCGTAGTAGCAGGCCTTGAGGATCTTCTCGAAGTCGGCAGCCTTGGTCTCACGCGGGTTCTCCGGCGTGCAGGCGTCCTGCTCGGCGTTCGCGGCGATCTCGGGGAGCTTCGCGAGGAACTCCTCCTCGGAGACCATCTGCGGGTTCTCGGCGTCGACCTTCACGCCACCATTCGCGTAATCCTTGATGGACTGCGGAATGTTGAGCTGGTCGTTGAGGTCGCGGATCTTCTGGACGAGTGCAGCGATGAGCTCCTCGTTGGTCTCGCCGGGAAGGTGCAGGATCTCCTTGGCCACGTAAGCATAACGCTCGGCAGCACGCGGGTCCTTGGAGTTCCACTGGATGACCTTGCCCAGGTACATGGCGTTAGCAGCACCGTGGATGATGTGACCGTTCTCAAAGGCTGCACCGGTCTTGTGAGCCATGGAGTGAACGATGCCCAGCAGGCCCGAGGAGAAGGCGATACCGGCGATGCACTGAGCCTCGTGCATATGCTGACGGGCCTCATGGTCGCCAGCATAGGACTTGGGCAGCCACTCGACGATCTCGCGGATGCCGTGCAGAGCGTTGGCGTCGGTGAACATAGAGGCGCAGGTGGAAACGTAGGCCTCCATGCAGTGGGTCAGAGCATCCATGCCGGTGTGAGCGCACAGCTTGGCGGGCATGGTGTAGGTGAGCTCGGGGTCGACGATGGCGACATCAGGGGTGATGTTGAAGTCGGCCAGCGGGTACTTGATGCCCTTGGCGTAGTCGGTAATGACGGAGAACGCGGTGACCTCGGTAGCGGTGCCGGAGGTGGAGGAAATGGCGCAGAAGTGAGCCTTCTGACGCAGCTCGGGGAAGCTGAACGGCTGGATGATGTTGTCGAAGGACTCCTCGGGATACTCGTAGAAGACCCACATGGCCTTAGCGGCATCGATGGGCGAGCCGCCGCCGATAGCAACGATCCAGTCGGGCTCGAAGTCGCGCATAGCGGCTGCGCCCTTCATGACCGTCTCGATGGACGGGTCGGACTCGACGCCCTCGAACAGCTTGACCTCCATGCCGGCCTCTTTGAGGTCGGCCTCGACGTCCTGCAAGAACCCGCCGCGGCGCATAGAGCTGCCGCCAGAAACGATGATGGCCTTCTTGCCCTTGAGGTTCTTCACCTCGTGGCGAGCGCCCTCACCAAAGTACAGATCGCGAGGATTGGTAAAACGTCCCATACTGTGCCTCCTAAACAAGCCCCTCTTAGACTTGCGTATATAACGGAGCACCCGATTGGCTCCGTTAGGACCGTTTGCGCGTTGCCGGCGATGACAATGCGCGATGTCTAAACGTCTCAACGCTCAGACAAACACTATTTTACCGTTCTGGTTGGTCAGTTATTCACCTAAAGCCGCCAATGATGAAACGTTTTTTCTATCCTGGAACCTCTAGCGTTGCGGTTATTGTCCCAAGCTGGGCAAACGCTTTATCAAGGTTGACTACATACCCCGGGCAGGACTGTGTCCCTCTAAAATATGCACCGTTCGCCGCCAAAAATCGACCGTTTGCGGTACCGTGATACCACTCGGTCGTCCAAGGTGCCGACATTTGTGCGACATCCGTCTTCGTGGTGCAAAGGTGCAAGTCCAAGTGCGGCACCCCCGGTGTGCCACATGCGGGTAAACTAGAACCTTATATAAAGATATTTGAACCCTAACCGCAGCAAAGGAGGCCCCATGGCATTCGATCCCATTCAAGAGGATTGCCATCGCCTCGTTCTTGAGGCCTTGCGCCGCGACAATATCCCGCTCACTGACGGCCCCGCCGTCGAGCGTCTAATGGAGCAATTCACCCGCAACCCCGCGCCGCTCATCGTGCACGACCGCGACCGAGCTGGGCATCTGATCGCCAAGGTCGTCGAGGCTGTCGACTACCGCATCCCCTTTATCCCCGACGACGCCCAGGCAGAGCAAGAAGAGGCCGCTGCCGAGAACATGCTTCGCGAGGCCGCCGCACTCGATCCGACCAACTGGGATGCCCAGCGCATGCTGACGGCGCTCACCGCCGAATCCAACGAGGAATACGTACAGTATCTGGTGTCCAAGTGCGACGAGGTGGAGCACGATCTGGCGCTCAAGATCGCCTCGGCGCAGGACCCCTACGAGCGTGAGGCCGCAAGCGACCTGACCCGCCGTCCCTACCTGCGCTGGCTTGCTGCCTTGGCATCGCGCGCGCTCATTAGCGGCCGCTACCGCATGTCGCTCGAAGCCGCGAATCGCAGCCTGGACTTTGCGCCCAACGACCCCGCCGGC
>OHJY01000737.1_pt1 | contig 11968 bp, 10 predicted proteins | sample 1568681 | NCBI WGS metagenome assembly OHJY01 (sample SAMEA3879540, study PRJEB24766) | human gut metagenome | biome: human-associated habitat; feature: feces | place: USA | collected 1985/1987
AAAGGCGCATCGCAAAGAGCACCTGCTCCGCTTCGCCATTTTCCCACGCGTCTGCACGATGAAGCGCGCAAGATGCCAGTTGCCGTCCCTCACGGGGTATTCGAGCATCACGGAATCCTCGTGCCGCAGTCTCTCCGCGAACGTCGAAACGTCAAAAAACGGCTCGACATAGGGCAGATACTCCGGCACGATGCTCTGCTTGCTCATTTCACTCATGCGGACGCTCGCTCTGCCGCTGTGTCCGGTCAGACGGTGCATCTGCCGCTCGCTTGCAATCTCCTCATAATGGCCCGTGCGGGAGCAGGTCGCCCGCGGAGTTGGAGTGCTCCTCGATCTTGACGATCTCGGCCCGGTCGTTCATCAGATCCACGCGGTAGACGGACGTGCTGTCCTTGCAGAGCACCTTGAGCATCTGCTGCTCAAGCTTCACGGCCTGCAAATTCTGCTCGAGCGACTTCTGCTTTTCTTCCAGCAGCGTCAGCATGCGCAGGTTCTCCCGCGCGCTGCCGAGGTGCCCGCCGTCAAAGGCAAGCAATCGGAGCTGGCCGGCCGTCATCGCCCGCTGCGGATTGTCAAGGCCGAAAAAGCCGCTCAGATTGCCGCGATAGAAGACCGGCACCGCGATCTCAGAGCGGATGCTCTGCGCCTTCAGGAGCTCGTACTCGCTCGGCATCAGCGTTTTCACATCTTCAATATTGGGAATGACGATCGTCTCGCCGCGGCCGAAGACCTCCAGCCAGTAGGGCATGTCCGTTGGAACGATCTCCGTCAGGTTGTCGATCTGCGGCGCGACGCCGTTCGCGCACCACTCAAAGGTGTTGCAATAGGCCTCCGCCGTCCCCTCCAGCCGCTCGAAGAGAAACACGCGGTCAGACTGCATGGCCTCGCCGATCAGACTCAGCAGGCGGCAGACCAGCTCGTCCATCCCCTCCTTGCTGCGGGAGCGGTCGATGCGCGCAAGCTGGTCGATGATCGCAAGGCTGTATTCTGCCGCACTGTTCGCCCCTGCGGTCACGGGCGGATGTTCTGCTTGCTTCATGCGCTTGTCTCCTTTGCGGCAGCTTTCGATACCTGTCATAAATATGCAAAATTGGTCAAAGTTTGTTTATTATAGCATGGGGTAGTTCGAAAGTAAGCACGAAGTTGTCCCTCCCGTCGATCGTTCGGCATCGCCGCACAAAAAAGCGCCGGCTCGTTGAGCCGGCGCACTTTTATTTGTTTTCACACTCTGCCGCTTTCCTTCTTCTTGCCGCCGAGGAATTCCGGCAGGGGCTTGCCCTCCTTGAGCCACTGGTGATACTCGGCGGTGGCGGCAAATTCCACGTCGCCGGCAGAGTTCAGCGCAGTTTCCACCGAATCCTGCACCACGCCGATGATAAAGCCCACGCCCACCATCTGCATGGCAATGTCGTTGGAGATGCCGAACAGCGAGCAGGCCATGGGGATCAGCAGCAGGGAGCCGCCGGCCACGCCGGAAGCGCCGCAGGCGCCCAGAGCGCTCATGGCGCTCAGCACGATGGCGGCAGGCAGGGACACCTGAATGCCCAGCGTGTTGGCTGCTGCCAGCGTCATGATGGTGATGGTGATGGCTGCGCCGTCCATGTTGATGGTAGCGCCCAGCGGGATGGACACGGAGTACATATCCTTGTCCAGACCCAGCTTTTCACACAGGGACATATTCACAGGGATGTTGGCGGCAGAGCTGCGGGTGAAGAAAGCGGTCAGACCGGACTCCTTCAGGCAGCGGAATACCAGCGGGTACGGGTTGCAGCGCAGGTAAATGAACATGATAAAAGGGGAGACGATCAGCGCCATGAACAGCATGGTGCCCACCAGCAGTGCCAGCAGCTTGCCGTACTGGGTAAAGATGGCCAGACCATTGCCGGAAACGTTGGTGTACACCAGACCCATGATGCCGAAGGGTGCCAGATTGATGATCCAGCGCACGATCTGGGAGACGGCATCGGCGGTGTTTGCCAGAAAGACCTTGGTGCTCTCTGCGCCGATGTTCTTCATGGCAATGCCGAACATACAAGCCCAGAACAGGATGCCGATGTAGTTGCCGTTCATCAGGGCGCTGACGGGGTTGGCCACAAAGTTAGTCAGCAGGGTGCTCAGCACCTCGCCCAAGCCCTGCGGGATCACGTCGGACTGTGCTGCGTCCGCCAGCACCACCGTGACCGGGAACATAAAGCTGGTGATCGCCGCAATGGCTGCCGCCAGAAAGGTGGTGAGCATATACAGCCAGATCACAGTGCCGAAGCGGCGGTCCAGCTTGGACGAGCCCTGTGCCAGCGCGCTTGCCACAATGACGAACACCAGCACCGGGGCAATGCCCTTCAGTGCACCGACGAACAGGCTGCCCAGCTCGCCCACCCAGCCTGCGCCCGGCGCAACAAGCGCCAGCACCGAACCGACTGCCAGGCCGATCAGGATGCGCAGGATCAGGCTGGTCTGGTTGTATTTTGCTACAACCGCTTTCAAGGTTTTCATATCGTAACACTCCTCTTACACTGTACGCCCAGCGCGTACATTTTCCTGTTCCTTACACAAGAACAGTTGTCATTATATCACACACGTTCAAAAAGAGAAAGTGTTTTCAGGCATTTTGCGGGCAGAACCGGCGCTTTTTGTAAACTTTTGCAAAAGCACCTCAAAAATAGTCCTTGCTAGAAATACAGTTTTGCGGTTTTGACGACAAAAAACACCCGGGGAAAATCAGAAAAAGCCGCCGCACCGTACGGGGTGCAGCGGCTCTCTCTGGAAGAAAATGAAGAATTGGTTGGGATGGGGATAACTTAGTTGGCGCGGCCGGTCATCTTGACCGCATACTTGATGGCGTTGACAAGGCTCAGCTCGTTGCCGTTGCCCTTGCCGGCGTGGTAGAAGTCGGTGCCGTGATCCACGCTGGCGCGGATGATGGGCAGACCCAGCGTAACGTTGACGCCCTCCACGGCCTTCCACTCCTGCTTTTCGCGGTCGTAGACAAAGCCCACGGTCTTGAGCGGGATGTGACCCTGATCGTGGTACATACACACCACGATATCGTACCAGCCGCCGATGGCCTGCGAGAACACGCTGTCCGGCGGGCAGGGGCCTACGACACCAGTGATGCCCTCGGCCTTGGCAGCTTCGATGGCGGGGGTGATCTCCTCGATCTCCTCCCGGCCGAACAGACCGTTCTCACCGCAGTGGGGGTTCAGACCTGCCACGGCGATGCGGGGATTCTCGATGCCCATATCCTTGCAGGCCTTGTTGGCGATCTCGATGACCTCCAGCACGCGGTCCTTCTTGACCCGGTCGCAGGCTTCCCGCAGGGAAACGTGGGTGGAAACGTGCACCACGCGCAGGTCGTGATGTGCCAGCATCATGGTGTACTTTTTGGTGTGGGTGTAGGTGGCGTAGATCTCGGTGTGGCCGTCAAAGTGGGTGTAGCCGTCCGACTTTTCGCCGTGGTAGTACTCCAGCGCCTTGTTCATGGCTTCCTTGTTCAGGGCGTTGGTGCAGGTGGCATCCACCTCACCCGCCATAGCCAGCTCAATGACCTTTTTCACGCACTGGAAGGCTGCGTTGCCGCCCTCCACGCTGACCTTTGCTATCTCGAACTTGCTGATGTCCTCGATCAGATCCAGATGCAGCACGTCGATGGTGCCGGGGGTGAACAGGGCATCCGACACCTTCTCGCAGCGGTGGATGACGATGTCCTCGCGGCCAACGAACTTTTTGGCCTGCTCCATCACCTTCACATCGCCCACAACGATGGGGCGGCAGTAGCTGTACTGCTCCGGGTCAGCCAGAGCCTTGATGGTGATCTCCGGGCCGGAACCGGCGGGATCGCCCATAGTAATACCGACAATGGGTTTATTCATAGCAGCCTTCTCCTTGCTTCAGCGCGTTTCAGTGCAGACCCTTGGCCTCGTTCTCAGCCAAAACCTTCTTGATGGCTTCCATGCCTTCCTCGGGCACATAGTTGAAGGGTGCGCGGCACTTGCCCACGGGGTGACCCTGCAGGGCAACGGCAGTCTTGATGATGGTGTTGGGGTTGCCGTACTTGAAGGTCTGCTGCAGGATGGCAATGGCGTCCTGTGCAGCCTGTGCGCCCTCCAGATCCCCGGCCTTGAAGCAATCGTAGATCTTGGCAACGGTCTCCGGCCAGATGTTGGCACGGCCTGCAATGCCGCCTGCGCCGCCCTCTTTCAGGCAGGTCAGGATAGCGCCGTCATTACCGGCCAGAATGGCAACTTCCTTGTCCAGCTCACGGGTCAGGCGGATGTAGGCTTTCAGGTTCTCAATATCGCCGCTGGAATCCTTTGCGCCCACGATGTTCTCCACATCACGGCACAGAGCCTGCACGGTCTCGGGCAGCAGCTTGTTGCCGGTGCGGGCGGGGATGTTGTACAGAATGATGGGCAGGTTGACGGCCTTTGCCACGGCGGTGTAGTGGTCGTACAGCTCCTTCTGGGAGGCCAGTGCAAAGCTGGGGGTGATGATGGACAGTGCATCTGCGCCCAGCTCCTCGGCACGCTTGCTCAGGCGGATGGTCTCGGCGGTGGTGATGCAGCCGGTGCCTGCGTAGACCGGTACGCGGCCCTTTACCTGATCAATGACAGTGGCAAGGATCTCTTCCTTCTCCTGGAAGGACAGGGCGTAGGCTTCGCCGTTGGTGCCCATGGGGAAGATGCCGTGCACGCCGCCTGCCAGCAGGCGCTCCACCTGCTCGCGCAGAGCCTGATGGTTGACCGTCTGCTCGGGGTCATTGTTCATGGGGGTGATTACGGGAGGGATGATGCCCTTGATATCGCTGGTCTTCATAAGTCTTTACTCCTTTTCTGTTACATGATCTCCTGATACAGCTTGCGTGCGTCGTCGGCGGTAACGGGGCGCATATTGTTCACCAGCAGGCGCTGTACCTGCATACCGGCGTTGACCAGACCCTCGAGGTCCTCAGCGGGGACGCCGAACTCCTTCAGGCTGGTGGGGATGTCCAGATGCTTGACGATGTGCTCCAGACGGGCGATCATCCATGCAGTCTTTTCCTCCACGGTAGTGCAGGTCTTTTCCTCGTGGCAGCAGCGGTCGTAGGCGGCAGCCAGACGCTCGCGCACGGCGGGGTGCTCGCTGTTGAAGCGCATGACCGGTGCCAGCAGGATGGCGTTGGACACGCCGTGTGCAATGTGGTACTTGCCGCCCAGCGGGTAGCTCAGTGCGTGCACAGCGGTGGTGCCGGAAGCGGTGATGGCCAGACCGCCGTAGTAGGCTGCGATCTGCATCCGGTTCTTCTCTGCCATGGCTTCGGGGTCATCGCAGGCTTTTTCGATGTTGTTCAGGATCAGGTCAAGGCCTTCCAGTGCGTACAGATCGCTGAAGGGGTTGGCCTTGTTGCTGGTAAAGCACTCGATGCAGTGTGCCAGCGCATCCACGCCGGTAGCGGCTGCGATCTTGCGGGGCAGGTTCTTGATCATGCGGGCGTCCAGAATGACGTAGTCCGCGATCATGTTCTCGTTGACGATGCCCACCTTCAGCTCCTTTTCGGGCACAGCCACGATGGCGTTGGGGGTGACCTCGGCGCCGGTGCCGGCGGTGGTGGGGATCAGCACAATGGGCACGCACTTCTGTGCCATGCCGGGGTTGTCCAGCAGCTCCTTCACGCCGTAGGCGTCGGTCACCAGCACGCTTGCCAGCTTGGCAGCGTCCATCACGGAGCCGCCGCCGCAGGCCACGATCAGGTCTGCACCGGAGACCTTGAACTCGTCCACCAGCTTCTGCACAGCCATGTAGCTGGGCTCCGGGGGCAGCTCGTCCAGCACATAATACTCTGCGCCGGAGGCTTTGACAGCTTCTTCCGGCAGGGCAAACAGGCCAGCGCCCTCAATGCCCTTATCGGTGAACATGGCTACCTTTTTTGCGCCGCGCGCCTTGATGATGGCGGTGATATTGTCCATGGCGTTCTCGCCGCCGTAAACTGCGTGCGGCATTTTAAGATTGTACTGGGTCAGCATACTGATCAACCTCCTGAATGATGCTTTGCTCTATAAATAAAGGATGAAAATTCCGAAAAGCTTTTTCAGCGGCTCTGGGCTGCGGTGGGGTTATACAGACCCACGGTTTCCCGCTTTGCGCCCAGCACGTCCTGCTCCGAGAAGCGGACGTACTTGATGCCCTGCCGGGTGCGGGCAGCGTAGGCCAGATGCAGCATCCCGTCCCGTCCCTGCATCAGGTAGGGGTACTCGTACTGCTTGTTGTTGGTCTTGTTCTCATCGCCCATGTAGCCCTCGCCGCGCTCCATCCAGCGGATGATGGGGAAGGTCAGGCCGCCATCCTCGGAAAGCGCCACCGCCACCGGGCAGCGCAGGCCGGGCCATGCAGCCTTGCCGGGCACGGGGTTGGGGGTGCAGGTGGGGTTATAGGCAATGGCGATGCGGCCGCTCTGCAGCTTGACCGCGCTGATGCTGGAGTTGTTGTTGGGCAGCGGGGTAGGTGCGGGCACCGTCCACGTTTCGCCCCAGTCAAAGGACTCGCTGCGGTGGATGCGGTAGGCTTCGCGGTTGCGCATGAACGCCACCAGATGCCCCGGCTCCAGCTCGATGACATTGGCGTGGACGTGGCCGTTGCTGCCGGGCATCATGACCATGCGCCAAGTTTTACCCTCGTCGTCCGAGATGCGGAAGGCGGTGGGGTCGCCGGACAGACCCTCGGCAGAGTCGGTGCACAGCCAGTTGGCAAAGATCCAGCGGCCGTTGGACAGCACCTGAATGGGCTGGCGGCAGAAGGTGCCTTCCTCCGGGAACACGGTGGTGTAAGCGCCCCATGTTCTGCCGCCGTCGGTGCTCTTCTGGCAGCGCACCACAGCGGTGAACTGCATATTGTCCTTGCCCTCTACGCGGTCCAGTTGGGCGGTGTACATTGCCCACACGGCGTTGTCCGGGCCGTAGAACAGCGAGGGGTTCTGCTCGCTGCGGGTGGGGTCGCCGGAGATATCCACCGGCTCCAGCCACTTGGTACCGTCATGCGGCAGCACCGAGCAGATGATGTGCACGTCTGCGCTGCCCTCATAAGTACCGGCGAACCAGCAGCAGAGCAGGTCGCCATTGGGCAGCTCCACCATAGCGGGTGCGTGGGCGGTGGGCCAGCCGCCGGTGGGCAGCAGGGCTTCCAGCGTGCCCATCTCCTCGTTCTCGTACACAGTGCCGTCCCAAGTCAGGCCGGGCAGTTTTGCATAGGTCATGGTCGTTCTCCTTCTGTTACATTTATCTTCCGTTCCAGCCGCAAAGGGCTGTCTGCTTCCATTCTCAATGCTTTGCAATGCGGTCTGCCAGCTCCACCAGCAGATCCTCCTGCCCAAAGCCGCCGGACTTGGTGATCACGTAGCGGGTGCGTCCCTGATAGGTGAACCGCGCCAGCACGATGCCGCTTTCCAGCTCGCATACCGGCTCCAGCTCCCGTGCGCCCACGCTGTTCATGCACTGCAGCAGGGTGTCGCCGCCGGTGAGCAGCAAAGTACCCAGATGCTCGCTGCCGAACAGCGCCCCGAACATCTGCCCGACGCTGCCGGAAATGCCCACCCGCAGGCCGTCCAAGTCGATGCCGCGGGCGGCGGCGTAGTCGGCGGTGAGCTGGTTGCCCCCGGCGTCGTTGGTCTCGATGATGCAGTGGGGGTTTGCTGCCAGCATCTGTTCGATTTCTGCCAGCGCAGCCTTGCCGTCGGCGCTTGCCCAGTAGCCGGGCTCCAGCTTCTGCCGGGGGGTCAGCCGCAGGCGGGTAAAGCCTGCCTTTTCGGCGGTGTCCATCTGCCGCAGGGTGATGGGGTTCACGCTGCCGCAGAGCACCAGCAGCCGGGGGTCCAGCTGCGGGGTCTCGACCACGCTGCCGTCCGAAAGCCCCAGCAGCTCCGGCAGAAAGGCGGCAAAGCCTGCGCAGCCTGCCAGCACCGGGGGCGTTCCATTCTGGAACAGCTGCCGTCCGGCGGCTTCAAGGTCTGCGGCGGTGGCGGCGTCATACACCAGAATGCCGGTCTTGTCCGCCGCCGTCTCGCCGGGCTGCAGGCTCTGTGCGGGGACATCGGTCTGCAAATGGATCAGCTTTGTCACCTCGGCGCAGCGCACCGGCTCGAAGGGGTCGATGCCGAAGGGGCTTTCGTTCACCGGCACGCCTTTGATGTAATGGACGCCCTTTTCGGTGGTGCGTCCGATCTGCGGGAAGGCCGGCAGAAAGGGTAAATTGCGTGCGCCGCTTGCCTTGAGCAGGGCGGCAAGCTCTGCGCCGATGTTGCCGCGCAGGGCAGAATCCGTCTTTTTATAGATGCAGCCCACGCCGTTTTCCACCGCGCTGCGGGTCAGCTCTTCAACAGCCTTGGCAGCCTTTGCGGCGGGCAGATGCCGCGTTTCGGTATCCACCACCAGCACGGTGCTGCTGCACGCGGAAAGGTCTGCCTGACCCACCACGACCTGCGTGGGGATGCCGTGTGCCGCAAGCTGTACGCCGGTATCCAGCGCACCCGTAAAATCATCTGCAATCATCAGCAGGCGAAGCATTCGTTCGTGCCCCCTCACTTGTTTTTGTGCTTTCATTATGCCGTATCCGGCAGGGGATTGCACCCGGCGCAAGGGGCAAAAGCGTTTCATTTTAGCACGTTTTCAATTTTCTTTCCGTTTCAAGTGCAAAAACGTTCTATTTTGAAACCACTTTCTGTTTTCTTTTTGAACTACACCGAGTATAATAGTTTCAAAGAGAAACATGGAGGGACGTTTTATGGTCGAAACTCACACCCGCATTCTGGGCATTGCCCCCTACGACGGAATGCGCACCGCCATGGAGCAGGCGGCGCAGGCCTACCCCAACGTTGAACTGGAGGTGTACACCGGCGATCTGGAAGAGGGACAGGCCATCGTGCAGAGCATGACGCCCAACAGCTACGACTGCATTATCTCCCGCGGCGGCACCGCCGCCCTCATCCGGCAGGTGACCGACCTGCCGGTGGTGGACATCCACATCTCGGTGTACGACGTGCTGCGCACCATGAAGCTGGCCGAGAATTATTCCAGCCTCTACGCCATCGTGGGCTTTCCTTCCATCACCGAGCCGGCCCACACCCTGTGCAGCCTGCTGGACTTCAACCTCGACATCCTCACCGTGAACAACGCTGCTGAGGTGCGCCACACCCTGGAGCGCCTGCAGCAGGGCGGCTACCGGATGGTGGTCTGTGACATGGTCACCCACACCATCGCCCGGGAGATGGGCTTCGACGCCTTCCTCATCACCTCCGGCGTCGAAAGCCTTCACGCCGCCATCGACCAGGCCGTGAGCATCAGCTCCTGGTTCGGCCATCTGCGGCAGGAGAACCTGTTCCTCCGCAGCATCACCCAGGGCCAGAATGGCCGCGTCATCGTCATGGAGTCCAATGGCGACCTCTTCTACAGCAGCATCTCCGAGGTCCCGGTGGAGCTGAGCAGCGTCCTTCAGTCCCACATCCGGGAGATACCGGCCAGCGGCAACCTCCGCTTTTACTACACCGAGCGGGACCAACTCTACAGCATCACCGCCCAGCAGCTGCTGATGAACAACGTCCAGCGGTATCTGTTCTACTGTGTTCCGGCCCGCATCCCGCTCCATTCCAGCCGTCCCGGCCTGCGCACCCTGAACAAGGGCGAGTGCGAATACCTCTTCGCCAACAGCTTCTACAGCCTCAGCGGTGCCATGGGCGCGATGGGCAGCGACGCCGCGATTGAGTCGGCGGATATCGTCCTCATGGATGACAAGATTTCAAAGCTTCCGACGGCGATAAAGATAGCCAGAAAGACTATGCGCATCGTCAACGAGAATATCTGGATCGCGCTCGCGGTCAAAGTGATTATCCTCGTGCTCAGCGCATTCGGTATCGCGGATATGTGGATAGCGGTCTTCGGCGATGTCGGAGTTCTTATTCTCGCTGTGCTCAACGCCATGCGCGCAATGCTGAAGATAAAAGACAAATAAAAAATAAAAACGAACGGCGGCAGGGGATTGACCTTGCCGCCGATTTTTTATGCCTTATTGAGCTCTCTGCGCTTTGCGCGTCTTACTCTGTTTATGTGCCGCTCGAAGTCGCCGCTGTTCAGAAGCTCGGTCAGCACCAATTGCTCGAATGTCGGCACGGTGCAGGAATAGAACCCGAGCCGCTCTTCAAATGTCTTAACGAGCCTTTTCGGCAGAACCATGTAGCCGACACGCAGCGAGGGCGATATAGTTTTTGAAAATGTGTTGAGATATATTACATTGTCGCGGTCGGAGAGCACAAAAAGCGTGTCCGCAGGCTTCTGTGAGACCGAAAATTCTGAGTCGTAGTCCGACTCAACAATGAATCTGTCGCCCGATGAAGACCAGCTGATATATTCATATCTCTTCGAGGCGGACGCCGTGACTCCCGTCGGGAAGCTTCGATATGGCGTAGTATGCAGAACGTCCGCCTTGCTGCCGCTCAGCGCCGCTCCGTCTATGCCGTCGTCCGAGAGCGGGAGAAGCTCGTATCTGACTCCCGCCGCCCTGTATACCTGCTCGATTTTTTCATATGACGGCGACTCTATCGCGTATATTTTGTCCCTGCCGAGCAGGTCGACTATCAGCCCGTAGAGATATTCTGCACCCGAGCCGACGATTATCTGATCGGTGTCAACCGATATGCCGCGGTTTCTCGCGAGATATTGCCGCAGCGCGTCGCGTAATTCGATTCGTCCCGAGTGCGGTGAGCGTTCAAGTATCTCGTCCCCGCAGTCCGCAATAACTTTGCGCATCGTCCTGCTGAGCAGCGATAATGAAAATTCGGGCTTGCTGTGTTCGATATTTTTCCCTCGCTTCGGCTCTGTCGGTCTGCTGTCTGCTGCCGCAAAGCCGTCCGAACGGCGGAAAACAACAAAATATCCGCTTCTCTCTCGCGCCTGGGCATATCCCTCTTCGCAGAGCAGATTGTATGCGTGCTCTGTCGTTATCGTGCTCACCCCGAGCTCCTCCGCGAGCAGCCGCTTTGACGGCAGTTTGCTCCCGTAAGCGAACGCTCCGCCGACTATATCCGCCCTGAGCTGTCTGTAAATCTGCAAATAGACCGGGCGGTCGTTCAAGTCCACCGTGTATTTCATCTGGTTATATTATTTTCTCCGTTTCTGACTATTTTATATTATCAGCAGTATTGTATAATATTCCTGTCAAAAAAGCAAGGAGGACTTTAAAATGAAAGAGAAAAGCAACACGAAAAGAACCACGCTGTGGATATGTTTGACGGCAATGTTCATGGCGCTCAATGTCGCGATGAGCTCGTTCGGCGTTCCCGTTCCGGGCGGCCACCTGTATCTCAATGATATAATTATCTGCACCGCGGCGATAATCCTCGACCCTGTCGCGGCGTTTATAGTCGGCGGAGTCGGCGCGTTTCTCGGCGACCTGTTCTTCTATCCGCTCCCGATGTTCGTCTCATTGGTTACCCACGGACTCCAGGCTGTTATCATTTCCGTTTTCTCGCACTATGTTCTGAAGAAGCACCCCGTGCTCGCGAGCGGAATAGGCGTCTCAATAGGCGCGGTCATTATGGTCGTCGGTTACTCCCTCGGCAGAGCGTTTATCTACAGCACACCGGAATACGCCGTTATGAAGCTTCCATATCAGATTCTTCAGGCGGTCGTCGGCGCAGTCGTCGGTATGCTCCTGTGCTGGAAGTGCGGAGTGTACAAGCTCTATAACAAAGCGCTTGCAAAAACTTCCGGCGGCAAAAGAGAAGAGCACAAAGAACCGGCAGAGAAAAGCTGAAATAGATTAAAAAACTCTTGATTTTTATATCTTGCTGTGATATAATATCCGAGCATTACGCACGCGAAGCTTTAGGAAGTCGCCCGGTGCGGTGAATTTTCGCCGTTGCGGCCGCCCTGTTTCGCGGAGGAAAAACCAAAGGAGGAAAAACAAATGTCAGTAGTATCAATGAAGCAGCTGCTTGAAGCAGGTGTGC
>OHJY01000740.1_pt1 | contig 11961 bp, 9 predicted proteins | sample 1568681 | NCBI WGS metagenome assembly OHJY01 (sample SAMEA3879540, study PRJEB24766) | human gut metagenome | biome: human-associated habitat; feature: feces | place: USA | collected 1985/1987
AAAATCCCCAGTAAACAGGCCGTTTTGACCATATTCTATTTTTTAGTTTAGCACGCGATGCGGTGCATAGCAATCTCATCTTCACTTTTTCCTATTAAAGCAACAATGCGTATATTGCATCCCCATTCAGAAAAGAATATAATGCGCATATAAAAATTAATATATCCGCGCCGTAAAGCGGCGGGGAAATAATTGACAGGAGGATGCATTATGCTGCAAGGAAAAACCGCCATCGTTACCGGCGGCACAAGGGGTATCGGTCTTGCGATAGTAAGGACGTTTTTGAAAAACGGCGCGAACGTGGCGCTGTTCGGCAGCCGCAGCGAAACGGTTGGCAAGGCGCTGAAGGAGCTGAAAGAAGAAAACCCGAACTGGCCCGTTATAGGCATGGCGCCGGACATTGCCAAATACGATGAAATGAAAGCCGCCGTGGACGAAGTCGTCGCCAAATTCGGCGCGCTGGACATAATGGTAAACAACGCCGGCATTTCCGCGCGGGAGCCGCTTTGCGATTATACGCCGGAAAGCTTTCAACACATAATGGATCTTAACGTTACCGCCGTGTTCAATGGCTGCAAGGCAGCCGAAACCGTTATGAAGGGCCGCGGCGGCAGCATAATAAACACCAGCTCCATGGTAAGCCTTTACGGTCAGCCCAGCGGCGTTGGCTACCCCACCAGCAAATTTGCCGTAAACGGCATGACAAGGAGCCTTGCGCGCGAGCTTGGGCGCGAAGGCATACGTGTGAACGCGATCGCCCCGGGCGTTACCCGCACGGACATGGTGGCCGCGCTTCCGCCGGAGCTTGTGCAGCGCATATCCGCGCCCATACCGCTCGGCCGCGTGGGCGAACCGGAGGAGGTTGCAAACGTGTTCCTGTTCCTTGCAAGCGACCTTGCAAGCTACGTCACCGGCGCGATAATAAGCGTTGACGGTGCGGCGCAGACCTGATAAAGCCAAAACCCAACCGGCCCTCCGCTTCCGCACATTGCCAAGCAGGAGAGCCTTTTATAGTTCATCCAAAATTTTGAAAATCTTTCTGCCGATTCGCTCTATCTGTCTCTTTTTGCGCAGAAGCTTGCTTGTGCAGCATATATGTGCGGAATGAGTATGCCGTGCGGCAATTTTTTCCAGTTCGGCTTGTACCTTAATATATTGTCTGTATTCGGGTAAGCGCATTATAAACAGCAACTTTTCAGCGGAATATCCTTCAAACGGGTACTGCACGCCAAGCCATAAGCTATTTCCCATTGCCAACATCTCCCATAATAGATGCATTTTATATATTATAGCTGATGTATAGCTTTGATAGCAACACCTACAATATAATTATAGGAGGTGCTGCATATGGCAAACGGTGAATACGGCGATATCGGCCTGCGTGTGCGGCAGCGCCGCGAAGAACTTGGCCTCACCCGTGAGAAAATGGCGGAGCGGGCAGGTTTGTCCGTTCAGTTTATGGCTTCCGTTGAACTTGGCAAGCAGAGCATGACCACGGACAGCCTTAAAAAAGTATGCCGTGCGCTGTGCGTAAGCGCCGATTATATCGTGTTCGGTACCCGGCCCGGCTATTCAGAACATGACCTTAACGCCGCCGTGGAGCCGCTCAGCGCGGAACAGCGCGCCTATGCGGAACAAATGCTGCGCACATTTGTTCAGGCCATACAGTCCCAAAGGTGACATATTCCATTCGTTCCAGCATTGCATTTTTTGCCCATTCTGTAAACAAAACCGCTATATTCTTGCACAATTCACATAATTAGACTACAATATAAGATGATGTTTTATGCCTGAACGGGCAGAAAGAGGAAAAATGGCAAACGATAAGTATTCCGGAAGCTATAACGCAGGCCCCCAGCTCCCGTCATATATGAAAAAGAACACGGCCGCCGCCAAGCGCACGGCAGCGCAGGGCACGGCCGCGCGAAGCACGGCATCAGCGGCGCGCACCTCCGCCGCGGCAAAGCGCACAACCGCGGCGCACGGCACAGCGACGCACAGCACCGCGGCACGCGGCACGGCAAGCCGTTCTTCCGCAAGGGGCAGCGCACAGCACGGCGCAGCGACGCGCAGCACAGCAGCGCACAGCACCGCGGCCAAGGCGAATACCCGGCACGCGGCGAATCAAGTGCAGCATAAGAAGCGCAAAAGGAAAAAGTCCGGCAGCGGCGCGCTCAAATGGATCGCCATGGCAGCGGCGGCGCTTATATGCGTAATAATAATAGTGTCCATAGCAAACAGCGGCGGCGCGGACGCCGTTGCGGACATGGATAAGCTGATGCAGACCGGCAAGCGGTTCAAGGCGGGCGTTAAGCTGATAGGCGTGGACGTGAGCGGCATGACGCCGGAGGAGGCGACAGGCCTTGTTAAAAACGCAGCCGAAAAGAAGCTGAAAACCGTTGCCGTCACCATAAGCAGCGGTGAAAACAGCTGGACGCTCGATTCCGACGCGATGGGCATGGGGTACGACATTGCGGACGCTTTGGCGGACGGGCTGAACTTCGGCCGCGGGGAGGACGACAACACCGTTGTTATAACCGACGGGGGCGTTGGCGAGTTCGATGCAAAGTATACATGGGACAGGGGAAAGATAATATCCGCCCTTGCTGCCATGAGCCAAAGCATAAACACGGAAGCTACCGCCGCCTATGCGGAACCCGTTACCGATTGGTCGCAGGAGGAGCGCTTTATTTACCATGCCGGCGAGGAAGGCGTTACCCTTAACGAGGAAGCAACGGCCGATGCAATAGAGAAAGCCCTTGAGCAGGGCGAGTTTGTATGCACCGTTGAGGCCACGGTAAACGCCGTGCTGCCCGGCGGCAATATAGACGACCTTAAAGCCGCAACGTCATTCATCGCCAGCTATACCACCAAATTTTCCGCCCGCAGGGACGACGAGGTAAAGCAGAACCGCAAGTTCAATATCCAGAAGGCGGCGGACATAATAAACGGCAACACCATCCAGCCCGGCGAGGAATGGAGCTTCAATACGGTTGTCGGCCCGCGCACATACGAGCTCGGCTGGAAGGGCGCCAACGGCATAAGCGGCGGCAAGGAATACACCATTCAGGCCGGCGGCGGCATATGCCAGGTATCTACAACGCTTTACAACGCGCTACTTTGCGCCAACATGGAAATTGTTGACCGCCGCGCGCATACAATACCTTCGGACTACGTTCCCGTAGGGCTTGACGCAACGGTGGATACCCGCGGCATAGACTTCGTTTGGAAGAACAATACGGATATGCCCGCGTATATATTCGCGCGGGTGGAAAAGGTGGAAGGCAGCTCCAGCCGCCATACCATAACCGTTTACGTTTACGGCAAACCGCTCCCCGAGGGCGTAACATATCAATCAAGGAACGAGATAATAGAGGAACGTTCCCGCCAGGACGAGGCAATATACACAAACGACGCTTCCATACCCACGGGCTATCAGCTTGAGCGCGTGCAGGGGCATAAGTATTACGTTGCCGAGGCGTATCAGGACAAGTATGTGGACGGCAAGCTGGCCGAAAGCAAGCTGCTCTATACCGATAAATATAAGGGCAACCCGCCGGAGGTTTCCATAGGCACGGGCGCGCCGCTCGCATCCGGACAAACGCCCGATCCTGCATGGCAGCCCTACGGCACGGCGCTCGAGGACGCGAATTGACAAATTTCCGCGGCATTACCTGCCATTTGCTTGACAAAGGGGTGTGCAGCGGGGATAATAAAGCAAACAGAAATAATATCAGGAGGACAAAATTATGGGCATAATCAAGGCCTTGACCGGCGCAATAGGCGGCGGTTTGGCGGATAGCTGGCTTGAGGTTATCGAGTCCGCTCCCATGGGAGACAACACCGTTTTCACCCGCGGCATAAAGGTGCGCAAGGGCGACAGCCGCAACCAGAACACCAAGGGCACAGCGGATACCGTGTCCAACGGCTCCATAATCCATGTTTACGATAACCAGTTCATGATGCTGGTTGACGGCGGCAAGGTAGTGGACTATACTGCGGAGCCCGGCTACTTCAAGGTTGATAATTCTTCCATGCCGAGCCTTTTCGGCGGCCAGTTCGGCGATTCTCTGAAGGAGACCTTCAGCCGCATCAAGTACGGCGGAACGCCTTCCTCCAGCCAAAAGGTATTCTTCATCAATCTTCAGGAGATAAAGGGCATTAAGTTCGGCACGCGCACCCCCATCAACTATTTTGACTGCTTCTATAATTCCGAGCTGTTCCTGCGCGCGCACGGCACCTATTCCATAAAGGTCACGGAGCCGCTCAAATTCTATGCCGAGGCCATTCCCCGCAACGCGGAGAGCGTGGACATAAACGACATAAACGAGCAGTACCTTAACGAGTTCCTCGAGGCCCTTCAGGCCGCCATCAACCAGATGAGCGCCGACGGCACGCGCATAAGCTTCGTAACCAGCAAGGCGCGCGAGCTTTCCAAGTACATGGCGAACGTGCTGGACGAGGAATGGAACCAGAACCGCGGCATGCAGGTGCAGTCCGTGGGCATAGGCTCCCTGTCCTATGACGAAGAAAGCCAGAAGCTCATCAATATGCGCAATCAGGGCGCAATGCTGTCCGATCCCAGCGTGCGCGAAGGCTACGTTCAGGGCGCAATGGCGCGCGGCGTGGAAGCCGCCGGCAGCAACACCGCGGGCGCGGGCGCGGCGTTCATGGGCGTTGGCCTGGGCATGAATGCCGCGGGCAACATGGCGGGCGCGTTCTCCGCCTCCAACCAGCAGCAGATGCAGTATCAGCAGCAGCAACAGGTGCAGCAACAGGCCCAGCAGGGCGGCTGGAAATGCTCCTGCGGCGCCACCAACGGCGACAATATGGCCTTCTGCCCCGGCTGCGGCAGCAAGAAGCCCGCCCCCAAGCCCGCCGAGGGCGGCTGGACGTGCTCCTGCGGCGCGACCAACGGCGCGAACATGGCCTTCTGCCCCAACTGCGGCAGCAAAAAGCCCGCCGAAGCGGCCGCCAAGTCCGCCTTCTGCCCCAACTGCGGCGCAAAGCTGGCCGACGGCGCAAAATTCTGCGTGGAATGCGGCACAAAGCTCGGCTAAATCAATCAGCACGCATGGGGATGGCCTCGCGCCGTCCCCTTTTCCGTTTTCCGCAATAAAATTGCATATCCGCAAAAAAACTCTTTACAAACCCGCCCGCATACGCTATAATACATCTTGCGCAATGGAAAGCGCAGCAAATATGGGGCTTTAGCGAAGTTGGCTATCGCGCTACACTGGCAGTGTAGAGATCACCGGTTCGAATCCGGTAAGCTCCACCACAAACCTTCCGAACCGATATGGTGCGGAGGTTTTTTTGTTATATAACAGCGCATCCGTCTCTTCTGTTCCTTGACAAAATTCGGCTCTGTTCGTATTATAATTATTGTTGAATAAGCTGCGTTTGGTTAAGGAGAAGCGCACGCCGCAAATATGTGATTCGGTCAATGAATATTTTTCAATGATATTATAAGGAAGATTCATTTGTGAAAATAAACTACTTTGTGCATACGGAAATAGGCGACCGGCCCTGCAACGAGGACCGCTATGCCGTGAGCAAATGCCCGGCGGGGCTTTGCTTCGCGCTGGCGGATGGGCTTGGCGGGCTTGACCGCGGCGAAGTCGCGGCGGAGCTTGCCTGCAACGCCGTGGCAGAATATGCCCAGGCGCAGGCCGTTTTTTCCAACGCCGCCGTGGAGCAGGCCTTCCTTCGGGCGCAGCAGGCGGTATTGGCGCGGCAAAAGGCAGAGCATAACGAAACGCAGATGAAAACCACGCTGAATATTGTTATGCTGGACAAGCAAAACATGTATTGGGGCCACGTTGGGGATTCGCGCACATATTACGCCGAAAACGGTGTATTAAAGCAGCGCACGCTTGACCACAGCGTTACCCAGATGCTTTCCGCCATAGGGCAGGTGGAGGAGCGGGACATTCGTTTTCACGAGGACCGCAGCAGACTGCTGCGCGTGCTGGGCACGCCGTGGGAAAAGCCGCAGGCGGAAACGGAACAGCCCGTGGCGCTGCGCGGGAACATGCAGATATTGCTCTGTACCGATGGTTTTTGGGAATACATTACGGAAGAGCAGATACAGATTTGCCTTGAAGAATCCGACAATGCCCAAATATGGATGGAGAACATGCTGGAACTTATAAGCCGTAACGATCAGCATAGCGAGCGCGACAACCGCACGGCAATAACAATATGGATAGACGATGGGGAGGGGGATATAACGCAATGAGCGCAACCATGCTTTACACCGCCGGTGAAGCCAAACCGGCGCGCCTGTTTGTATGCGACGCCGGGCGCACGATGCGCACGGTGGATATAGGTCAGGGCATCACGCTCGGCCGCGCGGGCACGGGCATAGACGTAGACCTGCCGCTGAACAGCGGCATAGTATCAAAGCGCCACGGAAGGATAACTAAGCTTGACACGGGCTATTGCTACAGCGATACGGACAGCCTGAACGGCACGCATATAAACGGAATTCTCTACGGAAAAGACGGCGAAAGCAGCAGCTGTATACTCAACGACGGGGACATACTGCGCATAGACCGCAAAAATTTGGACCGCCCGCATCACGAGGCCGTCGTAATGATATTTTCAACATCCTGGCAGGATGCCGAGTGGCAATCGGTCGAGCTGCGCGAGGATACCGGCAACATAAGCATAGGCCGCACCACCGTTGCCCAGGAGGGCATAAAGATAGCCGATCCTGCGGTATCAAAAAAGCATGCAACATTCATTCACGGCGTGCGCGGATGGTCAATAGTTGACCACGGCAGCACAAACGGCGTGTTCGTTAACGGCGAACGCATCGCCCAGCCGCGACCGCTTCATGCAATGGATGTTGTGCGCATAGTCAACACGCTGTTCATATTCCTTGGCGACAGGCTGCTTTATAACGCACCCGCCGTGCAGAAAAACCAACTTGCCATACATATTGAGGAGCGCAGCGTGCGCAACCTTTTCAAAAAACGCATACTGCTTGAAAATATAGATCTCAGCATTGACCCCGGGGACATGGTGCTTGTGCTTGGCGGCTCGGGCGCTGGCAAAACGACCTTCTTCAACGCCGTGATGGGCTACGAAAAGGCCCGCGGCAAAATAGTTCATGACGGGCGCGATATATATAAGGAATACGCGCAGATGAAGTATGAAATAGGCTTCGTGCCGCAGCAGGATCTTCTGCGCGATGATGACACCGTGTATCATACCCTTGACAACGCAGCGCAGATGAAAATGCCTGCCGATACCGCAAACGATGCCCGCCAGGCGCGCATAGATCAGGTGCTTGAAATGCTGGGCCTTCAGCGGGAGCGCGATTCGCTCGTTAAAAAGCTGAGCGGCGGGCAGAAAAAGCGGCTTAACATAGCGGTGGAGTTCATTGCGGACCCAAGCCTTTTCTTCCTGGACGAGCCTGATTCCGGCCTTGACGGCATAATGGCGGCGGGACTTATGGAAAACCTGCGCGTTATAGCGGACGAAGGCAAAATAGTAATGGTCATAACCCATGCGCCGGACCGCGTTGCCCATCTGTTCGATAAGGTGATAGTGCTTGCCAAAAGCGCAAAGACAAACAGCGGACATCTGGCCTTCTACGGCTCCATTGACGCGGCGAAGGAGTTCTTCGATGCCGATTCGCTGGAAGGCATTGTTAAGCGCATAAACCGCCCCGATGAAAACGGGGACGGATTATCCGATTTCTATATTGAAAAATATGAAAAGTATATAGGAGAGTCCATATGAGCAATACTCAGGTGTCCCGCATAACGCAGATAGGCATATATCTTGGCAAGCATTGGCGCTTGTTCATAAACGAGCGCGGCTGGAAGGTGCTTATATTCGGCGCGGTCATTTCCGCACTTGTATCAATAGTGCTTGGCAGCGGCATGTTCGTATACACGATGGATACGTTTTCCGGCGGGTTTGCGCTGATATCGGCCTGCATTTGGGTGGGCATATTCAATTCGATACAGAACATATGCAAGGAGCGCGCCATAATAAAGCGCGAACACCGCGCCGGGCTGCATATATCAAGCTATATCGCCTCCCACCTTATATTTCAGGCCGGCATATGCCTGCTGCAGGCGGCTATATTGCTCGGCATCAGCAGCGCATTTTTGACTTATCCCAGCTGCGCTCCGCTTTTCGGCGGGATATGGCTTGAATACTTCATAACGTATTTCCTCTGCATCTATGCGGCGGACGTATTGGGCCTTGCAATATCGGCGATAGTAAAATCGCCCACAACGGCGATGACCGTTATGCCCTTTATACTTATAATTCAGATGATACTTTCCGGCATGCTGTTCCCCCTGCGCGGGCCTATGAGCTTTTTCGGCAACCTTACAATAAGCAAATGGGGACTTAACGCAACGGCTATTTCCGCGGATTACAACAACCTTGAAAATACTCAGAAAATTCAGCTGAGCTATACGCTCAAGGGCATTGTTAAGCAAAAGTCCCTGCCCATTACGGATGAGCAGGTGGACGCAATGGTGGACGAAAACTATTCCACAGGCATTGTGGAGGACTATGTGCACGATTCCGGCAAGCTTTGGCGCAACTGGGGCATGCTGGCGCTGCATACGGCGGTATATGCCATAATAGCCGTTGCGGCATTGGAATTTGTGGACAGGGATAAACGATAGCAGCAATAACTTACAGGGAGATATAACTTATGCATAATATACAATTCTGCCCGGGCTGTTTGCGGGATACGGAATTTGAAAACGGCGTATGCGCAAAGTGCGGCTTTGACATGAACGGCTATACCGTAATGCCGCACCATCTTGTGCCGGGCACGCTTGTGAAGCAGCGCTACAAAATAGGCCGCGTGCTTGGCGAAGGCGGCTTCGGCATAACCTATATAGGCATAGACACGGTGCTGAATTTGAAGGTAGCCATAAAGGAATTCTATATGTCCGGCTACGTCAATCGCAACCACGACGCATCGCCCAACGTATTTGCAACGCTTGGCACCCACAGGGACACATTTGAAAAGAACAGGGAAAAGTTTTTGAACGAAGCCCGCGTACTGGCGCAGTTTTACGGGGAAGCCGGCATAGTGGGCGTGCGCGATTTCTGCGAAGAAAACGGCACGGCATATATAATAATGGACTTTCTGAACGGCGTTGACCTGAAAACCTATCTTGAGCAAAAGGGCCGCCTTGCACCGGAGGAGGCCGTTAAGCTGCTTATGCCCGTTATGACGTCCTTGCAGCACGTTCATGCGGAAGGTATAATACACCGCGACATAAGCCCGGACAACATAATGGTAATGGAGGACGGCAGCACAAAGCTGCTGGACTTCGGCGCGGCAAGGGAAATTTCGCAAACGGATATAAAGAGCCTTTCCGTAATATTAAAGCCGGGCTATGCGCCGGAGGAGCAATACCGCAGCAAGGGCCGCCAGGGCCCGTGGACGGACGTATACGCGCTTGCAGCAACGCTTTATAAGTGCATAGTTGGCGCAACACCGGACGACGCCATGGAGCGCATGTATCGCGACAGGCTGCCTTCCCCCGCCGCTGCCGATGCGGCCTGCCCCATAGCCATAAGCAACGTTATAATAAAGGGCCTTGCCGTGCGGCAGGCGGACCGCTATCAGGACGTGGCATCATTCCTTGCCGATCTGAAAACGGCGATGGAAGATCCAGACAATGCGGAGCTTGCGCCGGACACGCGCGAGATCGCACCCGCGCAGGAACGCGGCGTAATTGCGGACGACCAAACCGTGCTTGCGGACACAACAACCATATATACGCCCAACGCCGCAAAGGAGCATAAAGCGCCCAAGCCCGCGGCGCAGCCGAGCGCGCCCGCCGCAAAGACAAAGCTGAAAACAGCAAAGGCCGAGCCTGCCGAAAGCGCGGAAAAGCCCGCGGCTAAAAAGAAGCCCGAAGGCAAACCCGTTTCAAAGAAGCCTGCCAACAAAAAGGGCATTATAATAATTGCAGCCGTTGCGGCGGCAGTAATAATCGCCGCCGTGGCAATAGCGGCGTTTGGCAATGCGAACACAAATGTGTCCACCGGTATGATGTCCGCAAGCTTGGAGGAAACCGCCTCCCTGCGCACGTTCACGCTCAACGGCGTAACGCTTGAGCTGCCCGCGCCCGTGCAAGCGCTGCTTGACAAAGGCTGGGTGTTTGAGGATGCTCAGTATGATACAGCCACAATAGAAGCCGGCGGCAGCAAATCAAGCGTTATGCTCATGAACGAATACGGCAAGATAGAGCTGAGGCTTTCCAACACCACGCTTAACGAGCAGCCCGCTTCCGCCTGCACCATAACGGCGGTTTCCGCCGTTGAGCATATACTCAACGACAACTATCTTGGCGCAAACGGCAACGAATTCAAAACGGCAAATGGCATAACCCTTGGCGCATCCTCAGCGGAAGACGCCAAAACAGCCTACCCCTCCGCCAAAAAGGACGGCAGCTACCTGAAGCTTGAAACGCCGTATGCAGACGTTAGGTTCTACAATCAGGATAATAATCCCGTTTCCGGAATCCATATACGGCTGGATATGACAAAGGACTGCTGGGACGATACTTCTAATGTCTCCTCCGCCGTCCCCGCCGAATATGACGACTCGGAGTTCATCAACGCATATACCCTGCCGGACTTTGCCGTGGAATCGACCGTTCTTTCGGCAAAGCTTTCAATGACCGTACAGGATATGGTTGACGCCGGGTGGACGATAGAGCGCCAGCCGCACTATATCCCCGCCAATTCATATGCCGAAATATATCTTCGCCTTGACGTGCGCACAACGGCTGTCGTTGAAGCGGTGAATTACACCCACAACGCAATACTGCCGCAGTATGGCATAGTTCGCGCATCGTTCGACAACACCGGTATGTCCGGCAGTATCCGTGCGGACGGGCTGAAGCTGCTTTATAACGGCAATGTTTTGGCGCAGATGGACGAATCATATTCGGATGTTATAGCTGCGCTGAATGCCGCGGAGCTTGAGTATACCGAGGACGATAACACTATTACCGTTGCGCCATACGGCGATGAACGCCAAATAACTTTCCTTTTCAGTAAATCCGACAACGCGCTGTACAGCGTTTATGTCGCAAGATATGTCGGCTCAATAAGCAAATTTTATTATGAACAGGAGAATGCAAACCAATGAAAACCGTAAAAATCATTGCCGCCCTGCTGGCGGCGCTGCTGCTGACAGGATGCAGCGTTAAAGTAACCGTGGGTACGCAAGACGAGAACCAGCCTGCCGAAACCGCCAAGCAGGTTGTTACTGTTGAGGATATAGGCGCGCTTGTGAGCGAACTGCAAAACGGTCATGTTTGGATGGCATGCGCCGAAAGCGAGCTGTACAGCCTGCGCATAGACGGCAGCGGCCTTACCATAACCGCCTACGCAAAGCAGGACGGCAGCACAGAAAAGCAGACGCTCAGCGGCACGTTCACGGCCGATGCGGACGGCGTGCATATAACCGACGGCAATGGCAATACGGTGCTTGAGCTCACATGGCAGCTTATTGCGGAAGAAGGCGACAACGCGCTGCAGCGGCTGGAGATGATTACCAAAACCGAGGGCGGCATACTGCCCAAGGACGTTACGCTTGAATTCTATTCAACGCAGGCGACCGACGAAGCCGGTGAAGAGGAAATGGCGGCAGCCTATCTTGAAAACCTGCAAACGTCGGACCCCGCGAAGGATGATTTGACCACACTGCTTGCGGGATACAGCGGGGATTCAATAGTTGATGCCTGCGTGATGCACGGCATCGATCCCTCGCTTAAAAACCGCGCCACCTATGCCGAAGCCTTCAGCATAGAGGATTACAAGGGAACATCTCAACAGAACCTTACCCTGCTCGAAAAAATGGGCGCAGACGTGGTGATAGGGCAAGACTAAAACGTTTACACCAAAAGATACAGCCGAAACTAGGCTGTATCTTTTTTGTATTAGTTATAAGGAAGGCAA
>OHJY01000746.1_pt1 | contig 11879 bp, 7 predicted proteins | sample 1568681 | NCBI WGS metagenome assembly OHJY01 (sample SAMEA3879540, study PRJEB24766) | human gut metagenome | biome: human-associated habitat; feature: feces | place: USA | collected 1985/1987
AATATGAAGTTTTCGCGAACAGGTGGCTGAAACAGAAAGGCATTGAAATCAGCGATAGCGACTTCAGGTATATTTATGACTTAGTTGACGGCCAGACATGGTATGTCCAGTGCATCCTGAACAGGCTCTACGAAAATGGAGAGAACATTGACAAACAGACAATAGTTCGGATCGTCGAGGGCACCATCAACGAACAGGAAGATGCTTTCATCAACTACTGCAAATCGCTCTCCAACAATCAGGCGGCCCTTGTCGTGGCCATCGCCAAGGAAAAAGGAGTCGCGTCAGCACTGTCACAGGAATTCATCCGCAAGTACAGTCTGCCGGCGGCCAGCAGCGTAAGCCTCGCCCTCAAGGCGCTGCGAAAGCGCGACTTCGTATATGATTTTAATGGGAAAATAATTGTATATGACCGATTTTTCTCAATCTGGCTGCGGCGGGAAACGGAGTAACAGCAATATCACGCTTCTCCGGTCATTCATCAGTCATCCATCCCGCACATCCTCCTGAACAACAATTGCGCATCTTCAGTGAAGGTCACCAAAGATGCGCAGTGTGTTATCTCGTATTAGCCCAGTTATGCTTGCTCCCAGCCGTCGATGGTCTTGGTTTCGGATGAGAAGTTTCTGCCCGAAAATAAAAACGGCATCTCCGCACGTAGGATGCCCATCCGATAATGAAGAACGTTTTTTCAAGGTCGCGGAATTGTCAATGTCGAAAGTAAATGCTAACTTACGAAAATTATTGCTTTATTTTTGGGGACATGTTGGAAAAAGGAATCAAAGGACAGGAAGAAATCACTGTCAACGAAAACAATACGGCGGAAGCTCTAGGCAGCGGTTCATTGGCAGTTTTCGCCACACCGGCGATGATTGCATTGATGGAAAAGACGGCAAGGCTGAGTGTGGCACCGTATCTGGAAGAGGGACAGAGCACCGTCGGTACTCTGGTGAACGTCAAGCATTTGTCCGCTTCTCCTGTCGGCATGACCATCACCTGCAAGACAGAACTGGTGGACATCGACCGCAGACGTCTGGTCTTCCATGTGGAATGCTATGACACGGCCGGACTCATCGGCGAAGGCGACCACGAGCGTTTCATCATCGACGAAGCGAAATTCATGGCCAAGACCAACGGAAAAATACAATAATCCTGCTATTGTATATTTGTTACATTGCGAATTAATCATTGACATAAACATGAAAAACGGAAATTTTATTGCAGCGGCATTGGCGCTGGGAGCATTGGTTTCACCGGCATTGACACCGGCATCGGCACAGACGGCGTTGGAGAAGAGGGCCGAGATCGAGGCGCGGTACGGTGTAAAGGACGCGGTGGTGAAGTATGACACGCGGGCGGACATGATGAAGGAGCCGTATCGTACTGGGGCTGAGTATTTTATGTATCCGATGGAACGTCCGGAGATGACGGCGGCGCCGAAGGGGTACAAGCCATTTTATATCAGCTACACAGGACGGCACGGGGCCAGATATGCGATCAAGGATGAGGTTTATGAGAAGGTGCTGGAGCTGCTGCGCAATTCCCATGATGCCGGCAAGCTGACCGAAGCGGGGGAAGACCTGTATCGCAGATATGAGGTGTTCTATCCGAACGTGGCATACCGTGGCGGCGACCTGACCAGCAAAGGACAGGAGCAGCTCCACTTCATCGCCAACACATTGTACCACAACTTCCCGGAAGTTTTCAAGGGACGCACACGCGCCGAAGTCCTCTCGACCCCGGTACCACGCGTATTGCTGACCATGGTCTGCTTCCTGGACGAAATCCGGACACTGGACGACGACTTCGGATTCACGGTCGACACCGGGCGCAAATACCTCCCCGTGCTGGAACCTAACGGGTCGAAAAATCCATACCGCACAGTCGTGCCGGCGACCAAGGAGTCCAAGGAATCGGCTGCCGCAATGAAGGCTTCGCGAATCGACGCAAAAGGCTTCTGCTCAAGGTATTTCAATGATGTCGACTCCTTGGAGCGGAATTATGGAATGTTCACGTTCGAAGACAATATGAGGAGCATTGTCATGGATATCCAGTGCCTGGATGACGCTTCGGCGAAGGACAATATGCTGGACATTTTCACGCCGGAAGAGCTGTTCAACCTATGGGAAGTGAGGAATTACAACGGCTATCTCTTCTGGGGATTCTCGCCGCTCGCGGACAATCGCAGCGTGACCAACAATGCCGCCATCCTGAAGGACATCATGGAGAAAGCGGAGAAGAACTTCGCTTCCGGTGAAATCCAGATGGATCTTCGGTTCACGCACGACACGGCGGTGCTGCCGCTCGTTTCATTCATGAGACTGAACAATTTCGGTGCAGTGGTCAATGACCCTGACGAAGTGAAGAATTATTGGCGCAGCGACCAGATTCCGATGGCGTCGAACCTGCAGCTGATTTTCTTCCGCAGCAAGAAGAATCCGGAAATCCTGGTGAAGGTGCTGTACAATGGTCACGAGGCCATGTTGCCTCTCCCTGAGGCGGCTCCATCGTTCTATCCATGGAGCGCATTCAAGGATTTCTACGGGAAACTGATCAGCGAAATTAAATAACAATATCATCAAGACGGAGTTTCGGCACATAGTGGACTCCGTCTTTTGTGTATGGTGTAAGATCCGAAGAGTCCTCTGCCGGCTTGAGGAACACGCTTTCCGCGGCCTTGCCTATACAGAGCACCGCAAGCGGCTCATTGGCTTCATCCTTGAAGAGATTCCGGATAAGTTCCCTGTCTATATTGCCCTTGATCAGGCAGTTAAGTCCGAGTTCGGTGGCTTTCAGAGCCATGCTCTGCAAGGAAATTCCGAGGTCAATGTCGATGTACCTGTCTTCCGGAATGGCAGTATAGACGACAATGAATGCGGTAGCCGATTCGGACCGCGCAGGTTCACGGAAAAGGATTTCGCGCAACGGAGCGACATTATCGCCGGAAACAAGCCGGTAACGCAGAGCCTGACGGTTCATTGCCGAAGCGATTTTCGTATTCACTTCGACAATGGACCTCAACTGCTCCACCGTGACATGGGCATCCTGCTTGTAACGCCTCACGGTGCGGTTCTTGACCAATAACGTGTTCAATGAAGGCGTGCCATGTCTCACCGGACTCTTCTTCGCAGCGCCCGCACCGAACACCTCTTCATATCGCTTTTCCAAATAATTGTCTGCCATATCTACAATGCAATTTATGCACAAAGATACAGCTAAAACTTAATATTGACGATTATCGGATAATGATCTGACGGGTAACAGAACTTGGTCACGCCGCGCGGGTCACGGCACGACGTCGGATATCCGTCATGGATAATCTCGGCTGAACGCACCTTCCGGAAAAGAGGCTCCGTCATATAGATGAAGTCAATTCGCCTTCCGGAGAACGTACTCTTCTGGAAATCACCAGGATGCAGACGATCCACGATATCTATGTAAGGAGTGTTTCCACTTACGTAATCATGCACCAGGAACGCCTTGTTGTCCTCATCGAAACCGTAAATACTGTTATCCACACGGGAAACGGCATTGAAGTCACCAAGCATCATCCAATACTGGGAAGCCGCATCCGGAACCGTACCGATGGTCTGGTCGCAAATGTACTTCATTTCCTTCGCACGGAACACGTCACCCTCCTGTTTCTTGCCGCTTTCTGCTTGATTTCCAGCCTTGTAAGCATACCTCTGAGGCCACGTGTGCAGCGTGACAATGTTTATCTCCTTGCCGCCGACTTCCACCTGAGCCCAACCGGCTCCATGCACCACGATGATATCATCCCCGTTTCCGTTCACCCTCTTCACGATACGTACCGGGTACTTGGAAGTGATTACCTGTGGAAACGTGTCACGCTTGCCGCAGACGAGCACATATTGATGTCCGTAACGCCTCGCAAGGAAATCCCAGTTCCACGGAAGATAGAACTCGTCGTACTCCGTCATCTTCACATTGGTGCCGGTACGATAACGCGATTCCGCCTCGCACCACACGCAGATATCCGGGTCCTGCGACTTCACATACTCCACAAAATTGTCATAATTGTTCTCCTGATCGGCCCACATCCCGTTCTGGATGTTCCAATAGAGAACTTTCAGGTCCCGCCCCGAAGCCGGAAGCGCCAGCATCAGGACGAGGACCGAAAAGATAAAGGTCAATGATCTTCTTTTCATTTCATATCAGTTACTGCATACGGCGTTTCGAGCGCATACCTGGCCGCCTGGAGCGCAATCGGTGCATTGGCATCCGTCACAGGTGTAGCATATGAGCCGTCGCTCGTATCGGAAACATTATATCTGTAAGCATTGCCATCCAGCTTCACATTGTCGAAAGACGGAGAAATCAGCTTCTCGAACATCATGCAGGCAGCGGCATAGCGGCTGATGCCATAATCCATGTGATAGCCGTCACGAGTCAGGCACATGGAGTTGTTCAGCGAAGAAGTCCTCAGATTCTGCAGGCATGTACCCGTAGCGATGACATCCTTGAACGGAACATCCGCCATGAGTTTCTTCGTCATGGAAACGATGACATTGTACATCTCCTCCGTGGTCGTGAAATTCATCTGGCCCCGATCCGCAGTGGCAATCTTGTTCATATTGTGATAAGCCTGGGACATGATGAAGTAGAAATCAGGAGTCTTCTCCGGGCAGTCAGCCTTCACCTTGTCCACAAGTCCCTGGACAGCAGCCTTCTGGCTCGCAGTCCAATCCCATGCCACAGCACGTCCGGTATGCTCCTGGATAGTCACGATATCCCACTTGTCGCTCGAAACGATTTCATGCAGGCTATGCCCTGTGACATCCGTCCACGTAGTCGCACCGTTCTCGCATCTGTAGCAATGATAATCTACGGAAGTAGTGTAACCGTTCGTGTACTCGAAAATGCGACGGCCGCCGTAATACATGTGATAAAGCTTGATGTCCTTGATGCCGGCAGCGGCAAGCATTCCCGGAAGATGCTCCACGGCATCCTTGGTAAAGCTGTTGCCGATGAAAAGAATCTTCAGTTTCGCATTGGACTCGGCAGGCAGTTCAGCATCTTTCGTACCGATAAGGTAGGTGATGTCGGTCAATGTCGATTTGCTCGCGCCCTGTTTGCCGAGATAATTCTCCTTGGTTTCATCAGTGTACTCGTCATCGACACCCTCGCCGCCATTGTAAGTTCCTACAGTGCCTCCGGCAATGCAGTTGCTCCAAGATGCCAGACCATTGTTATATCCCCAGAAAAGACCGCGATACTGACTGTCAGTCTGCACCTTGCCATAGTTCGCGCAACGGCTGAACTCGCAGTTGTTCGCAAGATTGGCAATGCCGCCGGTCCTGGCGCTTGAAGTGGAAATGATGTCGCCATAGTTGATACAGCCGGTAAGCGAAGATACATTGGCCACATTGCAGACAATATTGGCAATACGTCCCTTGTCCGGTCCGGGGCAGGTATTGAACTGATTTCCACGGTTCACGCAGTTCACCAGTTTCGTCCTGCGGTTGGCAGCTGCACAAATACCTGCTGTACGGCAAGTTGCAGATGTCATGTTACCCGCATTGGTACAGTCGGAGACCGTAATGAAATGCTGTGTGTCGGCTGTCGCCGTACCGAATCCGAGGATACCGGCAATATGGAATGTCGTAGCTCCACCCTGGCCATTACCATCCCGATTCTCCGCCACGATTTCGCCGAAATTATCAACACTGTCGATGATGATGTCCTGATTCTCTGTAAAGGCGTAACCTATCAGCGACATGAACTGTGCCTTGTTATTGACGCCTGTCTTGCTGCGGAATGTCATCGGCGCATAGCTGTGCACGTCGCGGACAGTACCGTCGTAAACCAGTCCGGCAATCACGCCATGTGATGTCTCTATACCCGGTGCCTCCACCAGAAGCGAACAGGTGGATTCGAAAGTAAAGTTCTCCACTACGGCGCCCGGTCCGATGACACCGAACAATCCGAACACACCGCCTTTCGTAGCTACAGTGCTGTGCATCTTGAAGTTGCGGATCTTGTAACCCTGCCCGTTGAACTTCCCGGTAAACATCGGGCCGGTGACTGTAAGCACATTCTTGCTGTTTACGAACGTCGCGTTTCCGATAGGAGTCCAATCCTTGACGGATGACATGTCGATGTCATTGAGCAGGTTGATTCCGCCTGCCTCATCCTGCCACTTTTCCAGGGATTCACCGGCATTGACAGCGGCAGCGAAATCCATGAAGTCCTGCGCGGACGCGATACCCTTGGTCAGGATCTCACCCGCGAAGACATTGCCGGTAGTTACGGCCGGCTGGGTCTTGGCGGCGAAGAAAATATGGTCGGAGAAATTCTCGGCCGTAATTGTAACGACCTTGCTTTCATCAGAATAAGGACCGATCTTGCCGCCGACCTTATTGTTCGTGACGGTGCAGGTCTTGTTGTTCGTGTTGGCTACGATTATGGCAATGAACTTCTTCAGCGGATCCGCAGCATTGAAAATGTCGGAACGTACAGTTCCATAGTTTTCGCAGCCATCCACCACGCAAGACTTGTCATTGGTCTGGCCGACGATGCCGGCAGCATAGCCCTGAGTGGTATTTCCGGCTACGGCAAATGTCACATTGCCCTTGTTCACACAGTTGATTGCGGAAGTCTGGATGTTCAATGCTGACACGATACCTGCCACACGGGTGTTGGATGCCTTCGTGTCGGTATTGGTAATCTCACCATAGTTCTTGCAGCCCTCCACGGTCGCGTTCTTGTTCAATGTCGCCACGACTCCCGCATTACGGGAAGCCTGCACATTCATTGCACCGTAGTTGTCGCAAGACTTGACCATCGTCCGCAGAGCGGTAGATGCTGATTCAGCGAAGCCTACGACACCTCCGATGGAGAATGCGGTGCCACCGTTCTTGCTGTTGGTCTTGTTGACGGACTTGAACGCGCCGAAATTGGTACAATTCACAACCTGAGCGAGGATTTCGCCTGCCGAATAGACGGAACCGGCCACGCCGCCGAATCTCTGGCCGACATTCTCCGCACCGCCCGAGATGTCGAACGAAGCCAGTGAAGAACAATGGTCTATGGTAGAGTTCACCGCGGCACCTGCCACAGCTCCGCCGCAAGTCATTGTAGCAGAAGAAGATGTAAGGGTAGAACCCTCGCCGATGTTCACATCCTTCACGGTCGCGCCGGAAATGACGCCGAACAGACCGCATGTCGTTCCGGCAGGGGCATCAGCAGGCACAACCATCTTCAATCCCTTGATAGTATGGTTCTTGCCATAGAAAGTACCCTTGAATGCAGCACCGCTTACCGCCGTGCCAGAGAAAGTTCCGTTTCCTATAGGGGTCCAGTTGCTTACGGATGACATGTCGATGTCCTTCTCCAGGTAAACCTCCATGTTTTCCGTGCCGTCCTGGGCATTCACGCCCTTGGCGAAGTTCATGAGATCCTCCGCCGTACTTATGAGAATCTTGGTCTCTTTGGCCTTGTCGAAGAAAATCGGGCGCAGCACCGTCACCTTGTCCAGGTCTGTCGCCATCAGGATGAGATGTCCCGACTCGAAAGTGCTTCCGAATGACACGGACACTTCCTTCGCTGTCTTGTCCAGAGACGCCGTCACGGATTTCGCTTCCGCAATCGCCACAATCGCACCGTCAGCCTTGCTTCCGGTGACGTCATACCCGATTTTGAGGGCCTGCCCGAGATTCGAAATCGTCAGGTTCAATGCTGATGACACGCTGAGGTTCAATGAGTTCTGCACAGGAATCGTGAGCGCGGTACCGTTTCCGAGAGTAACCGAAAGATTACCGTCGGCATCCGTTGCAATGCTCTTGAATATGGCAGAGTTGCCGTCTTTGGCCTCAACGGGAGCCCCGTTCTCATTGAGAATGCGCTCTCCGTCCACAGTCCAGAAGCCCTGCTCATCCACAGAGATGACCGGAGTCTTTCCGGCTGCCGGAACAGGCTTGCCGTCCACGGTGATGTCCGTGGTTTCGCCACCGGTGGTGACAGTCCAGTAATACAGTCCGTTCTCATCCTTGCGGACTCCGATTACAGGGACATTTATCATCTGGTCCATGGCAGCGAGCACCATGGTCTTGCTCTCATTCTTGCTGTCAAGATAAGTCAGCACGTAGCTACCGTCACTGTTCTTCTCGACGGAAGTCACGACATTGCCGGAGGTGAGAAGTCCGAGGGACTCCACCTGACCGTTCGCCTCATCAATCCTTGACTGAAGCGCCTCGATCCTTGCTTTCACGGCATCCAGCCTGCTGTCCAGCCCGCTGTCGTCGAACGAGCAGGAAACGGTGCAGACCGCCATGATAAAGGTAAGCAATATGTAAGTTATACGTTTCATTGTCTTCAAATTATTGGTTGTCAGCAGCATTGAAATACTTGGAATTCTGGTATCCGTAAGCATTGTAGACGGTAGCATCCGGTGCCTGTTCAGGCTTATCCTTGTATTCAGCCCATTCACCTACTTTTCCTCCACGTGTGCAGCCGGTAATCTTTATGTTGCAGTAACCTGCTGCCCAGCCCGGACCGTCTCCGCCGCTGTGGTCTTCATTCTGTGGGGTTATCTTGCTGAGGATTATACCTGTATTGGCACATCCTGCTATGATGCCGCCCTTGAAATGTCCTACGAAACCGCCCGCACGGCATCCCGTATGCGAGAAGATGTTTCCGTTGTTCGTGCAGGATTCCACGGAGACGTTCGCAGCTTCGGAGCCGCCGATGAGGCCGCCCATTCTCTTGGCATTGGAATAACCTTCATGGTCGAGATAGTTGTCTTCGAGCAGTCCGTTGTTGACGCACTTGCTGACAGTCACCTTGTTGCCGGCTTTTTCAGATCCGTAAATCGATGCGAGAATACCGCCGCCACGTCCGTTGGGACCGGTGATATGGGCATTGTTGGTACAGTTGATGAACTGGCTGCCGGTGCCTTGCTTCACATAGGCCATGATACCTGCCACCTGCAGTCCCGTTCCGCCAGCCTGCGCATTGGCAACCTTGGACTTGACGAGAATATCGCCGTTGTTCACCACCGCATTGTCCTTGGTCTTGCCGCCGACGGTAACATTGAAACCGCTGCCGACGATTCCGGCGAGGCTGGTCGGCATCGCCTGAGGGCATTCGCCTTCGAGGATGATGCTGACATTGTTCGTCACGTTCGCGATGGTCGTGTTCTCGGCATATCCGACGACGCCTGCGACTGAAGGTGTGATGTCAGGGGTTCCGGTCAATGTGATGGCATCGCCTTCGGCACCGATGACAAGGTTGCTGATCTTGGCACCGTCGGCAGCTCCGAAGAGGCCGTAAACATTGTTCTTGCTCATGTCGCAAGTCCAGCTTATTCCGGTGATACTGTGGCCTTTGCCGTTGAATTTACCGGTGAACGCATTGCTGAATTCATATGTAGGGGCACCTGAGCCTACGCCTGTCGCGCTTCCGATCGGCGTCCACTCGATGCCTGTCAGGTCAATGTCCGCGAGCAGGCAGACTTCCCCGTCAGCATTCTCCCAGCGGGATGTGGATGCGCCGGCATTGACGCTTCTGACGAATTCCATGAAGGTGCCGACATCAGCGATTCCCTTGTCCTCCGACGGGGTGTCACCACCACCGCCTCCGATCACTACAGGAGACTGCTTCACCACGATGGCGGTAGATACGTCGTACAGGCTGTTTTTCAATATGATGCGGCCTTCGCGCGGGGTATTGGTCTTGCTCTCGAAATACTCGGCCACGAAATTGAATTCCGAAGTGGTCAACGCCTTGGTTCCCACGACTTTGAGCCATGAAGCGCTTTCAGTGGCCACTGACGGTTCCACGTCGATATTGTGGGAAACCCTGATGGTGAACGGCGTCATGTCGCCTCCGAGGTTGATGACAGGCTCGCCCATCGGGGTAATCAGTTCATTGTTCTTGATATAGCTTTCGAAATCAATGACGGTCTTGCCGTAGGTGAAGAACAGCGGTTTGTAGACCACCTCGTCCCCTGCCGTCACCATGATGACGGTATTGCCTTCTTCAGCGCCGATCTCCATGGTCACGGAGATTCTTTTCAGGTTTTCGCTGACTTCCACATTCACATTATAGGCTGTAAGATAGTCTACCACAGCATCTTTCGCCAGAGTGCCTGTAAGAGTATAGTTCACCGTCACGGCAGTACCGTAATCCTCTATGGCGAGGAACGACGGTGTGGAGAACGTGATGCCGAGGGCTTCCCTGTATGTAACTGAAAAGCTGCTTCCGTCGGTCAATGTGAACACTGCCAGACCAGTCTCCGCGTCGATTTCCACGGATTTGAACAGGCTGTTCGTAGTGTCGCTCGCCAGCACGCCAGTGCTCTTGCCGTTCACCGTCCAGACACCGTTCTTGTCAATGCCTACTTCCGGGGCTGATGTGGCGACAGGCATTTTGTTGCCGTCTTTTCCGAGAATCCATTCCCATGAAGCGCCATTGTCTTTGGTAATGCGCCAGTACATTGTCCCGCCGTCTTCCGCTACTCCGATCATCGGAGCCTTGCTCAGGTCGGAAGCCTTGGCCAGCGTGACTGTCTTCTTCTCGCCGCCGGCTGTCTTGTAAGTGATTACGTAGTTCCCCTTCTCGTCGGTTCCCACACGTGAGATGAAATTGCCGGAGGTGAAATCGGAAACGGACTTGAGCTGCGTCTCCAGATCTCCCGCCTTCTGTTCCAATGCAGCGATCTGCTGTTCAAGCTCCGTAATGCTGCCCTCGATTTCCGAAGAATCGTAGGAGCAAGATCCCAGAACGGCAGCCGCCAGGAACATTGACAATATTATATTTATCTTTTTCATATCGTCCTATTTCTTAATACGTACATACATGTAGTTCATACAGCTGCGCTCGCCCTTCTTGTCACTCGGACGGCTCACGAGGCCGGACACGCCGTCTTTCTTCGCCCACATCGCAGAAGAACCGCCGCCGTCGAAACGGGTTGCGTTCCATGCTCCGAGACGCAGGGAAATATCAGTGACTTCTTCAGCATTGACGCCTATCGAGAAGTCTCCCTGACGGCCGTCGATTTCGACGAGCATGATCCGGGAGCCGCTCCTGTCGACGCAAGCGAAGGTCATCGGGTCTGACAATGTCCTGAAAGAATGGTTTGCAGGCACGGTGTTGAGGGTATTCTGTCCGTCCGTAACGAACTGCCACATGGTGGAGTTCTGTGTGAAGATAGGTTTCACTTCTCCGTTCACTGTCATTTCTGCGCAGAGCTGGATTTCATCTCCTACCTTTACCGCCTTGGAGATTTCCTCGGCAGTATCTCCGGTAATCTGGATGCCGACTTCCTTCTTGTCCGTAAGGTATGGAGCCTCTTCCAGAGCGGCTGCACTTTCATATTTTTCGTAATTGTCGGAATCCGTCTCGCTGTCTGCATTTCTTCCGGCATTACTGATATACTCATCCAGATCATTCAGCTGGCTGACGCCGTTACTGATCAATATTCCTTCACCTATGGCCGTAGAGCCGGCGTTAAAAATACTAAAAGCACTGTTAGACATTGCCGCAGCCATTTCATCCCATTTGTTGGCATCAATAGATGACATGGAAAACAGCATGACAAAGAAGCACAGAAGCAAATTCATCAGGTCACTGAAAGTGGACATCCATGCCGGTGAACCGGCAGGTGGATCTTCAGGCTTACGTTTTGCCATTAAGCTTCACCCCCCGCTTCTCCTTCTTCATCTGCACTTGTTCTGTCCTTCGGAGGAAGGAATGACTTTAATTTCTCCTCAATGACACGGGGATTTTCACCTGCCTGTATGGACAAAAGTCCCTCGATCATGACTTCCTTCTGCTGCATCTCTATCGCATTATCCGCTTTTAATTTATTGGATACCGGCGTACAGATCCAGTTAGCCAACAGGGATCCGTACAATGTA
>OHJY01000747.1_pt1 | contig 11855 bp, 10 predicted proteins | sample 1568681 | NCBI WGS metagenome assembly OHJY01 (sample SAMEA3879540, study PRJEB24766) | human gut metagenome | biome: human-associated habitat; feature: feces | place: USA | collected 1985/1987
ATTATGATATAGGACATCTTGTCCGCATGAATAAGGTCAAGGCCTTTCTTCTCCTGGAACATGGGGGAGAGAGCCTTTCCTGCGAAAGTGATGAGCATGCCGATAGCGCCGAGGTTTGCGACTATACGGGCGAGCGAGAGAGCCTTTGCTCTGTCGTTCTCATCGTCGGTCATAAGCGAGGTTACACCCCAGAGCGGAATATCGCCGACGGTGTAGCACATACCCCAGAGAATGTAGGAGATTGCCGCCCAGGCGATAATCAGTACATGCGCACCGGTCGATGTGTAGTCGGTGTATGTCTTGTTGCAGAATGTGAGAATGGTAATGATTCCTATCGGGATCGGGACGAACATGAGGTAGGGCTTGCACTTACCCCACTTTGTTCTGGTGTGGTCAACTATCGAACCCATCATCGGGTCATTGATAGCATCCCAAACGCGGGCGACGAAGAATATTACCGAGATGGCCATCGCCGGCAAAAAAATAATTGACTGCCAGTAGTACTGGAGTCCGCCTGCGATGATGTTGTAGATGATGTTCTGTCCTGCGAGACCTACTAAGTAACCTGTCAGCTCTTTGCCGGTGTAGGTGTTGTGCTTAATAGCTCCGCTCGGCGCCTTGTTTTTTCCTTTGCTCATTTCTACCTTCCTTTTGTGTGGTTTTTCGATACGGTTTTTATGTGCGAATTCATGTGCAAATTTTTACACATAATTTTAAAAGATTATACCATATGTAAAAAGGCTTTTCAAGTACACGGATATATTTGAGCAGGTTTCACAAAAGGGACGGCGGCAATTTGGTCAAAATACCGACACGTGTTGTTCAGTGTTCCCGAGACGAAACTTTAAGGGCAAAAAACGTCTCCGCACAGCCCGGCTGCGGAAAGTTTGTTCCGCAAAGAAAAATACCCCGTCCGAAAGAACGGGGTATTGGTGCCGGTGACCGGGGTCGAACCGGTACGGTGTCGCCACCACCGGATTTTGAGTCCGGCACGTCTGCCAATTCCATCACACCGGCGGGTATTCTGAACGCAAGTATTATACACGATATCATTCCGAAAATCAAGATAATTTTCCGCGCCGGCGATTTATTTCAACACTCCGCCCGTAAATTGACCTTTTTGTGCAAACTATGGCAAAAGCAGAACGCTTTTTGTTGAAATTAACGGTTGAGTATAATATAATAAACTCGGTATACTGTATCGGAAATTTTGCGCTTCGGCGCACGGACGGAGGTGAGGCGGATGCACAAGGGCAGACTCGGTGTCGCTGTGCTCCTGCTTTTTGCCGCCGTTTTTTGCTTTTCTGGCTGTAATATAAAGTTGGACGAAAAGACTGTTTTTGTCCGCGATACGGATCCCGCCTATATTGACCTGCTCCGCGACATCGCGCCCGACTGCACCCTCCGCGACGGCAAAGGTCTCTCATCTCTGCTCTCGTCCGTTGACGGAGAGGATAAGGCGTTCGCCCTCTTTGACGTTCAGGCACGCGCCTCGAAAGACGCGGGAACAGGCGGAATTTGGTACGAGCATTTTGCCACCGCCGCCGTTATCGCCGTTGACCGCTCGCGCTTTGACGGGGAGATAAAAGGCTGGCGCGATCTCGAAAATATATCCTGTCCCGTGGGCTTTACGTCTCGATATGAGCGGATGCTTTTTGCCGCCGTGTCCTACGGGCTTGAGAAGAATTATATGTCCGGCGAGGCGGTCGGCCTGCTGCATAAGCTTAACAAAAGCGGAAGGCTGAGCTACGACAAAATCGACGCCCCCGTCAATATCTGCTGGGATTACCAGGCCGCGCTTATGAAGCGCGAGGGAAAAAATATCGAAATAATAATCCCCTCCGAGGGCACTTTGCTCTACGGAGTCGGCGTCTTGTCGGGCTATGAGATGAAGTTTTCGCAGAATGCCGGGGATGCGATCGCCGCGGCGGGCTTCCGCGCCGACAAAGCTCAGGGCGAAAACTATCCGTCTCTGTCCGAATACGGGCGCGCCGAAAGGGTAGGCGATGCCGTAGAATTTGCGAGGCAGACGGAGAATTTTATCAGCGTTTTCAAACGCGGAGTGTTCAGAAGCCGTCTGTATTCCTCTGCGGAATCGTTTGAGCATAAGCTCTTGGGCGCGGCTGTCATAATGACGGCGATAATCTGGATGGGCTTTGCCCTGCGCAGAGTCCAGCGCAAGGATATCCGAATGCTTGTCCGCGCGCTCGGCGGCATGGTTATAGCCTGGATGCTCGTCTGTATTTTGAAATATCAGACGGACGGGAACCCCGTTATGGGGCGCTATCTCTGGTATGCCTATTATGTTTTTATGATGGGTCTGCCGCTTCTTATGCTTATCCTGTCTCTGATGACCGATTCCTCCGGGAATGTTCGGCAGCGCAAGATATTTGTCTGCTCGGGCTTTGCCGTCTATGCGGTTTTGCTTTTGACGGTGTTCACAAACGACCTGCACGGCTGGGTTTTTAAGTTTGAAGATATAAAAACCTTCAGCGGAGGCTATACATATAACTTCGGTTATTATCTTATTTTTGCCTTTATCGTCGCGGCGGTGATTTTGTCAACCGCGATTTTGGTGCGAAAGGCCATGCGCGGCTTCAACCGTTCGAGGCTCGTTCTGCCGATACTCAGCGAGGTTCTTCTTTTCGTTTACTGCGCGGCATATGCCGCAGGCGTTCCCGTGGCGCGCGACAGCGATATAACAACCGTCTCGTGCGTCTTTGCGCTCGCGTTTGCGGAGCTTGCGATGAGAACGGGACTTGTGCCCGTCAATCAAAAATATGCCGTGCTCTTTTCCAATTCACCCCTGAGAATGCAGATAATCGACTCCGAGGGCAATGCCGAGTTCAGCTCTGCCGGTGCTCGGCCGATATCGCGCGAGGATTGGGAAAAGCTCCGCGACGATATAAAGCATCCTCTTCTTCTGCACGGCGACACCCTGCTCTATGCCGACGGCATACCGGGCGGCATGATAGTTTGGCAGGAGAGTATCGCCGAGATACTCAATATGCAGCAGGAGATACGCGAAAACGTCTTGAAGCTGACCTCCGCAAACAAGCTCCTTGTCACGGAGCGCGAGAGCAAGTACAGGCTCGCCGCGGCGGAGGAAAACGTGCGCCTCATGGAGCTTTTAAACGCCGAGATGGAACGCCACCTCGAGCGCATGAACGATATGATAGACGGGCTTGAACGCTCGAACAGCAAGCAGCGGGACATCGCCCGAATAACTCTGCTGATGTGCTACATAAAGCGCAGATGCAGTCTGTTCTTCAAGGAGCAGGAGGGCGGGGATATGCCTGCGGAGGAGCTGGCCGTCTATATCGACGAGCTTTCCGAGTTCGCGTCCTACGCCGATATCAGAATAAGCACCGTCTGCACCGCAAAGGGCTCGCTGTCTCCGCGCTGCGGCAGCGTGATGTACGATTTCTTCTATTCCGTGCTCGATTCGTGCGCGGGTGAAGAAAATACGCTGCTCGAGCGTCTTGCAGATACAGACGGCATGACGGAGATGAAGCTGCTCCCATCGTCCTTTGACGGCGGCGAAGAGTTTATGAGCGACGAACTGAAAAAGGCAGTCGAGGGTGTCGGCGGCACTGTGTCGGTAAAGGACCTCGATGAGACTGCGGGCATCAGTCTGCGCGTGCCGAAGGGAGGGAAAGCGCCTTGATGTTTTTATACTCTCTTACGGAGCCAGCCAGAGTGCTCATATGTATGATATCCGTTTTCTGCGTCGGCTTTCAGACGGCTGCGTTCGTCTATACGGTGGTGCGCAGTACGTTCAGGGACAGAAAACGCACGGCCGCATATATTTCTCAGACAGCGGTCACGGCTCAGAGCTTGGTTATGCTCATTATCGTCGCGCGCGCTCAGCTGAACGCTTGGATGTTCCTGCCCGCGGGCAGCGAATATGAGGTGATGAGATACGGCGTGTTTGCGGCGGTTGCCGCGTCGTGCATAGCCGTAGCCTGTGTCGGCCGAGTCTATGATGTTCTGCTCTGTGCGGTCGTCTCGTCCGTCTCCCTGCCGTATATAGACCTCCTGCCGTACAAAGCGGCGGCGGTCATCTTCTGCGCGGCGGAGCTTCTGCTGATTGCCCGCGCGCTGCTGCTTATGCGCGTGTGCCGCAGGGATATAAAAAACGAGCTGTCGCGCGATTCCGTCAAGCTCGCGCTCGATGAGCTCCATTCGGGTCTGCTTTTCTGCGAGCCGGACGGAAATATACTGCTTGTAAACGGGCGTATGCAGAGGCTCATGCAGGTGCTCTGCGGCGAGGTTTACAGGGACGGAAAGAAGTTCTACGAACGCCTGCTCTCGGGCGATGTCTCGGACAGCTGCAGCTCCAATGTTATCGACGGAAAAACCGTGTTTATCCTGCCCGACGACAAGGTCTGGTTCTTCACAAGATGCGATATATATATTAAAAACAGACGCTATGTTCAGCTTTCGGCGGCGGACGTTACCGAGCAGTGGATGCTCACGAATGAGCTCAACGCACAGCGCGCCATGCTTCAGAGCAGAGGACTCGAGCTCAAGGAGATGATATCCGAGGTTCGTTTTCTCTGCCGCGAGGAGGAGATGCTGAGAATCCGCAGCCGCTTCCACGATATTTTGGGTCAGCGCCTCGCCCTGCTTTTTCGCAGCCTGCGCGAGGGCGAGGAGCCCGATGAGGAGCTTATTCGCAGATTCGCCTATAACCTGCCGGAGGAGCTCAGCGGCAGAGAGGCCGTGACTACCGCCGCCGATAGATTGGAGACTCTCTGCCGACTCATGCAGGAGATAGGCGTGACGCTTATTATAGACGGAAACCTGCCCGCAAAGGAGAGCCTTGCGTGGCTCGGTATGGATATAATAACCGAGGCGGTGACAAACTCCGTGCGCCACGGACTCGCGTCGGAGGTATACATATCTCTCGGACAGAGCGGCGGCAATTTCTCCATGAGGATAACCGACAACGGTATTCCGCCTAAGTCCGAGCCCGTCGAGGGCGGCGGACTCAGCTCGATACGAAGAAAAGTCGGGCTGTTTGACGGCAGCGTGAGAGTTGAAACGAAGCCTCGATTTGTCCTTTCAGTCTTTATTCCCGGAGGTGAAACCCTGTGACAAAAGTGCTGGTTGTCGATGACCACGAATCAATGCGCGAATCCCTTGAGCGCCTGTTTAATGAGAGCGGGGATTTCTGCGTTGTCGGCGGGATTTCCTGCGCCGACCATGCAGTGAGAATGTGCGGCGAGCTCTCGCCGGATATAGTCTTTATGGACGTCTGCACCGAGGGCGGCGCATCGGGACTTCGCGCAACAAAAGAGGTGCGCGATGCCTTCCCGGATATAAAAGTGATAGTTATGACCGCCTTTGACGAGATATCCTATGCTCCGCGCGCAAAGGAGGCGGGCGCACACGCATTCATATATAAGAGCCGCAGCCTCTCCGAGTTCGAGCAGACCGCGCGCGACGTTATGTCGGGCGGCGGATGCTTCCCCGAGCCGAAGACCATCCCCATGCCGCAGGGTGAAGCGCCGCTGACGGAGCGCGAAATGGAGATACTGCGCCTGATGTGCAAGCATATGACCAACAAAGAGATTGCCGCCGAGCTCTATATCAGCGAGGACACGGTGAAGTACCACAAGAAGAATATGCTAGCAAAAACAGGCTTCGCAAGGTCGGTCGATCTCGCTTTCTACATGATATCAAACGGGTGGATAAATCCGCTCTATTGACAATACTACCCGTTTCGGGTAGTGCGTATTCTTTTTTGTTTTGTTATAATCAAACCGACGAAATATTTCGGTGAGTGTGCAATAAAATGAAACATCTGAAAAAGCTTACGCTCCTTCATTCAAACGATATGCACGGCGACTTTATGGCCAAGGAGGTCGATGACAGGCTTATCGGCGGGGTCTCCATGCTCTCGGGCTATGTCGGCAAGGTGCGCCGCGAGGAGCGAAATGTAGTCTATTCAATCTCCGGCGATATGTTCCGCGGCTCGCTCATAGACAGCGAGTACAAGGGACTGTCGACCGTTGAAATAATGAATATTTTAGCGCCCGATGTCGTGACCCTCGGCAACCACGAGGTGGATTACGGCATAGCGCATCTTTTATTTATAGAGCGCTGCGCAAAGTTCCCGATAATCAATGCGAATATATATCTGAAAAATAACGGCACGCGCCTTTTCAAATCCCACGAGATTCTCGAGATTGACGGCATGAAGGTGCTGTTTATCGGACTTCTTACCGAGCAGGTGCTCTCGCAAACAAAGCAGGATAAGCTCATCGGCTCGTTCCTCGATGTCTATGAGGCGGCGGCAGAGGTCGGAAAGATATGCAACAGTTATCAGTCCGTCGATATAGACTTTACGGTTCTCCTGACCCATATCGGCTTTGAGGCGGACAAGGAGCTTGCCGCGAATCTCGACCCGCGCTGGGGAGTCGATATTATAATCGGCGGCCACAGCCACACAATGCTCAGCGAGCCTGCGGTAGTCGCCGGGATACCGATAGTTCAGGCGGCGAACGGCACCTCGCAGATAGGCCGCTTTGATATCATGGTCGATACCGACGGCAATTGCATAGACAGCTACACCTGGCAGCTCGTTCCGATAAACGAGGACAACTGCGAGCGCGACCTTCAGTTAGAGCGGGTCATAGAAAAATATAAGAATCAGACGGATGTGAAATACAGTCGGGTAGTCACCCGCTTCAAAGAGGAATATTTTCATCGCAAACGCAACGAGGAGACGCAGATAGGGCGCATATTCAGCGATATTTTCAAGGATGCGCTCGGTCTGGATATAATGCTGCTCGGCTCGGGCAGTATCAGATATGAGCAGTTAGGCCCCATAGTCCAGCTCCAGGATTTGGCGGAAATATTCCCGTATAAAAATGAAATAGAGCGCATATATCTGACCGGAGAACAGCTGCGCTCGGTGCTCATGTATATTCTGCGCGACGAGGCGCTCGACGGAAAAACGGAGTTCTACCAGCTCTCGCACGGACTCAGGGTCGTCTATTCCCGCTCGGAGAAGAGACTGCTCAATGTCGAGCTCAACGGAAAAGAGATCGAGCCAGAGCAGCTCGTCAGCGTAGGGCTTCAGGAATACGATATGATGAATATGGACAAATTCTTCGGCATAACGCGAGCCGAAGCGGAAAAAAACGGGAAGATAAAGACCGTCGCCACCTCATGCTTCGATGTGCTTGAGGAAAATTTGAGCGATATGGAGCTTGTCTCCGACCCTTCCGACCGCAGGCTTTTTGTTGTGCGGTAAAATTGCATATCCGAGCCTTTTCACATTCTTCGATCAAAACTACTCCGAGGGGGTAGTGTGCTCGGACATTTTTTTTGATATTATATATGTGCAAGTATTTGGGATGTATTTGAAGAAAGGGGAGACAAACCGTGAGAAAACGCGATTTTGGGGGCTTTATGCTCTGCTTTTTGATGAACCTCGTATTCAACCTCGGCTGGTCGGTGCCCGCGTGGATATTGCTTGCCGCCCATTTCATCCTTAAAATTTCCATATGGTGGTTCGCTTCGCTGCTCATAATATGGTTTTTTATCATATTGCTGCGCACTCTGCTCATCAGCTGGGCGGGTGACTGCGCGAGTGTGCGGGATGAGCCGAAAAAGAATCTGAATCCCTATTCCGCCTCGTCGAGCTTCGGCAGGGCGGACAAAAAAGAAGAAACCCGTGAAAAGGAGGGTTGACCACGCAGTGAAAAGAATGCTGATAACGGCAGCGGTTCTGTTGACGGCGGTTGCCCTTATGCTGTCGGCAGGCTGCGCTAAGGACAAAAAACCGACCCCCGAAACGTCGGACGGCACCACCGCAGAAGCGGCGATAACCTCGACTTCTTCCGAAAAAATGACGCTTCCGTCGAATATTTCGGGAACGGAGATAAAGCGCGGCGAGAAGTATGACATACCCTTGGATGAGGCAGTCAAACAGATGCGCGAATGCAGCAAGGGCTTCGCCGAATATGTCGATTCCGGCATGGCGATTTTGGATACGGGCGAGTATATGGAGCAGGACGGAATCCGCTACAATATCTATGCCCTCGGCACAAGCGGCGAAGACAGCTTCGTGCGCGAGATAAATGTGTGCTTTAACCACCTTGACAGGGTGGTATATGAATATGACGCAATTTCCGACCTTTGGACTTTGCTGCCGTGAACGGAGGTTTGAAAATGAAGAAAAGCATTTCGGCAATTCTGTCGGTTTTTCTGGTCCTTGTCCTCGCCCTCACCCTTTTTGCCTGCGGTAAAACGGGCAATACCGATAAGACGACCGGCGACGGGGATATGCAGACTACCGAGGAAGTTATGACGGAGTACGATGTGACGAAGGATGCGTTTGAGCTCTCGCTCTATACCGATTCAAGCTCCGCGTCATACAGGGCTCTCGGCGACCCGGTGCAGATTTTTAAGACCGGGAGCGCGATTTATCCGAACGACAGGATACGCTTTGTCTCGAATGTTGACGGAGTCATCGTCACGCTCGTAAAGCTCAAGTATAACGAAGCCGATAACGAGATGGAGTCGGACGGTATCCTCTTCTCGGTGAAGGTCAAAAAGGGCGAGGTTTATGAGTTCGACGGCAGCCTTGCCGAGACTGTTCCCACCGCCGCCATAGAAGCCGAAAAGGGCGGCATGGCCGCGAGAAAAGTGCTCACCTATGACGGACGCGACGGAAAAACCGATTATGTTTTGAAGAGTGAGCCGCTGCTCTTTGACGAAGCGGTAGGATAAACAGTCAAAAAGGGGAATCACCCCGCGAAATAATATAATATAATATTGCAAAGGAGTTTTTATTTATGGGACTTATTAAAGCCGGTGTAGGCGCAGTCGGCGGCGTTCTTGCCGATCAGTGGAAGGAATTTTTCTATTGTGAGGCAATGCCGAAGGAGCTTCTTGTTACCAAAGGACAGAAGCGCGTAAGCGGCAGATCGTCAAACACAAAGGGCAGCGACAACATCATCACAAACGGCTCGGGTATAGCCGTTGCGGACGGACAGTGCATGATGATAGTCGAGCAGGGCAAGGTAGTCGAGTTCTGCGCGGAGCCCGGTGAGTTTACATATGACGCCTCCACGGAGCCCTCGATTTTCTCTGGCTCTCTCGGTGACAGCATTAAAAAGACATTCCAGACCATCGGTAAGCGTTTCACCTACGGCGGCGATACCGGAAAGGATCAGCGTGTCTATTATTTCAACACCAAGGAATTGATGGACAACAAGTTCGGCACTCCGAACCCGATTCCGTTCCGTGTCGTCGATTCGAAGATAGGCCTTGATATCGATGTCGCAGTCCGCTGCTCGGGCGTATATTCCTATAAGATAGACGACCCCATGCTCTTCTATACCAATGTCTGCGGCAATGTCGAGCAGGATTATACCCGCGAAGAGATAGACAATCAGCTCAAGACAGAGTTCATCAGCGCGCTTCAGCCCGCTTTTGCTCAGCTCTCCGACCTTGAGCTTCGCCCCAATCAGATAGTAGCTCACAACACCGAGCTTGAAACCGCTATGAACGCCGCCCTCTCCGCAAAGTGGAGCGAGCTGCGCGGACTCAAGGTCGTCACAATAGCCCTCGGCTCGGTCACCCTCCCCGAAGAGGATGCGGAGCTCATCAAGCAGGCTCAGCGTGCAGCTATCATGCGCGATCCCACCATGGCGGCGGCAACCCTTGTCGGCGCTCAGGCGGACGCCATGAAGACCGCGGCCGGCAACCAGGCAGGCGCAATGACCGGCTTTATGGGCATGGGCATGGCTATGAACGCAGGCGGCGGCATGAACGCTCAGAACCTGTTCGCCATGGGTCAGCAGCAACAGCAGCAGGCTCAGCAGCAGGCGGCGCAGCAGCCGACGGACGGCCCCGATATGGCGCGCTGGAAGTGCTCGTGCGGCAATATGGTGTCCGGTAACTTCTGCCCGAACTGCGGCGGAAAGAAGCCCGCTCCCGAGCCGGCGGCAGGCGCTTGGAAATGTCAGTGCGGCGCTACCGCGACAGGCAAGTTCTGCCCCGAGTGCGGCTCTCCGAAGCCCGCTGACGCAAACGGCTGGACCTGCTCGTGCGGAACCGTCAATAAGGGCAAGTTCTGCCAGAACTGCGGAGCCAAAAAGCCCGAGGACGCTCCTCTCTACCGCTGCGATAAGTGCGGCTGGGAGCCCGAGGATCCATCCAATCCTCCGAAGTTCTGCCCCGAGTGCGGAGATATATTTGACGATAGCGATAAAAAATAAGACGGCCGATGAAGGCGCTGCTCATAATTTTGATTCTGCTCACGGCGCTCATATTGGGCGTTGCCATAGGCGTGCGGTGTCACCGCCGCTTAGCGAAAAAGCAAGCTTTGCCGAAAATCTCCGAGCTGCCACATATCCCCGAGGACGCTGTGCTTAACAGCCTCAACCGGGGATAGAGGCGGGAGAGAATGTGTATGACGAAGCGGACAGTCTGCTTTGCGTAGGCCGGCTTCTGCCCGACGGCAGCGTTATTTCGATGAAATATAACGGCATGGGTGAAAAAGAGCTGTTTGAGCTGCTGAAATCGTTCTTATGATACGATTTGCAGGCTGACAGCGCAAAACTGGTCGTTACTGCGACCGAAAAAATAACAGGAGGGAAACACTATGGGATTATTTGATAAGAAATATTGCGATATCTGCGGCGAGAAAATAGGACTTCTCGGAAACCGCAAGCTCGAAGACGGCAATCTCTGCAAAAACTGCGCCGCGAAGCTGTCTCCGTTCTTCAGCGAACGCCGCCGCTCGACGGTCGAGGATATCAAGCGTCAGCTCGCTTACCGCGAGGAAAACGAGAAGCTCGTCAGAGATTTTAACCCCGACGTAATGTTTGACGGAAGCAAAAAAGTGTATATCAGCACCGTCTCCGAGGCGTTTATCGTTACGGGAAGCTCGAATTGGCGCAGCGCAAATCCCGACATCATTAAGCTTTCGCAGGTTGTTGCGGTCGACACAAATATAAAAGAAAACAGGGAAGAGATATTCTTCGAGGATTCCGACGGAAACAGAAAGAGCTATCAGCCGCCCCGCTATGAGTGCGACTATGAGTTCGATGTGGTTATCCGCGTGAACTCCCCGTGGTTTGATAGTATCGAGCTTGAGATAAGCGACGGCAGCCGCCCCGACAGCCCGTATACCGACCTCTACCGCGAGTATGAGCGCAAGATGAACGAACTCAAGGATATACTTCTGCGCCGTGATAACCGTTACCGCACATGGGACGGCGACGGCATGATGAACCGCACGGTATACGGCGGCGACAGACCGTCGAATCCGGCTCCCGGATATGCGGCAGCCCCCGCACCGGGATATGCAGCCGCCCCCGCGGCAGGTTATGCGGCAGCGACTTCGGCCGGATATGCGGCAGCCCCCGCGCCTCAGCAGCAGGCGGCAGCGGCAGCTTGGATGTGCCCGTCCTGCGGCGCACAGAATACAGGCAAATTCTGCGCAAACTGCGGATCTCTGAAGCCCGCTTCGGTTAGCGGCTGCCCGAATTGCGGCTGGTCGCCCGCGCCCGGTCAGGCTATGCCCAAATTCAGCCCGGAATGCGGCAAGCCGCTCGCCTGATAAAGCAGTGGTAATCGGCGTCCCGAAAGGCGGAGGTTTAATGCGGCGGAGGATATCGGTTTTACGGCGTTTGCGCAGGTGGGCTGTAAGATTTATCTTCGGCAAAAGAACCGCGCATTTGTGTGTATCGCCGACCTGCGTAGCTGCAAATACAATGAACAGATTTTGAAAACGGCAAAAAACGAAATACCGTTAGTTCGACTTTTCTTTATGTCGGTACCGAAAATTCTGTGCGGCTTTTGCGGCGGTAAAAACATAAAGACGCTTGACG
>OHJY01000748.1_pt1 | contig 11851 bp, 8 predicted proteins | sample 1568681 | NCBI WGS metagenome assembly OHJY01 (sample SAMEA3879540, study PRJEB24766) | human gut metagenome | biome: human-associated habitat; feature: feces | place: USA | collected 1985/1987
CGGGGCAAGCCCCGCCAACGATATGCGCCCCTTACAGGGGCAGAAGCGAGAGTCGGAGAGCTGCGTCAGGAGATAGGGGCAAGCCCCTATCCTGGAATATGAGCCCCTTTCAGGGGCAACGGCGCAACTGCCATGTTATTTGGCAAAAAAATGCACAGAGACTTTTCTGGATTTTGAACACCCTATAAAGTAGGTGTTCAAAAATAGTTTATGGGTGGTTCTAAAACAAAAAAGCAGGCCGGTTCAAGAGAACCAGTCTGCTTTTTATGTGATGACAGGTAGGCAATTGGTAGAGGCCCGTTTTTCGGGCGTGCCTGCTTGTGCTTATTGTTAAGTAATTCACCATTACCAAATCAGATGCCAGCAATTTCCACCACCTTTTCAACGGCAGCGTCAAGACCGCTGAGGTCTTTTCCGCCTGCTGTGGCGAAGTGGGGCGCACCGCCACCGCCGCCCTTGATGAGCTTGGCTGCTTCGCGCACGATGTTGCCAGCATGGAGCTTGCGCTCTGCCAGGAGGTCCTTGCTGATCATGACCGTCAGGAGCGGTTTGTCGTCGTGGTGGCTTCCGAGCACGCAGAAGGTGTGTTCAGGCAGTGTGCCAGAAATCTGGAAGGCGAGGTCTTTCACCACGTCGGGAGCGATGTCCATCGGGATGTTGCTCTTCACGAGGTGGATGCCGTTGATTTCCTGTGCTGAGGCAACGAGTTTCTCGCGCAGACGGCCCACCTGTTCCTTCATGAACTCCTCAACCTGCTTGCGCAAACCGTCGTTTTCTTCGATGGTCTTGTGGATGGCGGCGGTGAGATCTTTGGCGTTGTTGAAGAACGACTTGAGGTTGTTGAGGATGTCTTCTTCTGCGTAGATGCTCTCTTCGGCAGCCTTGCCCGTGATGGCTTCGATGCGGCGAACGCCAGCAGCTACACTGCTTTCGGAGAGGATGCGGATGAGGCCGATGCGGCCCGTGCTCTTGGCGTGGCAACCGCCGCAGAACTCAACGCTGTCGCCAAACTGCACGACGCGCACGTGGTCGCCATATTTCTCACCGAAGAGGGCGATGGCACCCAGTTCCTTGGCGTCTTCAATGGCCATGTCGCGATGGTCTTGCAAAGGAATGTCTTCGCGGATGCGGCTGTTGACGATGCGTTCCACCTGACGGATTTCCTCTGGTGTCACCTTCTGGAAGTGTGAGAAGTCGAAGCGCAGATAGTCGGGAGTCACCAGTGAGCCTTTCTGCTGCACGTGGGTGCCGAGCACTTCGCGCAGTGCTTGATCGAGCAAGTGGGTGGCTGTGTGGTTGGCTTCGCTGGCGCGGCGGGCTTCCACGTCAACGCAGGCCATAAATTCGGCCGATGGGTCTTTCGGGAGCTCACGCGTCAGATGGATGGGAAGGTTGTTCTCGCGCTTCGTGTCGAAGATTTCAATGGTTTCCTGTTCGTTGCAGATGACACCGCGGTCGCCCACCTGTCCGCCCATTTCGGCGTAGAACGGTGTCGTGTCGAGCACGAGTTCAAAATAGGTCTGCTTCTTCTGCTGCACCTGGCGGTAGCGCAGGATGTGGCAGGTGTGTTCCGTGAAGTCCCAGCCTTTAAATTCCGTTTCGCCTTCGCGCACCACAACCCAGTCGCCTGTTTCCACTGCGGCGGCGTTGCGAGCACGTTCCTTCTGCTTTTTCATTTCGGCGTTGAAGGTGTCTTCATCAACGGTCATTCCCTGTTCTGAACAAATGAGCTGCGTGAGGTCGAGGGGGAAACCGTAGGTGTCGAAGAGCGTGAAGGCCTTCTGGCCGTCAACCACGGTTTTGCCGTCTTTCTTGGTCTCGGCAATGACGTTCTCGAGCATGGAGATACCCGTTGAGAGCGTGCGGAGGAAGGATTCCTCTTCTTCTTTCATCACGCGTGTGATGAGTTCCTGCTGCGCTTTGAGTTCAGGATAGGCTTCGCCCATTTCGTGTACCAATGTCGGCACGAGCAGATAGACGAAGGCATTGCGCTGGCCGAGGAAGGTGTAGGCATAGCGCACAGCGCGGCGCAGGATGCGGCGGATGACATAGCCGGCCTTGGCGTTGGAAGGCAACTGTCCGTCGGCGATGCTGAAAGCGATGGCGCGAAGGTGGTCGGCAACGACACGCATGGCCACGTCGACTTCTTCGCTCTTGCCGTATTCATGGCCAGAGAGCTCGCCAATCTTGTGAAGGATGGGCTGGAAGACGTCGGTGTCGTAGTTGGAGTTCTTGCCTTGCATGGCGCGAACGAGGCGCTCGAAGCCCATACCCGTGTCGATGACGTGCATTGGGAGCGGAGCGAGCGAACCGTCGGCTTTACGGTTGAATTGCATGAACACGATGTTCCAGATTTCGATGACCTGCGGGTCGTCTTTGTTCACGAGTTCGCGACCGGGCACCTTGGCCTTCTCTTCTGGCGTGCGCGAGTCGAGGTGGATTTCAGAGCAGGGGCCGCAAGGACCAGTTTCGCCCATTTCCCAAAAGTTGTCGTGCTTGTTGCCGTTGATGATGTGGTCGGCAGGCAGGTGCTTGAGCCAAATCTGCGCAGCTTCGTCGTCGCGGCCCAAGCCTTCTTCGGGAGAGCCTTCGAAAACGGTGGCATAGAGGTTGGCTGGGTCGAGCTTCAGCACGTCGACGAGGTATTCCCAAGCCATGTCGATGGCGCCTTCCTTGAAGTAGTCGCCGAAGCTCCAGTTGCCGAGCATTTCAAACATGGTGTGGTGGTAAGTGTCGTGTCCCACCTCTTCCAAGTCGTTGTGCTTTCCGCTTACGCGGAGACATTTCTGCGAGTCGGCGCGGCGGCGCGGTTCTGGGTCGCGCGTGCCGAGAATGATGTCTTTCCATTGGTTCATACCCGCATTGGTAAACATGAGCGTAGGGTCGTCTTTGATTACCATAGGGGCTGAGGGCACGATGGTATGTCCTTTCGACTCAAAGAATTTCTTGTATGAGTTGCGAATTTCGTTTGCTGTCATCATGATGATTGAATCGTTTTTAATTGATGGTGCGAAGTTACGAAAAAGATTATATATAAGTAGGTGTTCAAAATTATTTTATAGTATCCATGCAGGGGAACTAAACTAATTTTGAACACCTACATATCGGTGCATGCCAGAACATTAGTTTGGCGCTTGCGGCCCTTTGCCACCTCGTTTTAACACCACCTTATAGAAAAAGGCGTTCAGGAGGGATTTTCCTGAACGCCTTGTATTGGCGGAGGTGTTCTGATGGGGAACACCATTCTGTCTGGCAGATTATTCGCGGTTGGCACGCTTGCGGGCAAGATGGTCGAGAATCACCTTGCGCATGCGCATGGACTTCGGCGTCACTTCCACATATTCGTCTTCCTTGATGTATTCCAAGGCTTCTTCAAGCGAGAAGATGACAGGAGGAACGATGCGGGCCTTGTCGTCGGCGCCCGAAGCACGCATGTTGGTCAGCTGCTTGGCCTTCGTGACGTTGACCACGAGGTCGTTGTCGTGAACGTGTTCGCCCACCACCTGGCCGGCATACACTTCATCCTGCGGATTGATGAAGAACTTGCCGCGGTCTTGCAGTTTGTCGATGGCATAAGCAAAGGCCGTGCCTGTTTCGAGAGAAATCATCGAACCATTTGTGCGGCGCTGGATTTCGCCCTTAAACGGCTGGTATTCTTTGAAGCGGTGGGCCATGATGGCTTCACCCTGGCTGGCTGTCAAAACATTCGTGCGCAAACCGATGATGCCGCGCGAAGGGATGTCAAACTCGATGTCGACACGCTCGCCCATGTTCTGCATGGAGGTCATTTCGCCCTTGCGGCGCGTCACCATGTCAATCATCTTTGAGGCGAACTCTTCTGGCACGTTGATGGTCAGTTCTTCAATCGGCTCACATTTCTCGCCGTCGATTTCCTTATAAATAACCTGTGGCTGTCCCACTTGCAGTTCGTAGCCTTCGCGACGCATTGTCTCGATGAGGATAGAAAGGTGGAGCACACCGCGACCGCTGACAATCCAGCTGCCCTCGCTATCAGAGGGGCGTACGCGCAGGGCGAGGTCTTTCTCGAGTTCCTTGTTCAGACGCTCGGCGATGTGGCGTGAGGTGCAGTATTTTCCCTCCTTGCCGAAGAACGGCGAGTCGTTGATGGTGAAGAGCATCGACATGGTCGGTTCGTCGATGGCGATGGTTGGCAGCGGTTCGGGATTTTCGAAATCGCAGATGGTGTCGCCGATTTCGAAATTTTCCAGACCGACCACAGCACAGATGTCGCCGCTCTCAACGGCGTCAGTCTTCTTGCGGCCCATGCCTTCGAAGGTGTGTACTTCCTTGATTTTCGTCTTTTCGAAAGAGCCGTCGCGATGTGCGATGGTGCAATTCATGCCTTCGCGAATCACGCCGCGGTGAACGCGTCCCACAGCGATGCGGCCCGTGTAGTTAGAATAGTCGAGCGAAGTGATGAGCATCTGCGGCGTTCCTTCCAACTGTTGCGGTGCGGGAATCACCTCGATGATTTTGTCGAGCAGGTAGTTGATGTTGTCGGTCGGGGTGTTATAGTCCTCACCCATCCAATTGTTTTTTGCAGAACCATACACCACAGGGAAGTCGAGTTGGTCTTCCGTGGCATTGAGGTCGCACATGAGGTCGAACACCATTTCGTAAACCTCTTCCGGGCGGCAGTTCGGTTTGTCCACCTTGTTGACCACCACGATAGGCTTCAGTCCGATTTGGAGTGCCTTCTGGAGCACGAAGCGCGTTTGCGGCATCGGGCCTTCAAAAGCGTCGACCAGCAAGATACAGCCGTCGGCCATATTGAGCACACGCTCCACCTCGCCGCCGAAATCGGAGTGTCCCGGGGTGTCGATGATATTGATCTTCGTGCCTTTGTAGCGGATAGAGACATTCTTCGAGAGGATGGTTATACCGCGCTCACGTTCAAGGTCATTATTATCGAGCATGAGGTCGTTGGTTTGTTGGTTCTCGCGGAAGAGGTTTCCGGCGAGCAACATCTTGTCCACGAGCGTCGTCTTGCCGTGGTCAACGTGGGCAATGATTGCAATGTTACGGATGTCTTGCATATAATAATCGATATATATATATTGTTTCAACATGCAAAGTTACTGCAAAGCGCCCGAAAAAAACTAAAATGAAGGGTAAAAGTTTTTCGGAAGAGGGGGAATTTCGTAATTTTGCAGCCTAAAACCTTTATATTTCAAGCAGATGAAGCAAATTTTATGCGGTCTGGCCCTGTGTCTGACCACGTTTACTTCTTGTATCAAAGACGAGCCGCTCAATGCGGAATGCGACATTGTCAGCGTGCAGAGCGAATGGCTGGAGGCCCACAAAACGCTCTTCCGCGGAGAGCCGATTGTGAAGAACAACAGCGTCTCTTTCACGCTTCTCGACAACGTGGACCGCACGGCCCTCAACCCCGTTTTCGTTCTGACCGAAGGGGCGCGTATCGCGGCCGAGGTGGACGGCCAGATGGTGGAAGCCAACGGCATTACGCGCGACTTCAGTATGCCGCAGATTTATACGGTCTATTCGCAAGACGGCAATTGGAATAAGAACTACACCGTGAGTTTCTCTCCCGTCAAGCCCCTGAATGTCCTGAGCTTCGAGAATTTTAAGCTCGACCCTTCTGGACGTTACTACGAGTGGTTTGAGGTGGACAAGAACGACGCCACGACGCCGCAGCGCGACTATTGGGCGTCGGGAAATTCTGCCTATGCGGTGACGGGAATGGCCAAGAATCCTCAGGAATACCCAACGGCACCGGCCAACAACGGTGTGGAAGGCTTCGCCGTGAAGCTCTCCACCAGCGATGCTGGAGAACACGGTCTCAAAATTAAAATGCCCATCGCTGCTGGCAACCTTTTCTTGGGCAGCTTCAATTCCACCCAGGCCATGCTTTTCCCACGAAAGGCCACGCGCTTCGGCCTGCCGCTCTTGAAGGAACGCCCTGTGGCCCTGCGAGGTTCCTATAGATATAAGGCCGGCCCAGAGATGGTGGACGCAACGAAGACACCGCAGCCGGCGCTTCACGATACGGCCGACATCTATGCCGTGGTTTACGAAATCGCCACCAAGAGCGAAATCGCTGCCGACCCGAAGAAGAAATTCGTGCCGCTCAACGGCGACGACGTGCTCTCTTCCGATCGCATCGTCCTCATGGCGCGTATCGACAAGCCCGTGGAGTTTGAAGGGGCGTTGGAGAAACTGGAAACGGCGCCGTGGGTGAGCTTCAACGAACCATTCCGCATGGTCAACGGCAAGACTTTCAGCGAGGAACGCCTGAAGGATAACGGATATGCCATCGCCATCGTTGCCACCTCCAGTCGGCAGGGTGCCTACTTCATCGGCGCTATCGGGTCGACGTTGTATATTGACGAACTGCGTATCGTTTGGGAGGGCGAAGAGTAATTCAGCTCCGCACCTCCTCTCCCCGACAGCATCCTCTCTTGTTTCATTTACAGGCATGAAAGGCTGAACCTCTGTTCCCCTTCGCAAAGAATCGTCTGGCATGTTTAGGCAGACATTGGGACGGGCGAATGCCATCCTGCCGGATTTCCAACGACAACAACAATGAAGAAAACAATATCCATCCTTTTCGCGATGCTCTTCGCGATTTCTGCGCAGGCACAGGGCGTGTCTGAAGCCAAGGAAACCAAGCCCAACCTTGTCAAGGCGGCCCTGAAGGGCTGGCAGATGCGTCTGGGCGGCGGTTTGAGTTTGGGCGGCACATCGCCGCTTCCCATTCCGGCCGAAATCCGCGCCATCGACAGTTACGACCCAACGCTCTGCATCGCCATTGAAGGCAGCGTGCAGAAGATAATCCACCACCGCTGGGGCATCGCCACGGGCGTGCGCCTCGAATCGAAGGGCATGAAGACCGACGCCACCGTGAAGAACTATCACATGGAGGCTCGCGAAGACGACGGTTCTGATATCGTCGGCGCTTTCACGGGACACGTGAAAACGAAGGTGTCAAACAAATATCTCACCGTGCCCATCCTTGCCACTTACGACATCAACTCGCGCTGGCAGCTGCAGGCTGGTCCTTATCTCTCGTGGCTGATGGACGGCGAGTTTTCGGGCGAAGCCTATGGCAAGCCCCTCTATGACGCCGACGGCAACCTGACGGGTAATGATGCCTACATCCGCGACCAGAACCCCACTGGCGAACGCACGGAGGTGTCGCACGCCACCTATGATTTCAGCAACGACCTGCGTCGTTTCCAATGGGGCATGCAGGTGGGCGGAACGTTCAAGGCTTACAAGCATTTGGCGGTGACGGCCAACCTCACATGGGGTCTCAACGGTATCTTCCCGTCCGACTTCACCAGTGTGACGTTTGCGCTCTATCCCATCTATGGCACGCTGGCCTTCTCCTACATTTTCTGACACCAAATCCAAACTATAATATATGAAGAAATTTTTACTTACTCTTTGCGCCGCTGTGGCAATGGCCACCACGGCTTCTGCACAATTGGCTGAAAAGATTGCCGGACAATATGGTGGCGACCTCTACATCAGCCTCGGCGAAGAAATCAATGACGAAACCGAACCGATGCCCGACCAGTCGCTCGATGTGACCGCAGCTGTCGATGCTACCAAGGGCGGCGTTGACCTCGCCATTCACAACTTCTCCTTCGGCGACATTCCTTTGGGCGACATCCTTCTGCCGTCCATCAGTGTGACGACAGACAGCCTCAACCGCGTTGTCTTCGGCAAGAACGAACCCGTTGAACTCTCCTCCCTCGACGGCGCCATCATGGCAACGGCTTATCTCGATGAGACGAAGAGCTACATCAGCGGCAACGACATCGTGGCCTATATCAACGTTATGTGGACCAACAACGAGCCGCAGATTCCTATCTACGTGTTGTTTAAAGGTAAAATAAAAAAGGACGAGCCTGCTGTGAACACGCCTGATTTGGTGGCTGCCAGTGTCGGCCCGTTTGGTGGCGACCTCTACATCAGCCTCGGCGAAGAAATCAATGACGAAACCGAACCGATGCCCGACCAGTCGCTCGATGTGACCGCAGCTGTCGATGCTACCAAGGGCGGCGTTGACCTCGCCATTCACAACTTCTCCTTCGGCGACATTCCTTTGGGCGACATCCTTCTGCCGTCCATCAGTGTGACGACAGACAGCCTCAACCGCGTTGTCTTCGGCAAGAACGAACCCGTTGAACTCTCCTCCCTCGACGGCGCCATCATGGCAACGGCTTATCTCGATGAGACGAAGAGCTACATCAGCGGCAACGACATCGTGGCCTATATCAACGTGATGTGGACCAACAACGAGCCGCAGATTCCTATCTACGTGTTGTTTAAGGGCAAAAGAACCGTGGATGCCATCACGCTCCCGACCACAACCCAGAAGGCAGCCGACGTGGTTTACGACCTGCTCTCAGGCCGCCGCATCAAGGCCAGCGAAATGCAGCGCCACGGCATTTACCTCGTCAACGGCAAGAAGGTGCTGAAATAATTTTAGCAAAGCATAGCAATCAATCCCATAAAACAAAGGGGCGTTCTGAACCAAAAGATTCAGAACGCCCCTTGTTTTTTTCATTCGGCGGACTCCGCAACGCCCGTTCGGCCTTTGCCGTCGGCCGCTTGCGGAATCACATCACTGCCCCTTGCCGTCGGCCTCAATCAGCGCGAGGAGTTTGCCAACGGCTTCTTCCGTCGGAATATTTTTCTCCATGCAGACCTTTCCGCGGTAAAGACTGACGCGTCCGCGGCCTGCGCCGACATAGCCGTAGTCGGCATCCGCCATTTCGCCCGGTCCGTTAACGATGCAACCCATGATGCCGATTTTCAGGCCGCGCAGATGCGCCGTGGCCTCCTTGATGCGGGCGATGGTGCCCGGAAGGTCGTAGAGCGTGCGTCCGCAACCCGGACAGCTGATGTATTCCGTGCGCGACTGGCGCAGGCGTGCCGCTTGCAGAATGGCAAAAGCCGTGTCGTCGGCCACGGAAACAGGCAACGCGGCCTCTCCCTTTGGCGGCAGGCACATGAGCGCCACGCCATCGGTAATCTGGTCGAAGAGCAGACCGCCGAGGTCGGCGGCGGCCCTCAGTTGGAAATCCTCTTTGCGCGAGGCTGGCAACTGATAGGCCATGCAGAACACCACGGGCGTCGGGATGCGCTCGTTCCAGAGCTCATGCACCAAGGCGCGGAGTTCGCCCGTCGGGTTGGGATGGCTGGAAGTGGCGATGAGCACCACTTCTGGATGGTGGCGCAGGCAGGCCTTCATCTCGTCGTTGCATTGCAGATAAGTGGTGAAGAGAAACTTCAGCGGCGCCTGGCAGTTGCCAACAAACATCAATGTGTCGGGCGAGAAAGCGGGGAACGTGTCGGCCTCGCCGGTCCAATAGTCGGCATCAACGATGTATTTCACGCCCTCCATGCGAGCTTCGGCCGCTGGCAGGTTGCGTCCGCAATAGATATAGTCGGGCTTGAGCTGTCCCTGTCCGCCCTTGCCGTCGGGGCGCATGGAAACCACCACCGGCAGATGGTTGCCGCCGATGTTTCCGGCCTGACAGGTGGCGCGGCGCTCAGGTCGCAGATAGTTAAATTCTGGGCAGGGCGTTGCCGGAATTTCCGGATGTCCGCCACGCGTCTTCGTGATATAGGAAGCCAGTTTGTAGGCCACGGGAATTTCCTTTTCCGGCGCTTCGCTCAACGACACGCGTAGGGTGTCGCCGATGCCGTCAACGAGCAGTGCACCGATGCCAACGGCGCTCTTTATGCGGCCATCTTCACCTTCGCCGGCTTCCGTCACGCCCAGATGGATGGGGAAGTCCATGCCTTCTTTGGCCATGACGCTACACAGCAGACGCACCGAGCGCACCATCACCACCGTGTTTGACGCCTTGATGGAGATGACGACGTCGGGGAAGTTTTCCTTGACACAGACGCGCAAAAACTCCATGCAGCTCTCCACGATGCCTTCTGGCGTGTCGCCGTAGCGGCTCATGATGCGGTCGGAGAGCGACCCGTGGTTGACGCCGATGCGGAGGGCCGTTCCGTGTTCACGGCAGATGGCGAGCAGTTGTTTGAAGCGCTCTTCCAGGCGTGAGAGTTCGGCGGCATATTCCTCGTCGGTGTATTCCAGATGCTTGAACGTGCGGGCCGGGTCGACATAGTTGCCCGGATTGATGCGCACTTTCTCCACGATGCCGGCCGCCACGTCGGCCACTTTTGGATTGAAGTGTACGTCGGCCACGAGCGGATTGTCGAAGCCGCGGCGAACGAGCTCCGCTTTGATGTTGCGGAGGTTTTCGGCCTCGATGGTTCCCTGCGTGGTCAGGCGCACATAGTCGCCTCCAGCCTCGATGATGCGCACAGATTGCTCCACGCATCCCGCCGTGTCGGTTGTTGGGAAGGTGGTCATGCTCTGAATGCGCAGCGGATGGTTGCCGCCCAGCGGACGGTTGCCGATGCGCACCTCATGCGAGGCCCTGGGATGGTAATTAAATAAATCCATGAGCACGCGAAATCAGTTGGTCTTGTTTTTGTAGCACACCGTTGCCAGTTCGGCATTGGCTTTGACGATTTTCTCTTTCAGACTGTCTTTATACTGTTCCAGACGCTTTGCCAACGCTTCATCGGCCAGTGCGAGCATTTCCACGGCGAGGATGGCGGCGTTTTGCGCACCGTTGACACCAACCGTGGCCACAGGGATGCCGGGAGGCATCTGGATGATGGAGAGCATGGCATCGAGTCCGTCGAGCATGCCTTTGATGGGCACACCGATGACAGGCACCGTGGTGCTGGCAGCGATGACACCTGGCAGGGCGGCCGCCATTCCGGCGCCGGCGATGATGACGCGGATGCCGCGTGCTTTCGCGTTGCGGGCAAAAGATTCAACCTCCGCAGGCGTGCGGTGGGCAGAAAGGGCGTTCATCTCGAAGGGAACGTCCATGTCGTCGAGAAACTTGGCAGCTTTTTCCATAACGGGCAAATCGCTCGTGCTGCCCATGATGATGCTTACAATAGGAGTCATTGGGCTTATGATTTTATGAGTTTTTCTAATGTATGAATAGCTATTTATAATTGTTGTTTCAGCGGCCATCCAACCTTGCATACCCTGCGTTGTCAGATGTTTAAAATGAAAAACAGGGCGCAGGCCATGCCGATGAGCACGCCGAGGCCGAGGTCTGTCAACTTGTGTTGTCGGAGAATCATGCGTGCCGTGCAGACCAGTCCGGAGAGGAGCACAGCGAGGCAGAGGGCGTTGGTGGGGTCGAAATTGAGGATGAGCGAGAAAGCCATGACGGCACCAATTACGCCGCCTGAGGCCGCAGCGTGCGTGCTCACTTTCAGCCACGGATTGATGAGGGCGCACACGATTTGTATGGCCAGGGCTCCAGCCACGATGCCCAGTGTGAAGCGGGGCATGCGCATGTGGTCCATCATATAAAGGAGTGTGGTGTAAGACGAGATGGAGAGGATGTAAGGCACGATGCGCCTTTCCCGTCGGCTAAGCTGGTGGCGCGTCCATCCGTTGATTTTTCGGTAGGCGTAGATGGCCAGTTTGGGCAGGATGACGGTGAAGAGGCCAACCATGCCGATGACTTGCGCGTTGTATTGCCACGAGGTGTAGCTCATATAGCTGAAGAAGAGCAACACGACAAAGGCCACGACTGGCAAATAGAATGGCGAGAACACCACGGAGATGACTTGCGCCGTCAATATAAGATATCTGTTGGTCATAGAATGCTTTAAAGTGGGTGTTCAAAATGGAAATATTAAGTTGATGGAGATTGTGCGGAAAGAGCCTTGTCTGCGGCCCTGGGCGGGCCCCATAATCGTCTGTTGCGGCGCCAGCATTGTAGCTCACTTTGCTTGCAAAGTGAGG
>OHJY01000750.1_pt1 | contig 11839 bp, 11 predicted proteins | sample 1568681 | NCBI WGS metagenome assembly OHJY01 (sample SAMEA3879540, study PRJEB24766) | human gut metagenome | biome: human-associated habitat; feature: feces | place: USA | collected 1985/1987
CCGGCCGCCATGGGTCTTGTCCAATCCATGGTAGCAGCCCTCCGCCGGCAGCGCCATTTCCGGCGGCAGCCGCAGGCAGAGCTCCTCTCCCCGCCGCACCGCTTTTCCACAGACGGCATAGGGCGTCCCCAGCAGCTCTCCCGCCAGCTCGGTATCTCCCTCCAGCAGGCAGCGCCGTATCCGACTGGAGCTCACCGTCTCCCCTTTCCAGGTCACCGGCTCCAGCGCCGTCACAGCAATGCCCATCGGCTCCGCCAGCTCCCGCAGCAGGGCCACATTTCCGGCGCCCTTTTTGCCAAAGCGGTAATCCTCACCGCACACCACACCCCTACAGTTCAGGCAGTTTTTCAGTATCTCCCGCACAAATTCCTCCGGAGAAAAGTTGTAGAAGCTCTCAAACGGCGGGCAAAGCACCAGCTCCACCCCCAGCTCCTCCATCACCCGGTCCCGGCTTTCAGGGCTTTGCAGCAGCTTCACATCGCTTTTGCTCACGGCCCGGTCGGTGTGGTGCGGCGGCTCAAAGGTAAAAACCGCCCCCTTGCCGTTTTGCGCGCGCGCCTGTTTTACCGCCTCGGCTATTACCGCGCGGTGCCCCAGGTGCACGCCGTCAAAAAAGCCCAGCGCCGCCACGGTGGGATATTCACTTTTGCGGGAAAGGTCATGGAAGATCAGCAATTGGGATTCTCCTTTGTGTAAAACAGCTTGATGATCTGCAATTCTGCTATGCTGCGTTCGATGTGGGCCAGCGCCAAAAAACGGCCGTCGCCGTAAACCCGCACCGTATCTCCCTCGGCGGGAATTTTGATGCGGTTGGTATCCAGCCGAATGCCGTCGAGGAACATTTTGCTCTGCTTGGGGGAAAGGAAGATGCTTTTATACTGCCGGAAAGCCGCGTCCACCGGCATCAGCAGCTCCTCAAAGCGGCCCTCCTCGCTGGCCTGCTTCAGCTCCTCCAGGGTATGGCAGTCCGCCGTGGTAAAGCCCAGGGTCTCAGTCCTTCTCAGGGCGGTCAGCATACCGCCGCAGCCCAGCGCCTCGCCGATATCATGGCAAAGGGTCCGGATATAGGTCCCCTTGGAACAGGCCACATCAATGACACAGGTCCGGTTCTCCGGGTCAAATTCCAGCAGGTCCAGCCGGTGGATGGTCACCTGCCGGGTGGGCCGTTCCACCTCTTTTCCGGCCCGGGCCAGCTTATACAGCCGCTGGCCATCCACCCAAACGGCGGAATACATCGGCGGCAGCTGGTCAATGGTGCCCCGCAGCGGCGCCAGGGCTGCCTCCAGCGCTTTTTTTGTCACCGGCTTTTCGCTGGTGGAAAGGATATTGCCGGTGCAGTCCTGGGTATCGGTGGTCACCCCAAAGCGGATGGAAGCGGTATAGCGTTTATCCTGTACCGGCATCAGCTCCATGGCCTTGGCGCTGCGGCCAAAAAAGAGCGGCAGCACACCGGTAGCCATCGGGTCCAGGGTACCGCCATGGCCTATTTTGTGGCAATCGGCAATGCCCCGCATTTTGGCCACCACATCAAAGGAGGTCCAGTCCTGCGGTTTATCGACACATAGGATCCCCTCCAGCTGGCGGGAATGGTATGTTTTCTTCATGCTTGCTCCTTTGGCAGATGTTTTACGGCCTCGGCCACCAGCAGGCGAGCAGCTTCCTCCACCGTTCCCTTTATGGTGATTCCAGCGGCCAGACGGTGCCCGCCGCCGCCGAAGATCTCCGCGATCTCATCGGCATTGACCGGCTCCTTGCTGCGCAGGGAGATATGGCATTCCCCCTCGTGCTCCTTGATGGTGATGCCCAGCAGCACGCCCTCTATCTTCCGGGGGATGCCTGCCACATCCTCCAGCTCCTCACCGGTCACGCCGGTTTGGGCCCGCATGGCCAGCGTCACCGGCATCACGGCGATCCGGTCCCCGGCGTAAAATTCCAGCGAGGACATCATTTTGGCTTCGGCCAGCATTTTGGCCTTGCTTTCGCTTTCAAAAACACGGGTATTGATGGCGGCGGTATCCACGCCGCTTTCCATGATCTCCGCAGCCAGCCGCAGCGTCCCGGCCGCGGTATTGGAAAAGCGGAACCCGCCGGTATCGGTGACAAGGCCGGTATAAAGGCACTCGGCTATTTTGCCGGAAACGGGCAGCCCGATGGCCTTAATGACGGCGGCCTCCTGCCACAGGCAGGTCTGGGCGGCATAATCGCTGTTGCTGGGGTGGTGGTCAATGCAGAGATCCACCATATGGCCGTACTTTTCCTCCAGGCCGCCCAGCATCCCGGCGGTGGCCACATCCACGGTCACCACATATTCCACCGGCCAGTCCAGCACCCGGCTGGGGGTGTAATCCCCATACAGGTAGTCATACTGCTTCGGCAGGGCATCGGCGCACAGCACCCGCACCTCCTTGCCCAGCTCCTTTAGGGCATAGTATAGGGCAAAGGCGCTGCCCACGGTATCGCCATCGGGGCGGCGGTGGCACAGCAGGGTGATATTGTCCTTCTGCATCAGCAGCTCGGCCGCGCGGGCCGCGGAAAGATTTTCCCTCATTCTTCGGTCTCCCCTTTCGCTTCCTCCTCCGGGACGATCTCCCGCAGCAGGTGGCTGATGTGGACACCGTATTCGATGGAATCATCGGCGATGAACTGGAATTCCGGGGTGTGGCGCATGGCCAGCCGGCTGCCCACCTCCCGGCGGATATAGCCTGCCGCGCTCTTGAGCCCCTTCACCGATTCTTTCGCGGTCTCGATGCCGGAAAGGGAGCTGACATACACCTTGCAGCTGGAGCCGTCACGGGAAAGCTCGGTGCGGACGATGGAAAGCATGGGGTCGATGCGGGGATCCTTGAGCGACCGGAAAATAGCGGTCAGCTCCCGGTGGATATCCTCGCCATGACGGGCGTTTTTATAATTCGGCATGGTGCCCCTCCTTTGGTTTTTCTCTTCAAACGGCAAGGGGCAGCCGGATATGATCCGGCCGCCTTCTTTACCAGAAAATTATTGTTTGATTTCTCTAATCTCGTAGGCTTCAAAGATATCGCCGTTCTTCAGGTCGCTGAACTTCTCCAGCGTGATGCCGCATTCGTAGCCCTGGGCCACTTCCTTCACATCGTCCTTGAAGCGGCGCAGGGAGGCCATCTTATCATCGGCGATGATGATGCCATCCCGGACCACACGGATATTGGCGGAGCGGACCATCTTGCCATCCAGCACATAGCAGCCGGCCACGGCGCCCACGCCGGTGATCTTGTAGACATTGCGGATCTCCGCCCGGCCCAGATCGACCTCCTCGGTCTTGGGCTTGAGCATACCCTTCATAGCGGCCTCGATCTCCTCGATGGCATCGTAGATGATGCGGTAGAGACGGATCTCGACACCGTCACGCTCGGCATTGGCCTTGGCGGTGGGGTCGGGACGGACATTGAAGCCGACAATGATGGCATGGGAGGCATTGGCCAGCATGACATCGCTTTCGCTGACAGCGCCGACGGCGCCGTGGATGACACGGACCCGGACCTCGTTATTGGAGAGCTTTTCAAGGGACTGGCGGACGGCTTCCACCGAGCCCTGAACATCGCCCTTGACGATAACGGGCAGCTCCAGCACCTCGCCTTCGCTGATGTGCTCGAAGAGGTTATCCAGGGTGACCTTCTGGTACCGCTTGAATTCCTCCTCTTTCTGCTCCATGCGGCGTTTTTCCACCAGCTCGCGGGCCAGCTTCTCATCCTCAACGGCATTGAAGATATCGCCCGCGGCGGGGACTTCGGCCAGACCGGTGATCTCCACCGGGCAGGAGGGGCCGGCCTCCTCGACCTTTTGGCCCTTATCGTTGGTCATGACACGCACACGGCCCACGGCGGTGCCGGCGATAATGGCCTCGCCGGAATGCAGGGTACCGGTCTGGATGAGGACGGTGGCCACAGGGCCGCGGCCGGTATCCAGCTTGGCTTCGATGACGGTGCCCTTGGCCATGCGGTTGGGGTTGGCGGTCAGCTCCATGGTATCGGCCACCAGCAGGATCATCTCCAGGAGGTTATCCAGCCCCATGCCGGTTTTGGCGGAAACGGGAACGCAGATGGTATCGCCGCCCCACTCCTCGGGGACCAGCTCGTATTCGGTGAGCTGCTGCTTGATGCGCTCGGGATTGGCTTCGGGTTTATCCATCTTATTGATGGCCACGATGATGGAAACACCGGCCTCCTTGGCGTGGTTGATGGCCTCTACCGTCTGGGGCATAATGCCGTCATCGGCGGCGACGACCAGCACGGCGATATCGGTGACCTGGGCGCCGCGGGCTCTCATGGAGGTGAAGGCGGCGTGGCCGGGGGTATCCAGGAAGGTGATGGGACGGCCATCCACCTGCACCTGGTAAGCACCAATGTGCTGGGTGATGCCGCCGGCTTCGCCGGAAACGACACTGGTTTTCCGGATGGCATCCAGGATAGAGGTCTTGCCGTGATCGACATGGCCCATGACCACCACGATGGGGGGCCGGGGCTCCTGGGCTTCTTCCTTATCCTCTACCTCGAACAGGCGGTCCTCAATGGTGACAACGACCTGCTTGGTGACCTTGGCGCCGATCTCCATGGCGACGAGGGAGGCGGTATCAAAGTCGATGACATCGCTGATGGAGGCCATAACGCCCAGTCCCATCAGCTTCTTGACGATCTCGCTGGCCTGTACCTTGAGGGTGAGGGCCAGCTCGCCGACGGTCATTTCCTCGGGCAGGGCCACCTCCAGCCGCTGGCGGCGCTGACGCTCCAGCTCCAGACGGCGCATCTTTTCCTCCTCGCGCTCCTTGCGGCTGAGGACGGGCTTGCCGCGGCGGGCGGATTTCTGATTGAGCTTCTGCTTTTTGGCGAAGTTATCCTTCATGTTGCCGGCCGGGGCGATCTGTTCGTACCGCTCATTGTACTTATCGAGGTTGACCTCGCTGGTGCGCATATCCACGGTGGTGCGGGTCACGGTATTGGCGGTAAAGGTATTCTCGCCCTTGGGGCCCTTCTGCTTGGGGGCCTGCTGGCGGATCTCGATAGGCTTGCGGGGGGCGGCGGGCTGCTGGGGCGCCGCAGGCTTGGGGGCCGGGGCGGGAGCAGCGGGCTTCTGGTTCAGATTGGGCCGCAGGCCGTTGCCCTGGGGCCGGTTGTTATCGCGGTTGTTCTCAAAGCGGCGGTCGCCCTGCTGGCGGTTATTCCCCTGCTGGGGGCGGTTATTCCCCTGCTGGGGACGGTTTTGGCCCTGGCCATTGGCGGCCGGCTGCTGGGGCCGGGGAGCCGGAGCGGCGGGCCGGGGAGCCGGGGCGGGGGCGGGCGCTGCCTTTTCCACGGGCTTTTCGGCAGGCTTCTCGGCGGGTTTGGGGGCCGCGGCGGGGGCGGGCTTCTTTTCACCCAGCTTAAAGTACTCGCCAAAGTCCTTGACGGCGTGCTGCTGGGTGTAGTGCTCCATCACAAAATTGAGCTCCTCGCCGGAGAGCACCGTCTGCGGCTTTTTGGCCTCGCCGCCGAAGCGCTGCTGCAGCAGCGCGGTCAGATCCTTGCCGCTTATATTCAGGTCTTTGGCGACCTCGTTCAGTTTAACTTTTTCGATCATCTATCCAAGTCCTCCTCATCATCACTCATCATTGCCCGGATACCACCGGCGAAGTTTTCATCGCAGACCGCCAGGATGCCGGTATTTTTGCCGGTATAGCGGCTGAGGGTCTGCATCGTACAGGGAAGAGAAATTACCGGGATATCCGGCAGCTTTTGCCGGAGCCGCGCGGCGCTGCGGGGGGAAAGATCCTGCGCCAGCAGGAGAAGATGGGCTTCCCCTTTTTCCGCTTTTTCCACGGCGGCATCCATGCCGGTGGTGAGCCGGCCGGCCCGGCGGCACAGGGAGATGAATCCCAGCACCTTTCTTTGGGTCACATCATTCATCGGCGGCGTTCAGCTCCTCTTCCAGTTTTGCCATCACCTCATCGGGTACGGGGCATTGGAAGGCACGCTCCAGCCGTTTGGCCTTCTGTGCCTTGCGGAGGCACTCGACCTTGCGGCAGAGATAAGCACCGCGGCCGGCCATCCGCCCGGTGGGGTCTACATGGACCTCGCCCTGCGGGGTATGGACAATGCGTACCAGCTCTTTTTTGGGGAAATGCTCGCCGCAGCCGGCGCACATTCTTACGGGGATCTTCTTTTGCTGCACTGTGGGTGCCTCCTTTCTTTATGATTACTCTTCCTTGGCGGGTTCATCCTCGCCGTAGAAGCCGCTTTCGGGACGGATATCGATCTTCCAGCCGGTCAGGCGGGCCGCCAGGCGGGCGTTCTGGCCCTTATTGCCGATGGCGAGCGAGAGCTGGTGATCCGGCACGGTGACGCGGCAGCTGTGGGTATCGGCATCCAGGATCTCCACGCCCAAAACGGTGGCGGGAGAAAGCGCCGCGGAAATATAGGCGGCGGGGTCATCGCTGTAATTGACGACATCGATCTTTTCGCCGCCCAGCTCCTCCACGATGGTATTGACACGGGCGCCCTTGGGGCCGATGCAGGCGCCGATGGCATCCACATTCTCATCCCGGCTGGAAACGGCCAGCTTGCTGCGGGAGCCCGCCTCGCGGGCGATGGAACGGATCTCGACGGTGCCATCGTAGATTTCGGGGACATTCATCTCGAAGAGACGCTTGACCAGGCCGGGGTGGGTGCGGGAGATCATAAGGCGGGGGCCCTTTTCGGTGTTCTGCACATCCACCACATATACCTTGATGCGCTGACCCTCGGTAAAGGTTTCATCGGGGATCTGCTCGGTCTTGGGCAGCACAGCTTCGCTGCTGCCGATCTCCAGGGTGACATTGCCGCGGACGGGATCCACCCGCAGCACCTTGGCGGAAACGATATCGTGCTGGCGGCTCTCATACTCCTTGAGCAGCAGGCCCTTTTCGGCCTCCCGGATACCCTGATGGATGGAGGATTTGGCCGCCTGGGCCGCGATGCGTCCGAACTTTTTAGGATCAAGGGCGACTTCCAGCACACTTCCGGCGGTGATGCCGCTCTGGTACTTGGCAGCATCCTCCACGCTGATCTGGGTGGTTGGGTCCTCGACCTCCTCCACGACATCCTTGCGCAGCGCCACATAGAAGCGGCCGGTCTCGGGATCGATCTCCACGACGCTGTTTTCGCTGTTAAAGGGGTCCTTCTTGATGGCCTGAGCGATGGCGGTCTGGATCTTTTCGATCATATAATCCACCGGGATGCCTTTTTCCTTCTCCAGCATCTTCAGGGCATCAAAGAGGTTAAATTCCTCCTGGGGTTTCTTCTTGGCTCTTGCAGCACTCATTTGCTTACTCCTCCACTAAAATCATTATACAGACGGATAAACGCGGTTTCGCCGCGTTCCACATTCATTTCGGTTTTTTCATCCAGCAGCAGGGTCAGGGTGCCATCGCGGTAATCGGTAAGGGTGCCGATGAAATCCCGCACGCCCTCCACCGGGCGGATGAGCCGCACCAGCAGCTGCTGGCCCATCAGGGCCTCAAAGTGCCAATCGCGGGTGAGGGCGCGCTCGATACCGGGGGAGGAAACCTCCAGCGTATAGCTGCCATCGATTGGGTCGGCTTCATCCAGCACATCGCTGATTGCCCGGGAAAAGGCCTCGCAGCTATTGATATCGATGCCGCCCTCTTTATCGACATAGTACCGCAGGTACCAGCCGCTGCCCTCCTTCTCGTAGACGACATCCCACAGCTGCAGGCCCATTTCTTCCAGAATGGGAGCTGCCAGCTCCTCCGCTATGGCGGCGGTATTCTTTTTGGCCATCGCTTTGCCTCCTAACATAAAGGAAAGAGCGGGTCGCCCCACTCTTTCTTTCTACTACCATATTCCAAATAATACTGTATCACAAATTGCAAGGCTTTGCAAGCACTATTTTGCACAAAAAGGGCGGTTTCATCGCAAAAAAGCGGCATTTTTCCGCCAAAGCTCACCCGGTGTACTCCTCGCAGCGGTAGCGGGGCTTGCCCTGGCTCTTTTTGCCGTACTCAATGGCGTGCTGCGGGCAGCCGCAGATACAGGCCATGCAGTGGGTACAATGCCCCTCCCAGTGGGGTTTGCCCTCCCGCATCACGATGCAGTTGGTGAAGCACATTTTGGCGCAGCGGCCACAGCCATTGCAGGCCGGGGTGGTGTAAAAGGGGCTGCTTTTAATGCAAAAGCGATAGAAGAAACGGTTGACAACGCCGCTTTTTAGGCGGTCGGCCAGGGTCAGCTTTCCCCCCGGGAAGGGCTGATCCCCTACGATGAGGGCGGCGGCTTCCAGAAGGGGCTCCCGCGCGGCATCAATGATCTTCTTCGCCTCTTCCTCTCCTGGCACCGGGAACATGGCCACATAGTTTTCCGGCATCACCAGCGGCCACACGCCGCGGTATTCCAGGCCCAGCTCCCCGCAGAGCTTGCGCAGGCGGGGCCCGGCCGCACCGATATCATCCCCGCAGGTGAGGACGAAATAGGCTTTTCTGCTGCCATCAAAGCCGGTGCGGCGCAGCAGATCGGCAAAGACATGGGGGATCTGCCAGCCGTAGGTGGGACAGACAAAGACCCACGGTTTTTCGGAATGGAGGGAAGGCGCCAGGCCGCTTTTGAGGGCGGGGGCGGCATCCTCGGCGGTATCGTGCAGATGATCTGCCAGCAGCTGCGCGGCCCAGCGGCTGTTGCCGGTGCCGGTGAGGTAATAGATCATGCGGAAAAGCCTTCTTTCGGTTAGATTTATTCGGCCCAGTTCTGCAAAAGGCCATCGTAAACGGCGGTCTGGTGCTTGAATTCCTCGTAAAGGGCGTGGGCCCGGCCCAGGCGGTTTTCAAACAGGGCCCGATAGTAGCGGCGTGTGACCACATAGGTGCTGAGGGAGATGCGCTTGTAGTAGTAGCCGGCGGTATCCATCATATCGGCGTACTCGTACATCAGGTCCCACAGGGCGTTGATGGCCTCGGTCTCGGGCTTTGCCACATTCTGCACTGCCTGCAGCTGACCCACGATCTCATCCAGCAGGCCGCTATCCATAATGCCGGCGGCGGCGAAGCTATCGCCCTTTTCCATGGCCTCACAGTAGGCTGCGTAATCCCGCTCGAAGCGGCGGCAGCTTTCCCCCGCCACGGCCTCGTAGCTCTCCTTGAACGCGCGGTAATCGGCCAGCACCTCATCCAGCACGCCAAAGTACCGGTAGCTGCCCAGCAGCGCCAGCATCTCATCGGAAAGGGTAGTGGGCGAGGCCTGCAGCTTTTTGAGCAGCAGCGGCGAGGCCGTGACCCCATTTTGCAGCAGTACAGCGGCGGTTTCGGTATCATCATTGGCCACAGCCAGGTCCAGCAAATTGCCGGTTTGGGCGCTTTCCACCCCGTAGCGCAGGGCCGCAGTGGTGCTGTCCCCTTCGGGAAGGGCGGCCTCCTCCGCCGAGAGCGGGAAATGGGCCAGGTAAAGCGACAGCCGTTCGGCATTCCCCATGGCGGTGCAGTAGTAGGCAATGGAAGGCGCCGTGCAGCCGGTATCGGTGTGCTGCTCCTCCAGGGTGGAAAGCAGCTGCTGCCAATCCTGGCGCTCCGCTATGGTCAAGGCGGCGGGCTCCGCCCAGTAGAGATTGTGGTTTTCCCCGGTGGCACCGGCTTTGACCACCAGCTCCACCGTTTCGGCATTGCCGCTTTGCAGCGCGGCCCACAGCAGGCCGTCGCCATTGCGGTCGGTCACCGAAACATTGCCCTCATTGAGCAGCAGACGCAGGGTGTCATTTTCCCCGTGGCGGGCCGCCCACAAAAGCTGCTCCGACTGTACCCGCAGCACCGATTCCTTTTCCAGCCAGCCCTGGCACAGCACCGTGACGACCCGGAGGGACGGCTCCCCCTGCTGCATGGCCCGCAGCCGCAGGCACAGGGCATGGGGCTCGCCATCGGCCAGGAGAGCCTGTAATTCGGCATCGGAGGCAACAGCACTGGCGCTTTCGCCGGTGATGGGATCGGTGAGAAGAACGGCATAGCGGTTCAGGCCCTCATCCTCCCCGGAAAGATAATTTTCCGGCAGCTTCCCGCCCTGCTGCGCCCACACGCGCACGATGAAAAGATCCTCACAGGCGGTCCATTCCTCCACCGGCAGCACATTGATGCCGAAGGAGGCCCGCAGATCCAGAAGGGGCCGGTTCTGCTCATCAACGCAGTAGCACAGGGTCACGGATCTGCCCTCCACCGTGGCGGGCTGCAGCACCCAGTGCTGCGCACCGATGGTCAAAGCGGCGGGGTCGCCATCCGAGACGACCGAGCCGGAAAGGCCCAGCTGCTCCCACAGGGCGGCGTTATCGGGATCGGCCAGCCACTGGGTGCGGTCTTCCTCCGCGGCGGCAAATACCGCGGACAGTTTGTATTCTTTTTGCGCGCCGCAGGCAGTCAAAAATATCAGCATGACCGCCAGCAGCAGCGCCGTCCATCGTTTTAGCATAAGTTACTCCCAAAAATGGTTTTGTGCGGATATTTTACCATACTGCGGCAAAAAAGGCAAACGCAGGGGATGAACAAACTGTAAAAAAAGCCCCGGAACGGGCGGTTCCGGGGTGAGATGAGGGGCTGTTCAGCGGCGCAGAGCCTTGAGCACAGCCTTGTGCTCCGGGGGGACGCGGAAGCTCTCCTCTGCCTTTTGGATGGTTTTTTGCCGTACCCAGGGGGAAAGGCGGTCTTCGGTGAGGTAGGGCAGGATCTCCTCATACCGGAAGGCGAGCGCCGTGGCGAAATACCACGCCTGCATCATGCGGATGTAGTAGTGATCGCTTTCCACCGCGGCCACCCAGGCCGGGTACTCCGGGGAAAAATCCTCCCGCAGGTAGTGGGTCATCAGCATCTCGATGGCGAAGCGGACGGTGTAGGGGTGGGCATCCCCCAGCCAGCGGGTGACGCAGGGCAGCAGCTTTTCGCGGTTTTTGGCAAAGCAGACGGGCTTTAACAGGTCGCAGGTGGCCCAGTTATCGATCCGCGGCAGAAAGCGCTCCAGCCACGGCATCAGGGTCTCAAAGCTCTTTTCCCGCATCAGCAGCAGGGCATGGAGATTATTTTCCTCGTAGTAGGTGTGGGGCAGCTCCCGCAGGAAGAGCGCGGCCTGCGGCGTTTTGGCCAGGGCGGCGGCATAGCGGCGCAGGGCGGGCATCCGCACCCCGATGACGCGCTCCCACGCCACCCCCGGCATGAGGGCGGCATGGAAGGCACGGTATTTTTCATCCCGCAGGGCAAACAGGGCTTCGGTGATCTCTCGCATGGGCGGCCTCCTTTTGGGGCTTTGGATGATAGGATTCTACCGCAAATAGGGTAAAAGCGCAAGAAGGGGCGGCCTGCCCCACAAGGGACGGCAGACCGCCGGAAGAAAAACATGGATAATATCAGTGCTTGGGGACCAGCAGGGCCCGCATGGCATTGAGGATGGCCAGCACCAGCACGCCCACATCGGCAAAGACAGCGATCCACATGTTGGCATCGCCGGTGGCGCCCAGCACCAGTACCAGCGCCTTGACCGCCAGGGCGAAGATAACATTCTGCCAGACGATCTTCATGGTGCGGCGGGAAAGCCGAACGGCCAGCGCCAGCTTGCTGGGCGCATCGTCCATCAGGACGATATCAGCGGCCTCAATGGCGGCATCGCTGCCCAGGGCGCCCATGGCGACACCGACATCGGCGCGGGCCAAAACAGGAGCATCATTGATGCCATCGCCGACGAACACCAGAGGAGAACCAGTTTGCAGCAGCTCCTCCACCGCGGTCACCTTATCGGCGGGCAGCAGCTCGGCCCGGTATTCATCCAGACCAAGCTCCCCAGCCACAGCCTGGGCTACGGCGGTCTTATCGCCG
>OHJY01000759.1_pt1 | contig 11740 bp, 9 predicted proteins | sample 1568681 | NCBI WGS metagenome assembly OHJY01 (sample SAMEA3879540, study PRJEB24766) | human gut metagenome | biome: human-associated habitat; feature: feces | place: USA | collected 1985/1987
GGGCCCTGTCCCACAAGGGAACAGAGCCCGAAACTCTCATGGAGCCAGTGACAGGAATCGAACCTGCAACCCACTGATTACAAATCAGTTGCGCTACCGTTGCGCCACACTGGCACACTTGGCGCTTTCGCGCGAAGCCAATTAAGAATAAAGGAATTGCCGACGAGGCGCAACAGGCCCTTCACCCGACCACATCTCAAAACTATTCGCCAGAACGAATAGTTTTAATTACAATTGGCTATATAAAACTATTCGTTCTGGCGAAGGGTTTCTCGATGTTGACTACTAAGGAAGCAGCCGAGCTGCTCGGCATCACCCCGCGCAGGGTGCAGGAGCTCATTAAGAACGGCGCGCTGACCGCCCGCAAGGCTTCTGGTGTATGGCTCATCGACAAAGACAGCGTCGACACGCGACTCCGCTCCGTGACCAAAACGGGGGGACGTCCCCGCCGCGGCCACGGTAAGAGCGAGATCGCGTTCACCCTCATGAACCGCACGTACGAAGTCGCTCAGCTGGTCTACAACACATCGCGAAAAGACTTCACCCACATCGGCGCCGACGTCGATTACGCCCACGCCCCTATTGGAGTATTTGGCCCTAATAGCCCCATATCGCTCGACTCCTTCCGCATCTGGTGGCGCGGCCGCGGTATCCCGCTCGCACGCATTGGGCTTGCCTCCCTGCTTGCAGAAGCCGCAGTCGATGTTCCCGATGAACTCGTACAGCGAAATCTTGGCCTCTCCTTATCCGACCAGTATTGGATTAGGCCCCAAGGTTCCGGTCTCACCTGGGAGGATATCAACTTCTTCAATAACGCCTTTGATGACGTCTCACTGTCCATTGCACCCTTTGCCCCAGAGGGAAAAGCGGCTGCCGCAAAGCCCGATAACACCTCGGACGGCAATCTTCAAAAGTACTGGACGTGCGAGGGCGAACGTCGAATTCTGCATAAGGCAGGAGCGCACCTGGACCAGGAACCTTATAACGAGCTGGTGGCGACCGCGCTCCACCGTCGCATCCTAAACGCCTGCGATTATGTGCCTTACTCGCTCGAGGGCACGGGCACTTCCGCCCTGAGCATATGCGATGTCTTCTTAACTGATGAAGAAGAGTATGTCCCTGCGTTCTATGTAAACCAGCACGCAAACGCAGATGAACGACTAACCGACTACGAGCGATACGTAGCAAACTGCGAGGAGCTCGGGGTGACAGGCGTCAAGGATGCCCTTGACCGCATGATCGTATGTGACGACATCATTGCCAACTACGATCGTCATTGGCGCAACTTCGGCCTCGTGCGAAACGTAAACACGCAAGCTTGCAGACCTGCCCCCATCTTCGATTCGGGCTCATCGCTCTGGTGCAACATATCACTAGAGGAGCTTAGGGCGGGAGAGCACAGTTTTACCAGCGCACAATTTCATTCAAGCCCCGCCCAACAAATGTTGCTCGTCGAGGACATGGGCTGGTTTGACGGCGACAAACTCGAAGGCTTCGTTGACGAGGCAATCGAGATTCTTTCCAGAAACGACGCGCTCACGGCAAGGCTGCCATATCTAAAAAAGGCGCTAACGTGGCGCCTCGAAAGAATGATCGACATCGCTGAATGGAGTTAGCGAGGCAGCATTGCCCCGCCAACTTCCCTACCTCCCGCGCAGGGCCTTGAGCTTGGCCAGGGCATCGGGGCTCAGGCGACTGCCCAGAGTCATCTTGATCTGCGGAGCTTCCTCTGCCTCGTGAACGTCGTTATCGATCTGTTTGATCTCGTCCACCAGCATACGGCTCGAGATGCGCGTGACACCCTTGCCCATGACGACGGCCTGGATCGTGCCGTCGCTCGATACCACAGAGCATGCGCGGCCTTCCTCGCGCGCCTCGATGCAGAGCTTTTGCACCACGGTATCGGCTGAAACACCCGTCGGCGAGAACTCGATGCGCACGCCGCGGGCCGGCAGGTTGGGACGTTCACTGGAGATATTGCCCGCGCCGTCAAACACGATTACGGCCTCGTAGCGGCCCTGAGCAAAGGCGGCGACGTCGTTGATGAGGGCGGTGCGCGCCATATCGTGGACGTCGATGGAATACGGATCGTCGGAATGGTCGTACACGAGCTTTTCGTAGCGCGGCGTGCAGTGGATCACGTTGTAACCGTCGACCACCAGCAGCTCGGGCTTGTTGGAGTGCACCGTCGAGACCGGGTCGGCGATGGCCTGCGCAAACGCATTGCCGCCCACGCCGTAGGTCGCGGCCGAAACAATCGGCTTGGCCGAGCCCTCGCCAAAGCGCTTGGCCTTGGACTTGGCACGGTTCTTTTTGGACATGCGCTACTCCTCCCCCATGAGCTCGCCGGCGTTGCGACGCAGCCACTCAAAGCACAGCGCCGTGGTCGCCTGGGCAACATTGAGGCTCTCGGTCATGCCGCGCTGGGGAAGCTTGGTCAAAAAGTCGCATTTCTCGAGCACCAGGCGCGAGATGCCGTCGCCCTCGGAGCCCATGACGAGCGCCACGCGGCCCTCGAAGGGAGCATCCCAGCAACTGCCTTCGGCATGCTCGGAGGCACCGCCCACCCAAAAGCCAGCGGCCTTGAGGTCATCGAGCGCACGGGCGATGTTGGGCACCTGCGCGATAGGCAGATGCATGACGGCGCCGGCTGAAGTCTTGTAGCTGCCCACGGTCACGCCGGCGGCGCGCTTGTTGGCGATGATGACGCCGGCCGCGCCCACAACCTCGGCGGAGCGCACGATGGCACCAAAGTTGCCGTCGTCAGTCACATGGTCGAGCACCACGACAAGTGCCGGGCCCTCGCCTGCGCGGTCGAGAATATCGACGACATCGGCATAGGGGAAGTTGCCAACCTCGAGCGCGATGCCCTGGTGAGCGCCATGGCTCGACAGTGCGTCGAGCTGCGCGCGCGGCACATACTTAATGCGGACGCCCGCGGCGTTGAGGTCATCGACCAGACGCGACAGGGCGGCATCGCGCTCCCCGCCCTCGGCAATGAGCGCGCACTTGATGGGAAAACCGGTGCGCAGCGCCTCGGCGGCAGCACGACGGCCTTCGATAAACTCGCCCTTGGGGACCTGAACATTGTCGCGGTTGCGATCGCGCTGCGGACGCGCAGCCTGGGCTTGGGAGCGCTCGCGCTGGCCCTTGGGAGCGGCAGCGCGGTCGTTGCGGCGAATCGGACGCGAGCCAGAAGCAGTCTGCTTGCCTCCACGCGGTGCACGCTTGCGATTGTCGGCCATAAAGCGGCCTCCTTAAATAGATAACGAACAAGAATCGACCGTCCGAGCCACGGCACCTTGCCTTTCAATCGTCAGGCATGACCACCAGGTCTATGCCCTCCTCTTTCAAGGCAATCTGCCGCACCTCGAACGGTCGACAAATAACTAGAGAGTCTTAATACGAGTGCCGGAGGCAGTATCCTCGATCGTCAGCCCCAGGTCCTTGAGCTGGTCGCGGATGGCGTCGGCCAGATCCCAGTTCTTGGCGGCACGGGCCTCGGCGCGGGCCTCGAGAATCTTGGCAGCAGCCTCGTCCACGTCGTCGCCCGTATAGGCAACCAGACCGGCGGCAACGCCCAGCAGGCCCAGCGGCAACTCGACCTTGGGCTCGGGAAGCTCAACGCCAAACGTATCGAGCAGCTCGGCCAGCGTATCGGCGGCAGCCAGGACTGCGGCCTTGTCGGCAGCATCGCCCGCCTGCTCCAGATACTGATTGCACTCGGTGACAAAGCCAAAGACAGCACCCATGGCACCGGCGGTGTTAAAGTCGTCGTCCATGCACTCCTTAAAGGTGGCACGAGTCTCGGCGGCCTTGGCGGCAAACGCCTCGGCGGCAGCCGCATCGGCATCGGCCGTCGCATGGTTCGCGGCCCAGCGCAGGTTCTCGACCGTACCGGCGATACGCGTGAGCGAGTTCTCTGCACCCTCCAGGCGCTCCCAAGAAAAGTCGAGCGGCGAGCGATAGCTCGTCTGCAGCATCAACAGGCGAAGGGCGGCAGCGGAGTGCTGCTCGAGGACCTCGGCCAGCGTAAAGAAGTTGCCGAGCGACTTGGACATCTTCTCGCCGTCTACCAGCAGCATGCCCGTGTGCATCCAGGTGTTGGAGAAGCCCTGGTGCCAGGCGCAGGTGGCCTGGGCGCACTCGTTCTCGTGATGCGGGAAGGCAAGGTCGGAGCCGCCGCCGTGGATGTCGATCGGAGTGCCCAGGTAGCGATGCACCATGGCGGCGCACTCGGTGTGCCAACCGGGACGGCCCTCGCCCCAGGGGCTCGGCCAGCTGGGCTCGCCGGGCTTGGCGGCCTTCCACAGGGCAAAGTCGAGCGGGTCGTTCTTGTCCTCGTTCTCCTCGATGCGCGCACCCACCATCAGGTCGTCGATGTTGCGGCCCGAGACCTGACCATAGTTGGGATCGCTGCGCACGGCAAAGTACACATCGCCGTTATCGGCTGCGTAAGCGTGACCCTGCTCGATAAGCGTCTTGATCATGGCGATCATGGGGCCGATCTCCTTGGTGGCGCGGGGGCGCACATCGGGATCGAGCACGTTGGCGGCGCGCATGACGCCGATGAACTTGTCGGAGAACTCCGTCGCGACCTCGGCGGCCGTACGGCCCTGCTCGTTGGCGCGCTTGATGATCTTGTCGTCGACATCGGTGAGGTTCTGGGCGAACGTGACCTCGTAGCCGCTCGCGATGAGCCAGCGACGAATCACGTCAAAGCTGATGAACGTGCGGGCATTGCCGATGTGGATGTTGTCGTAGACCGTGGGGCCGCACACGTACATGCGAACCTTGCCGGACTCGATGGGCTGGAACTCTTCCTTTTTATGGGTAGCGCTGTTGTAGATACGCATTCGTTACTCCTTAACGGTTTTCTGTAGCAGGCAGACGGCCCAAGCGCCGATTCCCTCGCCTTGGCCTTCCCAACCGAGCTTTTCGGTCGTAGTGGCGGCGACGCCTACATTTTCGACGTCAACGCCCAGGGCATGGGCGAGGTTGGCGCGCATGGCATCGCGGTGCGGGGTGATCTTGGGTTGCTGACAGGCAATGGTGCAATCGGCATCGACAAACTCAAAGCCCAGCTCGCGCGCATAGTCCATCACGCGAGCGAGCAGCACCATCGAATCAGCACCCTCGTAGGCAGGATCGGTGTCGGGGAATAGCTTGCCGATGTCTCCCCCGCGGCAGGCGCCCAGAATGGCGTCGGCCAAGGCGTGCGCGAGCACATCGGCATCCGAGTGGCCCAGCAGGCCGCGCTCGTAGGGAATGTCGACCCCGCCGATGATACATCGACGCCCCTCCACCAAACGGTGGACGTCGTAGCCGTGGCCAATGCGCAGGTTACTGAACATAGGGAAGGTCCTCTCCCTCGGCCATGCGGCCAAGCAGAATCGCGGTTACGGGACGCAGATCCTCGGGCACCGTCACCTTAAGGTTGTCGCGCGGGCTCTGGACACAGCGGACGCGCCCGCCCATGCGCTCGACCAGCGATGAATCGTCGGTACCGATAAAGCCCTCGGCAATCGCCGCGGCATGGGCACGCTTCATCGCGTCGACGCTAAAGATCTGCGGCGTCTGCGCGGCCCAATAGAGCTCGCGCGGCGGCGTCTCGACGATATTATCGCCGTCGACGATCTTGAGCGTGTCGATCGCGGGCTGACCGCACACGACACCGTCGAGCGAGCGGTCACCCATGAGCACGTCGATAGCGTGGTCGATGGCCTCGGTCGTAATGAGCGGACGAGCGCCATCGTGAATGGCGACGTATTCAAAGCCCGCCGGAACCGCATGCACGCCGGCACGGGTGGAATCCTGACGGGTATCGCCGGCATCGGCAAAGCTGATGGGCGTGTCATAGTCAAACGGGTCGATGGCCAGGCGGCGCATCTCGGCACGGCGCTCGGCAGGACACACCACCACAATGTGGCCGACCTTGTCGCTACGATCGAACGCGCGGATGGACCAGCTCATGAGCGGACGGCCCGCCACGTTAACGAGCTGCTTGCCGCCGGGATTTCCAAAGCGCTGGCCGCTGCCGCCGGCAACGACCACGGCGCATACGGGCGCCATTATGCGTTCCCCTGTTTGGTGCCCTTCATGCGGTACAGCGAGTCCGCAAGAATGGCAGGGTTGTTGACGCCAAAGTCGCCCAGGCGCTCCGGATCCTCGCTGATGTCGTCCATGAGCTCCTGCAGCGAGCCGTACTCGTCGACGATCTTCTCGGCCACGCCGTCGCGCACGACGGACACGCGCGAAAGCGTGCGCAGGCCCAGCGGCGTCATGACGGAGTCCTCGTCCAGGTCGTCATAGCCCAGAACTGCCGCCACGTGCTGCGGGTCGGACAGGTCCTTAGGCGTCATGCGAGCGAGCTCTGCACGAATCTTCTCGGCGTTTGCCTCGGAGGAATCGCTCGCGTAGTCGCGGATCATCAGGTCGTATTCGGTATCCATGCTGGAACCGGCGAGCTGCTCGAGCTGCATCTGCACGAGCTTGCCCTGGTTGCCCAGCTTGACGATGCAATCCTTAAGCTCGGTCTTTGCTTGCTGCATGATCTCGAAGCTCGAGAAAATACCGGTAATGTCGGCGAGCGTAACGTAGTCGTCGAGCTCGAGGGCCGTCAGGCGCAGCAGGGAGCGGTCGAGCGACTGACGAGTAGTCTGAAGCGTGGCGACGAGCTGGTTGACCGAGCTCATGATGGTGGTGACGGGCTGGATCTCGTAGCTCTTGCCGTGAACGTACACGTTAACGACGGCACGACGGGCCGAGACCGAGATCACGATGGCATCGGTGAGCACCGACATGCGAGCGGCGGTGCGGTGACGCATGCCCGTCTCACTCGTGGCGAGCGAGGGATCGGGATTGAGGTGGAAGTTGGCGCGCAGGATCTGGGTGAGGTCGCCATCGATAACGATAGCGCCGTCCATCTTGGAAAGCTCGAACAGGCGGTTCGAGGTGAACGAAATGTTGAGCGGGAAGCCGTCGTTACCGGCAGCGAGCACGTTTTCGGTGTCGCCGACGCAGATAAGGGCGCCCAGGTGACCGGCGATGATCATGTCGAGGGCGGTGCGGATCGGCTGACCAGGTGCCGTCAGGCGGATGGCCTGTTCCATACGCTTTTGCAGCTCGTTCTTATCCAAGGCATCGCTCCCATCGTATACGCTCCATAAACGCTAAATAGTTTCTCACGGTTTGTCCCCGCGGCGCTTGCGAAATCCGATGCTTACAGAATGAGCGAACACAGCTGAGAGCCCAACCCAAATGGGCTGCTTATGTGGTAGCATCGGGGTTCACATGAATGAGGGAGTAGTCGCGTGGCCGGGTTCGCCTCCGGTGGCGCGGCAAGTCAACATACTGGCCGATGCGGCCTGGCTTGCCTTAATGAACGAGACTCGTGGTTGTGCGCGCAGCGCGTACGCCACGGGTCTTTTTTGTTATTCCCCCAAGAGGTACACGCGGGCTCGCCCGCAGAGAGGGAGCCAGACTATGGGACTCGCAGAGCTCGTGTTGCTCGCCGTTGGCCTTTCGATGGACGCCTTTGCCGTTTCCATCTGCAAGGGTCTCGGCATGAAAAAGATCAACCTTAAGGTCGCCGTGGTGCTCGGCCTGTTCTTTGGCGGCTTCCAGGCCGGCATGCCCGTAATCGGATGGGCGCTTGGCAGTCAGTTTATGGGCATCATCGGCCCCATCGACCACTGGATCGCCTTTATCCTTTTGGCCTTTATCGGCGGCAAAATGCTGTGGGAAGCCTTTACCGAGGACGAGGATGAAGGCGACGGCAAGGATGCCGAAAAGATTGACCTGGTCGAGTACCTGCTCCTCGCCATTGCCACCTCAATCGACGCCCTAGCCGTGGGCATCTCGTTTGCGGCACTCTCGGTCGACATCGTGCCCGCTGTATCGCTTATAGGCATCACAACGTTTATCTTCTCCGTCGCCGGCGTAGCGATCGGCCACACCTTTGGCGCGCGCTACGAAAAACCCGCCACCATCGTGGGTGGCGTCGTGCTCATCCTCATCGGGCTTAAGATCTTGCTTGAGCATCTGGGGATTTTGGCGCTGTAACGCCAAGCACAATCGCTCAAAACTCAACGCCAGCACAAGGCCTTATGCAGAGTTTTGCATGAGGCCTTTTCGTGCAGACTTTTGCATGTCATACTGATATGCAAAAGTCTGCACGTTAGGAGATCGCCGTGGATACCCTTCCCATCACCACACCGCGCCAAGCTGGCATCTACGTGCGCCAGGCACGCGAGGCTCAGGGTCTCACCCGTGCCGCCCTCGCTAAAACGGCCAGTGTTTCGGAGCGCCTGCTCGCATCGCTCGAGCTAGGAGACGCCACCGGCATTCGACTCGACAAGCTGCTGACGATTTTCAATGCTCTTGGACTGGCACTCGCCGCTCAAGGGGATATCGGCGAAGCGAAAAACGAGCGACCAGTCGACGCCCCGCATGCCAATCCGCTGCCTCGCAGCACCCCCAGGTGCCATCACACTCAACGTCTTCACCATCGCAACCGACGCGGCGCAGCCATTCCAGCTCTTCCAGATACCCCCTTTACGGCCGAGCTCTACGACAAGGCCTTCGCCGATTTCGCCATGTCCAATCTCGGAGTCTCGATTGCCGCAAGCGCATCTGCCCAAACCAAGCCCGAAGGGAGATAGCCAATGGCCAGAAAAACGCTTCGGACTATTATTTGCGGCGTACCCGCAGGAACGCTCATGCAAGATGAGAGCGGTCTAGTCAGTTTTGCCTACGATCAAGATTATGACGGGCCAGCCCTATCGACCAACATTCCCGTATCAAATCGCACATACGGCCAACAGGTCATGAATCCGTACTTGTTTGGCCTTCTGCCCGACAGCGAGGACCAACGAAAAGCGATTGCCGCCGAATTCGACGCCAGGCCCAATAATCCCGTTGCGCTGCTCAGCCATATCGGACTCGACTGTCCGGGCGGAGTGCAGTTTTGCGCCGAAGAAGATATCGACGCCGCCTTGCATCGCACTGGCGAATACCGCCCTATAGACGACCACGAGATTGCCTTGCGCCTCAAGTCGATCAGGGATGACCGCGAGGCATCGTGGATGGGCCTAGATGAAAGTTGGTCACTTGGAGGCAACCAGGGCAAGTTCGCACTCGCGCTCATAGACGGTCGCTGGTGCGAATGCGTAGGTTCCTCGCCCACGACGCATATTTTCAAAAATGGCGTTATCGGATTTAAACTTGAAGCTCTTAATGAGTTTGTCTGCATGAAAAGCGCCCAGCGCGCGGGTATCGCAACGGCGAACGTTGAGTATCGCTTATTTGAGGACGAACCCGCCCTCATTGTTGAACGCTATGACCGTGTGAAAGCCAAAGACGGAACAATCATGCGTCTACACCAAGAAGACCTCTGTCAGGCCCTTGGAGTGATGCCCGCTCAAAAGTACACGGCAGACGGTGGCCCGACCGCACGCGACATTCAGGAACTCCTCGTCAACACGAGCCATCATCAACTTAACCTGTATCTGTTTACGCAGATACTTTTCTTTAACGCCATCATCGGCGCACCGGACGCGCATGCGAAGAACTATTCCCTGCTTCTTGGAAACGGCAGCACAGCTATGATGGCCCGTATGTATGACGTTGCATCGGGGCTGGCATACGAACGCATGCGCCGCCGAGCGCGCCTTGCCATGAGCGTTGGCGGCGAAAATCGTGTGGGGCGCATCGGTCCAGGCGCTATCCGCCGATACCACGGTATGGGCGACCCCGCGCTGGAGGCGGCACTCACCGATGCCGGGCTATCCGAGAAGTTTTGCTTTGCGACCATGATGGACCTCGCCTACGAGGTGCCCATTTGCATGGAAGAGGTCATGGATGAATACGCCGACCTGCCCGGCATGGCGGACCTGCGCGAACATATGCTCGGCCCCGTCCGCGAAAACTGCCAGCGCACCCTCGACCTCATCAAGGCGGATATGGGCTAGGTGGCCACAATTTCCCATTTCTTAAAAGAAGAGAGGGGCACCCGTCGCAAAAGCTCGGATGCCCCCTCTCATAATGTCATTTGCAATCCACCGGCACGTAGCCCGGACTGCTGCTAGCGCAACCTTTACGCAGCGAGGCGCTTGAGCACGTCGATGAGCAGCTCGTAGAAGCGCTCGGCAGAAGCGAGCTCCATGCTCTCGTCCGGGGTGTGGACATCGGAGAGCGTCGGGCCCACGGCGATGGCGTCCAGGCCGTGCAGGGCCTCGGCAAACAGGCCGCACTCAAGGCCGGCGTGGATGGACTCGATGCGCAGCTCGGAGCCAAAGAGCTCGCGATAGCTCTCGACAAAGATGTCGCGGACCGGCGAATGCTCAGCATAGCTCCAGCCGGGATACTCGAACTCAAACTTGGCGTCGAAGCCCAGGACATCGGCCAGCGTCTGCAGGCGGTCCTTGAACTCGTTCTGCAGCGAGGTGATCGAGGAGCGCGGGGACAGCATAATCTTGACCTGGTCGTCAGAGGTGGCAACCACGCCGATGTTGGAGGAAACCTCGACGGAGCCGTCGGTGGCGACGTTGCGGCGAATCACGCCGTTAGGGGCAAGACGCAGGGCGCGGATGAGGGCAAGCGCGGACTTCTGGTCCATGGCCTCGACCTCGGCGTCGTCGGCAATCTCGACGGTGCAGGTAAAGCCGGGGTCGAAGACCTCGAGCTCGGCAGTGACGTCGGCAATGATGCCCTTTGCGATCTCGGCCGCTGCCTCGGCGGCAGCGTGGTCGGCGTAAACCAGCTCGGCCTTGCACTCACGGTTAATGGCGTTGTCCTTAGTGCCGCCGTTAAAGCTGACGATGGCGGGCTCGCCGGCGACCATCAGGCGGTCGATGATGCGGGCCATGATGAGGTTGCCGTTGCCGCGCTCCAGGTGGATGTCGGCGCCGGAGTGACCACCCAGCAGGCCGGAGATCTCGAGCGTAAGGGTGCTGCCGGTCTTGTGCTCGCGCACGATCGGGCAGGTGTAGGTAACGACGACACCGCCGGCGCAGCTGACGGTGGCCACGCCCTCCTCCTCGGAATCGAGGTTGATCATGGTGCGGGCGCTAATCTGGGACTTGTCGAGCGTCTCGGCGCCAACCAGGCCAGTCTCCTCGTCGGTGGTGAACACGCACTCGAGGGCCGGATGAGCAATCGAATCGTCGTTGAGCACGGTGAGCATCAGAGCGACGGCGATACCGTTGTCGGCGCCCAGCGTGGTACCGTTAGCGGTGAGGACGCCATCCTTGACGACCAGGTCGATACCATCGGTCGTAAAGTCGTGCTCAACGGAGCCCAGCTTGTCGCACACCATGTCGATGTGGCCCTGCAGCATCACGGTCGGGGCATTCTCGGCGCCGGCAGATGCGGGCTTGCGAATGATGACGTTGTAGACCTCGTCCTGATACACGTCGAGGCCGCGCTCCTTGGCAAACGCAACCAGGAAATCGCTGATGCCCTTCTCGTTGCCAGACCCACGGGGGATCGCGCTGACCTCCTCAAAGAAATGGAACAGCTGGGCGGGCTCGTAGCCGGTAATCTTGTAGTCCATGGTGCCTCCTTGGCGCAACTGGTTAGACAGTAAGACATGCGACTTGTATATTCCCAGACTTTGCGTGCATAAACCAGTCGAAAACGCCGAGCGCCCTCGCATCATCGGCTAACGGTGAGGAAACGTCACTTTATCAAGATAAAGCAGCTTAGACGGGCCGCGCCGAAGGGACGTTGGACCCTTCAA
>OHJY01000762.1_pt1 | contig 11654 bp, 10 predicted proteins | sample 1568681 | NCBI WGS metagenome assembly OHJY01 (sample SAMEA3879540, study PRJEB24766) | human gut metagenome | biome: human-associated habitat; feature: feces | place: USA | collected 1985/1987
GTGAAAACGAGGACGCCGCCCGCAGCCTGGGCATGGATGCTTCCACCTTTGTGCGCAAGCGCAAAAAGATAGAGCAGGGGAGGGAATAGTTGCAAAAACGCAATGATGCGCAAAAATGCAACACCTCTTGATTTGTTCAAAAATTTTTAACGAATAGTCAGAAAAGCAAGGAATCAAGCGGAAAAACGGAACAAAATTTTTTGAAAATCGGGAGTGACTGTTGCAGATGCACAACACGAACTCCCGATTTTTCTGCAAAAAATGCAAAAAATGTAGCAAAAACACCCAAAACCGCAAATATGCCAAAAATAAAAGTGAACAAAGGAATTCTCCTCAAAAATACACCCCTGCCAAACTTGCTCCGGGGCGGTTTACAAGCCGAAATTGGCTGGATATAATCGAAAATGAAAGCGGGTGGCCGCTGTGCCGCGCCCCTGGAGAAAGGCCCGCTTTACTGTGAAACAGCCGGATGGCAGCCGCCTGATTGGGACAGGGGAGCAGCCCGCCGGCAGAGGAGTTACCACAAAAAACTGTGACGAGGAGGAAACTTCACATGACCGAAATGACCGAAACCAAAAAAGTGGAGGTACCGGAAGGCTTTATGACCGGTAAGTTCCCGCTGAAAAAGCGCGCTTACGGTGAAGAGCAGCCCGGTATCAAAGTAGGCCCCTTCAAGATCCGTCTCCCCCTGATCCACCACGAGTGGTCCTGGACCGAGATGGCCGCCGCCATGTTCCTGGGCGTTGCCTGTCTGGGCGCTGGTGTTACCACCACCATGACCACCTTTGGTCTGGATGACCCCGCGAATATCGCTGCCCTCGGCTTTGATGAGAACGGCGTATTCCTGATGGCCCTGACCTTCGGTGTTCTGAACGCGATCTGCTACTACCTGCCCTCTCTGCTGGGCGACCCCGTAGTTCCCGGCTGGATCACCCCCGCGCTGCCCCTGACCCTGAAGTTCCTGCAGCAGTGGGACCTGCCCAACTACGCCACCGGACAAGTAGACCGTATTTACGCGATGATAGCCCTGCAGATGCTGGTTGCTCTCAGCTTCCTTATCATGGGTGCTACGGGTATCGGCCGTAAGCTGGTAGATGCCGTACCCATGGGCATCAAGGCCGGTATTGTATTGGGCGCCGGCGTAACGGCCGCGGTAAATGTATTCTCCGCCCGTATGCCCAAGGCCCCCTGGACCGTTGCCATCGCTGTACTGATGTCCTACTTCTTCCTGTTTAACCCCACCTTTGCCCGCAAGGCGACCAAGAGCCGCTTCTGGAATGTAGTGCGTAACCAGGGCGTAGTACCTGCCCAGCTGTTCGCCATCATTCTGGCTCCCGTGCTGCTGCACGAGATCCCGCTGCCTCAGATCCAGTGGGGCTTTACCCCCCTGAGCTTCGGCTATGTTCTGGAGCACTTCACCATCTTCGGCCTGGGCTTCCCGGCCTGGAGCTTCTTCCTGGCGGCAATCCCCTCCGCGCTGGCGACCTACATCATCGCCTTCTCCGACTTTGTACTGGCGAAGGAAGTTGTTGCCGAGGCTACCGCTTACCGTCCTGATGAGAAGGTTATCTTCGATGCCAGCCGTTCCAACCTGGTAAGCTTCCTGCGTAACGCCATCATGTCCCTCTTTGCTCCTTGGGTTCCCATGTGCGGCCCGCTGTGGGCTTCCGGTCTTTTGACCATCACCGAGCGCTATAAGAGAGGCTACAAGACCATGCACACCTACTGGGACGGCGTATGTACCTTCCGTGCCGCCACCGTCATCGCGGTTCTCATTCTGCCGCTGGTTACCCTCATTAAGCCCGCGTTTGCCATCTTCTTCGGCATCACCATGGGCGTTCAGGCCTTCGCCTGCGGCAACATCGGTATCCGCATGTGCACCACTGCCAATGACCGCGGTGTCGCCTGCGTTATCGCCGGCGCTCTGACCTACTTCACCCCCGGCTGGGCTCTGCTGGTCGGTATCATCGTCTGGGCTGTTGTTGACGGCTCCGAGGCTGTGATCAACCTGAAGAACCGCAAGAAGACCGCCGGCGGCCCCTCTCCGGAGGAGCTGGTCTTTAAGCCTGAGGACAAAAAAGGCTGCTGCTGATCATTGAAGAAATTACCCCGCAAGGAAAAATGCCTCACCCGCGGGAGATGAGATAGCCCACTGCGGCGCGCACTCATCTCCCGGCGGGCAAGGGAAAGATGGAACTGATGATCCCAAGGTCAGTTCCATCTTTTCCGCGAAAGCGCGCCGCCCCAAAGAGAAAAGAAAAGGGAGGTAAACCGCCATGAAAATGCTTTCTATTAAACCGACCATCTATAAGTTTAAGACCGCTGAAGAATTCGCTGCGGAATTCAAAATCGGCGTTGGTGACCTGGTGATCACCAACGAATATATCTACCAGCCCTTCTTTGGCAAGCTGAACCTCGGCTGCGATGTGCTGTATCAGGAGAAATACGGCGCTGGCGAGCCCTCCGATGACATGGCAGAGGCCATGTATAAGGACATTAAAGGCGACCATAAGCGTGTTATCGCCATCGGCGGCGGTACCGTCATTGATATTTCCAAGCTTTTTGCACTGAAAACTGTTTCCCCCATCCTCGATCTCTATGACGGCAAGACCGAGATCGTGAAGGATAAGGAGCTGGTACTGGTGCCCACCACCTGCGGCACCGGCAGCGAGGTGACCAACATCGCCATTCTGGCACTGAACAGCCGCGGCACCAAAAAGGGCCTGGCGGTGGATGAGATGTATGCCGACAGCGCCGTGCTGGTACCCGAACTGCTGAACGGCCTGCCCTTCCGCTTCTTCGCTACCAGCTCCATCGATGCCCTGATCCATGCCGTGGAATCCAGTCTTTCCCCCAAGGGCAACGAGATGACCCGGATGTTTGGCTACAAGGCCATTGATATGATTCTGCACGGCTACAAGAAGATCGCTGCGGACGGCCCCGAGGCCCGGATGCCGCTGCTGGAGGACTTCCTGATGGCCTCTCTGTACGCGGGCATCGCCTTTGGCAATGCGGGCTGCGCCGCCGTTCATGCCATGAGCTATCCTCTGGGTGCGACCTTCCATGTGGCGCACGGCGAGAGCAATTATGCCATGTTCACCGGCGTAATGAAGAACTATATGGAGATCCGCCAGGATGGCGAGATCGAGAGGCTCAATCAGTTCATCGCCGATATCCTGGGCTGCAAGGTAGAGGATGTTTATGAGGAGCTGGAGAAGCTGCTCAATAACCTCATCCAGAAGAAGACCCTGCACGAGTACGGCATGAGCCGTGAGCAGATCGAGGAATTTGCGGACAGCGTAATAGCGAACCAGGGCCGCCTGATGGCCAATAACTTTGTGGAGCTGGACCGCGACCGCCTCATCAAGATCTATACCGAGCTGTACTAATTGCACATAAACAGAGCCGACTAACGATGAATCCAAAGAAAGAAAGGAAGTAACGAAAATGGCACTGATGACAGGCGAACAGTATATCGAAAGCATTAAGAAGATCAAAATGGAGATCTATATGTTCGGTGAGAGATACAATAACCCCACCGAGAGCCCCATTCTGCGTCCTTCTCTCAACTCCGTCCGTATGACCTACGACCTGGCCCAGATGCCCGAGTATGAGGACCTGATGACCGTGGTTTCCCCCTACACCGGCACCCGCGTCAACCGCTTCACCCACATCCACCAGAGCACCGAGGACCTCATCAAGAAGGTAAAGATGCAGCGCCTGTGCGGCCAGAAGACCGCCGCCTGCTTCCAGCGCTGCGTGGGTATGGATGCTTTCAACGCCCTGTTCTCCACCACCTATGAGTGCGACAAGGCCCACGGCACCAACTATCACGAGAACTTTGTGAAATTCATGAAGTATGCTGCCGAGGCCGACCTGACCGTTGACGGCGCCATGACCGACCCCAAGGGAGACCGTTCCCTGGCACCTCACGCCCAGGCCGATCCTGATATGTTCCTGCGTATTGTGGAGCGCCGCCCCGACGGTATCGTAGTCCGCGGCGCCAAGGCCCACCAGACCGGTATCTGCAACTCCCACGAGGTCATCGTAATGCCCACCCAGTCCATGGGTCCCGATGATAAGGACTATGCGGTTTCCTTTGCCGTACCGCTGGATACCCCCGGTCTGTTCATGATCATCGGCCGCCAGAGCTGCGACACCCGTAAGCTGGAGGGCTCCACCCTGGATGTCGGCAACTCCGAGTTCGGCGGCGTGGAAGCCTTGACCATCTTTGACGATGTATTTGTTCCCAATGACCGTATCTTCCTGTGCGGCGAGCATGAATTTGCCGGGATGCTGGTGGAGCGCTTTGCCGGTTACCACCGCCAGAGCTACGGCGGCTGCAAGGTCGGCGTAGGCGATGTTCTGATTGGTGCTGCTGCTGTTGCCGCTGACTACAACGGCGCTGCCAAGGCCAGCCACATCAAGGATAAGCTCATCGAGATGACCCACCTGAATGAGACCCTGTACTGCTGCGGTATCGCCTGCTCCGCCGAGGGCCACAAGACCGAGAGCGGCAACTACATCATTGACCTGCTGCTGGCCAATGTCTGCAAGCAGAATGTGACCCGCTTCCCCTATGAGATCGTCCGCCTGGCCGAGGATATCGCCGGCGGTCTGATGGTCACCGCTCCCTCCGAGAAGGACCTGCGCGATGAGAAGATCGGTCCGTACATCGATAAGTACCTGCGCGGCGTGGCTACCGTCACCACCGAAAACCGCATGAAGATCCTGCGTCTCATCGAAAACCTGGCCCTGGGCACCGCGGCCGTTGGCTACCGCACCGAATCCATGCACGGCGCCGGTTCTCCCCAGGCTCAGCGCATCATGATAAGCCGCCAGGGCAACCTGAACGCCAAGAAGGAGCTGGCCAAGGCCATCGCCCATATTGAAGAATAACCTCCTCATAGAATAACCCCTTTATCTCCCCGCGGGGCAGGGCACAGGGCGCTGTGCCCCGGCTCTGCCCCGCCCCCTTTGTGGGGGAAAACCAAAGACCCAAGGAGAGATGTAAACCATGCTGGAACAGATCGAACAGGTTCTGGATGAAAAAGTACGCCCCGCCCTGCGCACCCACGATGGCGACATAAAGGTGGTGCGGGTGGAGGACGGCGTTTTGTACTTCCGTATGCTGGGGCAATGCAGCAACTGTCCCTCCGCGGTGGTAACGGCCGAAGAACTGGTGGCGCCGCCTATTCTGGAGGCGATACCGGAGCTGCGGCAGGTGGTGCTGGATACCACCGTAAGCGATGAGCTGTGGCAGGACGCCATGGAGCTGCTGCGGCGGCGTCACGCCGGTGAAGCGTGAGAATAGGCATAAAGTACTGTGGGGGCTGCAACCCACGCTATGACCGGGTGGCCGCGGTAAAGGAGCTGCAACAGCGGCACCCCGAATGGAAGATAGAGCCCGCCGGAGAGGGCGGGCAGGAGTACATCCTGGTGGTGTGCGGCTGTACCGCCGTGTGCGCGGGCCATGCCCACCTGAAGGCCGCCAAACACAAATTTGTCATTAACAGCAGGGAGCAGCTTGCGGCTGCCTGCGAAGCGATAATAAAAGAAAATGAGGTGTAACAATGGAGGACTGGAGAACTCTGTATCAACGGAAGCTGACCACAGCCGAGGAGGCAGTAAAGCATATTAAATCTGGCGACCGGGTAGTAGTGACCCATGCGACCGGCGAACCGATCCTGCTGACCGACGCCATGGTTGCGAACGCCGAGCAGTACGAGAATGTGGAAGTGGTGCACATGGTGGCCATGGGCAAGGCCGAATACTGCCTGCCCGAAAATTCCAAGCACTTCCGCCACAACAGCCTGTTTTTGGGCGGCAGCACCCGTAAGGCCATAGAGGAGGGCCGGGGCGACTTTACCCCCGTGTTCTTCAGCGAGATTCCGGAGCTGTTCCGCACCACGCTGCACCCCAATGTAGTGCTGCTGCACTTGAGCACCCCCGATGAGCACGGCTATTGCAGCTTTGGCGTTTCCTGCGACTACACCAAGCCCGCCGCCGAGTGCGCCGACCTGCTGATCGCGCAGATCAACCCCAAGATGCCCCGCACCATGGGTGACAGCTTCATCCATGTCAGCAAGCTGGATTACATTGTGGAGCAGGAGACCGACCTCATCGAGCTGGCCCCGCCCCATATCGGCGATGTGGAGCGCGCCATCGGCGAGAATATTGCCTCCCTGGTGAAGGACGGCGACTGCCTGCAGCTGGGCATCGGCGCCATTCCCGACGCGGTGCTCCTGTTCCTGAAGGACAAGAAGGACCTGGGTATCCATTCCGAGATGTTCAGCGACGGCGTGGTAGAGCTGGTAGAGGCCGGCGTTATCACCAATGCGAAGAAGAACATTCACAAGGGCAAGAGCGTGGCGACCTTCCTGATGGGCACCCGCCGCCTGTATGACTATGTGGATAACAACCCCGAGGTGGCCATGATGCCGGTGGACTATGTCAATGATCCCCGTGTCATCTGCCAGAACGATAACCTTGTTTCCATCAATTCCTGCGTGCAGGTGGACCTAATGGGCCAGGTGGTTTCCACCTGCGTGGGTCTGCGGCAGATCAGCGGCGTGGGCGGCCAGGTGGACTTTGTCCGCGGTGCCAATATGAGCCGGGGCGGGCGCACCATTATGGCCATGCCCAGCACCGCCGCCAAGGGCACCATCTCTAAGATCGTTCCGCTCATTGATGAGGGCGCGGCCGTGACCACCAGCCGCTACGATGTGAACTATGTGGTGACCGAGTACGGCATTGCCCAGCTGAAGGGCAAGACCCTGCGCGAGCGAGCCAGAGAGCTCATCAAGATCGCGCATCCCGATTTCCGGGAGGGGCTCATCAAGGTATACGAGGAGCGCTTCCACGCGAAGTTCTGATTGATTTTCTCTTCATTTTCATGTTCCCCTTCGCGGAGAGGAGGACAATGCCAGCCCCATTGTCCTCCTTTTCTGCACATAGAGAAGCGGAAAAAATGACCGAAAAGAGAGGAGTACACCTCCATGAATGAAGTGATATTAAGCGGACTGGGCATCCTGCTGGCACTGTGCGGCATGACCGTACTCATCTTCCGGCGGGTCTCGCCCATTATAGTGGGGCCGCTGGCGGCGCTGCTGGTAACAGTGATGAGCGGGCTGCCGGTGCTGGATTCGGTGACCGGGGTATATGTAGCGGGCGTCGGCTCCTTCTTTGTTTCCTACTTTATGATCTTCCTGCTGGGGAACATCCTGGGCAGCCTGTACCAGATCAGCGGGGCGGCGGCGAAGATCGGCGAAACGGTGGTGCGGTGGTTCGGCGCCAAAAACTGCATGGTGGCGTGCTTGATTTCGGCGGCGCTGCTGAGCTATGGCGGCATCAACAGCTTTGTCATCATCTTCGCCATCTATCCCATCGCGCTCAAGCTCTTTGAGGAGGCGGACCTGCCCACCTACCTGCTGCCGGGTATTGTGTGCGGCGGCATGTGGACCTTTGCGATGACCGGGCCCTTTTCACCGCAGATCTGCAACATCGTTTCGATGCAGAGCCTGGGCACCCCCTCCTACGCCGGGCTGATCCCCGGCTTGGCGGCTTCGGTCGTCATGGCGGTGCTGATTGTGTGGTACATGAACCGCCAGGCAAAGAAGGCAAAGGGACGGGGTGAGCACTTTACCCCACCGGAGGGCGGTGTGCGCCAGCATGAGGGGCCCACTCCCGGCACCGTGGTCAGCTTTGTCCCGCTGACGGCTGTTATCGTGCTTTTTAATGTGACGGAGATCGGCATTGTGGCCTGCCTGCTCATCGGCATTGTGCTGTCGCTGGGGCTTTTCTGGCGCAGCATTCCGTGGGGAGAGATGCTCTCCACCATGAACCAGGCGGCGGGCAGCTCCGTGACGGTCATCATCAACACGGCTACCATTGTGGGCTTTGGTGCGGTGGCGAAGATCACCCCTTTCTATGCCTGGGCGGTGGAGCTGCTGGAGGCTTCCACCGCGAACCCCTATGTGGTGGCCGCCGTGGGCAGCAATATTTTCGCCTGCATCCTCGGCTCCTCCTCCGGCGGGCTGACGCTGATGTATACCTCGCTGAAGGAGATCTTCCTGAGCTACGCGGGGCAGGGGTACAGCCTGGAATTTATCCACCGGCTGTGCTCGCTCGGCTCCGGGGGGCTGGATTCCATGCCCTGGAACGGCTCCATTGTTTCGGTGTTCGGCATCTGCCACACCACCCACAAGGCCAGCTATAAGTATAACTTTGTGACCTGCGCGGTGATCCCGGTGCTGTGTACCTTCCTCATCGCGCTGCCCATCTGCATTTGGCTGGGCTGAGAGAAGAAGGAGAAAACCAATGAAAACGATACTGACCATGCCCAGCCCCGAGCTGGCCCTGCTGACGATGACGGGGGAGGGTAAGCCCTTTGTGCTGAACCGCCGCACCATGGCGGAGCTGGAAGCCCTGCTGGATGAGGTGCGCCGCCGCGCCCCCCGGGCCCTGGTACTCACCGGGGAGGGGAGGTTCTTCTGCGCCGGGGCGGATATACGGGAGATGGCGGCCATGGATGGCCGGGAGCTGTATGACTGGGCGCTGCTGGGCAGCCGCCTAAACACCAACCTGGAGGAGCTGCTGATGCCGGTGCTGGCCGCGGTGAACGGCATGGCGCTGGGCGGCGGCTGTGAGCTGGCGCTGGCGTGTGACCTGCGGCTGGCCTCCATGGCGGCGAGCTTTGCGGTGCCGGAGGTGACCCTTGGCACCATATGCGGGGCGGGCGGCACCCAGCGGCTGCCCCGGCTCATCGGTGAAACGCGGGCCAAGGAGATGATCTTTACCGGGCGGGAAATTACCGCCGAAACGGCCCGGGAATGGGGTCTGGTAAATGGGGTCTTTACTGCCGGCAGCCTGCTGGAGGAAACACTGAACCTGGCGGAGGAGATCGCCCGGAACAGCCCCTACGCTGTGACCCGCGCCAAGCGGAGCGTGAACGGCGGACGGGAAATGCTGCTGGAGGAAGTGCTGGAATGGGAACGGAGCCTCTTTGGCGAATGCGGCGAAAGCCGGGACCGCAAAGAGGGCATGACGGCCTTCCTGGAAAAACGGCCCCGGGTATTTACCGGGGAATGAGAGGGGAGAGAGCATGGCAAAGGTGATCTCGGCCGCCGAGGCCGCCGCCCTGATTGGGGACGGCATGACGGTGGCGGTGGATGGCTTTATCGGCTTTTCGCTGGCGGAGGATATCCTGTGTGAGATGGAGGAGCGCTTCCTGCGGGAGGGCCACCCCCGTGACCTGCGGCTGGTGAATGTGGCGGGCTTGGGCGGCGATGGCCGCCGCCGGGGCATCAATCATTTTGCGCACCGGGGGATGCTCTCCCGGCTTTTGTGCAGCAATCTCAGCCTGGCCAATGCCATTTACCCCCACATCAGCGCAGGGGATTTTGCGCTGTTTATGGCTCCGCAGGGGGTCATGTCCCATATGATGCGGGCCATCGCCGGGAAAAAGCCGGGGGTACTGACCTCAGTGGGGCTCAGGACCTTTGTGGACCCGCGGCGGGATGGCTGCCGCATGAACCAAAAGGCCTGGGAAAGCGGCGAGGAAGTGGTACAGCTGGTGGAGCTGGCCGGGCAGGAGCAGCTCTTTTTCCCGGCGTTCCCGCTGGATGCCTGCATCATCAAGGGCAGCACTGCCGATGCCGATGGGAACATCAGCATGGAAAAGGAGGCCTTCCTGCTGGAGCAGTACGAGATGGCCGCTGCCGCCCACAACAGTGGCGGGCTGGTGCTGGCCCAGGTGGATCAACTGGTTCCTGCCCACACCATGAACGCCAAGGATGTGGTGGTGCCTGGCTGCCTGGTGGATTACATCGTGGTGGGGCGGGAGGAAAACTCCCGGCAGCAGTTTGTCACCGAGGAGCGCTGGGTGGAGGCCTTTACCGGGCGGGTGCGCATCCCGCTGGAGGGGCTGCCGCCGGTGCCGCCGGACATCAAAAAGGTGATGGCCCGCCGGGCCGCCGCGGAAATAAAGGACGGTGACTTTGTTAATTTCGGGATCGGGGTGCCTACCCTCATCACCAATGTACTGGCCGAGGAAAAACGGCTGGAGCGGGTGACGCTCAGCATTGAATCCGGGACGATAGGCGGGGCGCCGCAGGGCGGCCTGCTGACCGGCGCCGCCTACAATGCCGATGCCATGATAAAGCAGCCGGATATCTTTGACCTGTATGATGGCGGCGGCATTGATGTGGCGTGCCTGGGCGGGGCTGAATTTGACCGGGAGGGCAATGTGAATGTCAGCCGCTTTGGGGAGAAGATCCCCGGGCCCGGCGGGTTCATCAATATCTCGCAGGGAGCGAAGAAGGCGTGCTTTATGGGCAGCTTTACCGCCGGGGAAAGCGAGATCCGGCTGGAAGGCGGCCGGCTGCGCATCATAAAGGACGGCAATATCCGCAAGTTCCGGCAGGCGGTGGGGCATATCACCTTTTCCGGGGAGTACTCCAACCAAAAGGGGACCCAGCAGGTGCTGTATATCACCGAGCGCGCGGTGTTCCGCCTGACGCCGGAGGGCCTGCTGCTGTGCGAGATCGCCCCCGGGGCGGACCTGCGGCGGGATATTCTGGAGAAGATGGAATTTACCCCGCTGATTGCCCCCGACCTGCGGGAAATGGACGCGGCGCTTTTTACCGAGTGAGGGAAATTTATGCGTTTTGAAAGCGTGTGGGCGGTGTACTTTAGTGCCTGCGGCAGTACCCGGCGGGTGCTGCGGGCGATGGCCAAAGCGGCCGGGGAAGCGCTGGCCCTGCCGGTGCGGGAGCTGGACTACACCCTGCCCCCGGCACGGGAACAAAACTATGCCTTTGGCGAAGGAGATCTGATATTCTGGGGGAGCCCGACCTACGCGGGGCGGCTGCCCAATGTGCTGCTGCCCTTTTTGCGGGGGCACTTTACCGGCGGGGGCGCGGCGGCCGTGGCGGTGGTACGGCAACCGCGGCTATGATGACGCCCTGAAGGAGCTGTGCGAGGTGCTTTCCGGGAACGGCTTTTGCCCGGCGGCTGCGGCGGCAATGGTGGGCGAGCATGCCTTTGCGCCGGCGCTGGCCCATGGCCGGCCGGATGCCGAGGATATTGCCGCGGCGGAGGCCTTTGCCCGGAACGCGGCGCATACGCTGCGGGAACGGGAACGGCCCATTCCGGCAGCGGTGCCCGGCCGGGAGCCGATTGGGCCCTACTACACCCCGCTGGGACTGGATGGGGAACCAGCGCGCTTTTTGAAGGCGAAGCCTGTGACTGACCCTGCAAGCTGCACCCGCTGCGGGCTTTGCGCCGCCCGATGCCCGATGGGGTCCATCCCAAGAGAGACCCCGGAGGAATGCAGCGGCATCTGCACCAAGTGCCAGGCCTGTGTAAAGGGATGCCCCACCGGGGCCAAATATTTCGCCGACGCGGCGTTTTGCTCCCACCGTGCCATGCTGGAGCAGACCTACGCAAAACGGCGGGAGAATGAATTCTTCCCGCCCCTGTGATGAATATACCTTCGCTTGGCAAGAGCAGATACGGCTTTTGCGGATATAAATACCGTCCGACTTTGTGCGTCGCGTTGACAGGCGCCAGCCTGCCTGCCGCTCCGCGCTTCCTCGGACGCCATTTCTCCCGCGCAAAAACTCCGCAGGACTTTTCGGCGAGGGAAAACCGGA
>OHJY01000764.1_pt1 | contig 11643 bp, 10 predicted proteins | sample 1568681 | NCBI WGS metagenome assembly OHJY01 (sample SAMEA3879540, study PRJEB24766) | human gut metagenome | biome: human-associated habitat; feature: feces | place: USA | collected 1985/1987
CAGCTTTTGCGCATAAAAAATCAGCAATACGACAAAAAGTCGTACTGCTGATAACATTTTTATTCCACGGGCACGGCGACGCGCTCGCTCTCGAGCACCATCTCCTCCTCTTTCTTGAGGAAAGTGACGGCGGGAGTATCCTTGCCCGGCTCTTTGTATGTTTTGACTATTTTTTGACGACCCTACGCACATCGGCATTGTCATCATACATTATCTCGCTGAGCTCCTCGAGACCCGCAAAAAAATCATCCTCATTTATATCAATGGGCTTTCCGATATGTATGAGATTATTCGCGGTCGCCTCAAGTCCCTCTTCGTCCATGAGCAGCTCTTCATAGAGCTTTTCACCCGGACGCAGACCGATGAATTTTATATCAATGTCCTTATATGGCGTATAGCCCGAAAGTCTGATAATATTCTCCGCGAGATCGACTATCTTCACAGGCTCGCCCATATCGAGCACAAATACCTCGCCGCCCTTTGCGGAAGCGCCCGCCTGAAGAACAAGGGACACAGCCTCGGGGATGGTCATGAAATAACGGATGATATCCTTGTGAGTGACGGTTACAGGACCGCCGTTTGCTATCTGATCCTTGAAAAGCGGGATAACCGAGCCGTTCGAGCCGAGGACATTGCCGAATCTGACGGCGACAAACTCGGTATCCGAATGCTTGTTGTAGGTCTGGACTATCATCTCGCAGATACGCTTTGTCGCGCCCATGATATTCGTGGGGTTGACAGCCTTATCTGTTGAGATGAGCACAAAGCGCTCAACGCCGAACTTGTCCGCCGCGCGAACGGTTTTGAGAGTGCCAAAAACATTGTTCTTGACAGCTTCGTTGGGGTTGTCCTCCATAAGGGGCACATGCTTATGCGCCGCGGCATGATAGACGATATTCGGATGATATCTTGCAAACACGGATTCAAGGCGTTTGCTGTCTCTGACGGAGCCTATGAGCACCTTGACATCGACTTCCGGATGCGTGCGCAGAAGCTCGTTCTGAATGTTATAAGCGTTGTTCTCGTAAATATCAAAGATAATAAGCTTGTGTGGCGAATGTTCCGCTATCTGGCGGCAGAGCTCGCTGCCTATCGATCCGCCGCCGCCAGTGACGAGAACCGTCTTTCCGCTGACATAGTCCATGACGGAATCGAGCTTTATTTTTATCGGCGGACGGCCGAGAAGATCTTCTATATTGATGGAACGGATATTTGAAAGTCCCATCTTCTTATCTATCATCTGTCCGATGCTCGGGAGCGTCTTGACAACGCAGCCCGTCTTTGAGCAGCGGCGAAGAATCTCACCCTTACGCTCCGGGGTTGCAGACGGAATGGCGAAGATTATGGTCTTGATATTATATTTTTCGGCAACTTCCTCTATCTTATCGCATTTGCCTATGACTTTAACACCGTATACAGTGCTGCGCTTTTTATCCGGCGAATCATCAAGAATACAAACCGGATAATATTCCATAGCGGGACTTGTTTTTATCTCGTGGATCAATATATTTGCAGCGTCGCCGGCACCGATTATCATAGTGTTGTTGCGGTTCGACTTGGGCGTAATGCCCTTCCACGGCTTGCGTCTGAGCGTTCTGAGCACCATTCTGACAGCCACCACGCCGGCACCCGAAAGCAGTACCGCCATAATATATATGCTCGGCGCAAAATACGGAAATTTCAGCGCAGTGCGGATAAGAGCGAAAGCTATCGACGAGCTCATGGCACACACCGCAACTATGCACGCGTCGCGCATGGAGGCATACTCCCAGAGCACCTGATAGGTCCTCGACAACGTGAACACGCAGGCATATATAACGGCAAGCACGACCATACTCAGCCAAAAGCTGCCGCGGGTGATTTCTTTCGCAAGTGCTTCAACCCGAAATTCGTTTCGCATCCATATGGAAAACATGACCGAAAGTATCAGCACAGCCATATCAAGAAAATACAAAAGCGTCACTATCAAATCGCGCTTTTTCAAAGTTGCCCCTCCGTTTCCCATCTTCTTATTATTGGTTTAATTATATGTTGATATATTCAAACTGTCAATACAGAACTTGAAATATAATTCGTGCATAAATTTGGTATTTTTGTATACTTACACAGTCAATTTGCCGGGCAATAAATTTCACGCAAAAACAAAAAGCACGAACCGAAAAATCGTTCGATTCGCGCCTTGTTTTTTGTAATATCAGAAGTTTGAGCCGTTCCAGCCCCAGTGCTCAGCCTCTTCGTATTTGACATAGATATTGGCGGGAGCTATCCCCGTCTCCGCGGAGACTGCGTCGCAGATAGCCGCAGTCATCTTATCATAAACTGCATCCGACGCGCCGCCGAAAAGGCTCAGCTCGATATAAGCCATGGGCTCATCGCCCTTGCCGCCGAAATACATCGAGATTTTATCGTCAAACGAGAGCATGAGCCAGCGCTCTGTCTTTCCGGGGACGAGAGAGATTATCCTGCCGTATTCTGCGGCAAGTGCATCCTGCTTTTCTTTTGCAAGTTCAATGTTTGTTTTAGTGCTGATATAGGGCATATTTACACTCCTTTTCTGTTATCAGTTGATTCTGATGAAGTCCCCTGCCGGGACGGTTATACCGCTGACGGTCACATCGGATTCCGTATAGTTGACATAAATTTTTGCGCCCGTGTCGTATTCCGTGCAGAACACACCGCTCATTATCTCGCTGTGCGAAGTCATGCGAGCAGCCTGAAGATCCTTGAGCGCCGCATCGGCGCGTTCATAGAACTCGGAAGCCGAGGCTATCCAGTTTTCGTAATAGACTCCGACTGTATCCGTGCTGTCCTCGTCGGACTTATTCTTTTTGTCTGCATAGGTGTCCGAATACGTCCACTCGTAAGCGGGGCTCGCACCGTATTCGACACAGCGCAGGAACGAGGTTTTGGCGTTTTCGCTGAAGTTGAGCGGCTCGCCGGAATAGCCGACTATTCCGTGGAGAACGAGCTGCAAAAACGGCACGCTGACATATGCCGAGCGGCTCTGCGACGCAGAGGTCGGCAGATGCGAAATGAAGCTGACATTCTTTATGACGCGGAAGTTGCCCGTGTCGGTCATTAGCTTCATATTCGCAGTCAGCGACGGGAGCTGTTCGGATATCATTTCTGCGCTCTCCTGGCGGTTAAAGCCGTTCTTATAATCGGAATAGAGCAGACTGCCGACATCGTTGAGGCAGAAGCCCGTAAACTGGGAAAATCTTGTGTCTTTGAGTATCTCGATTATCGATTTTTCAACATACTTCATGCCGAGCAGGCGCTTTGCGTATTTATCTTTTCCGAGCGGACTGTTATTTATTGCATTGTATTCCGCCTTTTTGCCGAAGATGCTGCCCGCAGTCCTGCCGGAAGAGAACGAGTCTCCCTTTGCCGCAGAGAGCAGATTGACATCGAGATACATCTCCATGTTCTGCGCGTTGACATATTCGACAAGATCTTTGAGGTCGGAGCGAGTGCCGAGGCGGGCGAGCAGAGACGCAGTCATTATGCTCGACTGATCCGTTCCGCCGCTCAGCGCGCCTTTGTAGCGCAGCTTTATTGAATTTATGCCTTTCGACTTCATTCGCGTGAGCATATCTAGAGCCTGCTCGAAGTCGGTGAAGGTCTTTTCTTTTTTGAGATTCAGACGCTTGAACGAGAACAGAGTGTCGTCCGAGACACCGATAACGGTCAAATCAAGCGGCAGATACTCCTGCTCCTCGACCGTTCTTGTCGAGAGTATTCTCTCCCTTATCAGCTGTTCGCGAGCCGCAGCAGCCATGCCTGTATAGTCCGCGTTCGAGCCGCCGAGGAAGCGTATGCAAAGTCCGATATCGCCGTCATACGACTCAGAGCTCATATAGAACTTTCCTTTTGATTCGGTGCAGGGCGTGATATCGAACGACACGCCCGCTTCGTAAAAATCGTTGCCGCCTCTGACTCTGTCCGCGCTGACGGTGGCTATTGCATCGCCGCTGTCTATTATTGTGACAAAGGCGTTGTTACCCTGCTTCATGCCGTATGCGGGAATAAGCGCGTTTGCGGTGCCGCTGTTTGCGTGACCGGATGCCGTATCGCCGCCGTAAATCGGGAAGCTCAGTTCGCCGTCAAACGAATCGTCTCTCGTGTCGGTCTTTATGAGCGCGCCGCTGCCGTCGGGGACGAAGATATAGTCGCCCTGCTGGGGTTCGGAATAAGCGCCGAAGAAATTGAGAAGGCTGAGCTTCGTGAGCTTTGCGTTGGAATCCGCAACGAGATTTTCATATTTTGCGCTGACATAGACGCTGCCGTCTTTTATCTGATAATTGACGACAAGTTTGAAAGCTATATCATCTTTATCATATTTTTCTTTGTGTGCAGTTGCAGTGTCGGGAGCTAGAATATAAGTGACGCTCAGAGCATCGTCGGCAAAGCTGCACTGGGCATTCTGGAACGACACACTGTTATCCTGAGTGTTGAGCTTATAGAGTGTGTCTCCGCTGACTATTTCAAGGGTCGCCGTTGCGGCGTCCGAATTCTCCTGAGTCGGGAGCGCAGACCAGAGCTTTTTCTGTCGTCATGGGAAAGATCGGCGACGCAGACGGAATATGTGCTCTCGTCAAAGAGCAGCTCGATAAGTCCGGATTTGCCGACCTGTTGAAGATTGGCTTTATCGCCGACGGAATGGAGCAGAGTCGATTCCGCAGCACCCGCCTCGGTGGGCGTGCCTTTTATTTTCGTCACGGCGACGGGGTCGGAGCACGCGCTCAGGGAGCAGAGCATTGCCGCCGAAAGCAGCAGAGCCGATATCCTCGCCGTTATTCTTTTTTTCCTGTTTTTAATAGCCATAACAAGATCTCCCATATTTATAAAATCGCCGCTTTGCGTTGAACTCTTCATTTGATTATATCATCTTTGAGCCGTTTATTCAACCTCGCTCACTTATCCACATCGAACCAGAAGCGCACGCCGCCGTGTTCGTTGACAACGCCGCACTCTCTGCCGAGCCGCTTCTGGATGGCTTTGACTATCGGCAGACCGAGCCCGAAATGAAAATCCTCGTTCTTTGAGGATTTGTAGAAGCTGTACCATATTTTGTCAAGCTCGTCCTCAGCTATCGGATCGCCGGAGTTATAGACGCTGACCCTGTATGTGTTCAGATTGTCTTCAACCGTCAGCTGAACTATCTTCTTGCCGCCGATATTCGACACGGCGTTTGACAGAAAGTTCTGGAGCACGAGCAGTATAGTCCGCTCGTCGCTGTGGACGATCAACCCGTCCGGGATGCGGTCGATGAGCTTTATTCCGTTATCGTTGAACATCATCGAGAACGCCGCAAGCTGACCTTTTATCATCGCGCTCAGATCGAGCTTTTCGCACGTCGGGACATATGAGCCGCTCTCGAGCTTTTCGAGGTTTAGCAGCTCCATGACTATGCGGTTCATCTTGCCGGTCTCCTCGAGGATTATGTCGCAGTATTCCTCGCTGCCCTCGGGGTCGCTGTTTATGCCGAGCTTGAGTCCCTCGGCGTAGCCCTGAATAATGGCTATAGGAGTCTTGAGCTCATGCGAGACATTGGCGATGAAGCTCTTTCGCGACTCGTCGACAAGTGCACTGTGCTCAAGCTCTTCGGTCAGTTTTTCGTTTTTATCCTGCAATTCGTCGAGCGTTTCGCTCAGTGATTCGGAGAGTATATTGATATTCTGCCCGAGATTCTGAACATCCGTCTGCGGATAGCTGACGCATTTCTTGGAGAAATCAAGCTTTGCCATGGACTCCGTTATCTCCGCCATCGCCGCAACGGGGCGCGAGAAACGCAGATTCGAATAAAGTATAATCGCGCACGCCACGGCGGCTGATATCAGCGCAAAGGCGGTCAGAAGGAATGACGCCGTATGGGCGTTTCGCTCGACCTGATAATATGGCAGCCACAGGCGCAGGGTATCGCCGTTTTTGAGCTCGACGCGGTATCTGTAATATCCGCCCGTCTCGCTGTCCTGATATTCATATTCGTCAAAGCTTGCGCTGTCGTCAAAAAGATCGAACACGCGCACGCTGCGTCCGGTAGTGTACATGCTCTCGGCGGTTCGGTAATAGACGCTGTCACCGTCGCCGGAATACAAGAACTTTTCGCGATTTGAATAGACCGTGTTGCCGTCGGGGTCAAAGACCTCAATCATATAATAGTTGTTGTCGGAGACAGAGGCTAACTGCTGATAATATTCGTAAGACGCCGGATCCTCGTTGTCGAGCGACTCGCGGATGCTCTGCATATTCATTATCTCCGCAAAGGCATAGACAGAGTTGAGCAGCACGCCGGGGCGCAGTGCGACAAGTATTGCGGCAAGTACTATCAGGACGGTGATGAGCTCGAAAGCCATGCGCCGTCCCGATTTTCTGATTCTGTCATTTTTTCTTGCCGACCGACGGCTCAAACTCAGTTCACCTCTATCTTATATCCTGCGCCGTAGACAGTGCGCAGATGGCGGCTGCCCCAATCGCCGAGCTTCGTGCGAAGGCGCGCAACATGGGAATCGACCGTTCTCGAATCGCCGAGAAAGTCAAAGCCCCAGATATCATCGAGCAGCTGCTCGCGCGAGAACACCCGCTCGCGGTTTGAAGCGAGCTTATGAAGAATGCCGTATTCTTTATGAGTCAGCTCGATTTCGTGGCCGTCGCAGACGACGGAATGAGCCACGACATCGATAACGAGACCATCTATAACTATCTTATCGGTTGGGTTGTCTGCGGTGCGCTTTAATCGTGCTTCGATACGCTTGACGAGCACAGTGGGGCTGAACGGCTTTGTTATGAAATCGTCCGCGCCGCACTCGAAGCACTCGAGCTCATCGAACTCCTCGCCGCGCGCAGTCAGGAAGATGACCGGGACATCGGAGGTTTCGCGAATCTTGCGGCAGACCTCCCAGCCGTTCATCTCCGGCATCATTATATCGAGCACAGCCAGGGCTATATCGCTGTTTTCCGAGAAAACGCGCAGAGCCTGCGCACCGTCCTCCGCCTCGACAGTTTCAAAGCCCTTGGCGGTGAGGAAATCCCTGATAATGCGGCGTATCTTCGCCTCATCGTCCGCGATAAGTATCTTCTGCAAAAGTTACCCTCCTTCCGGGTCGTGCATCTCTGCGCGCCCGGGATAAAAAATCAATTATTACTGATTTTATCACATATCGACAAATTTAACAAGGTGTCAGCACAGTGGGGGCGCTATTTTTCAAAATTATATCGGCGCTATTGCAATCGGGAGGCAAAATAAGTATAATAGATAACATAAATTCAAAATTGGGGAGTTTGCGAACAAAGCAAATCTCGCCGAATATAGGGAGGGCATGACCTTTGTTAGGTAAATTCGTCAGAGTCAGAATAACAAACCCGGTCGGCTCCCTGAACCGTCAGTACGGATACAGATATTCTCTCAATTTCGGCTCTCTTGAAGGCAGGCGGCAGTTTGACAACCGCTTCGCAGGCGCCTATATCATGGGCATTCATCATCCCGTCAGACACTTTGATGGGCGCGCAATTGCCGTTTTATACAGAGAGGGAGAGCGCAAGGGCATACTTGTCGTTGCGCCGAAAAATATGCGTTTTATCGGCTACCAGATAGCCGACGCACTCGCCTTTGCGGAGCCCGAGGGCACATACCGCCTCGAGTGTCTCTACGAGCGCTCGTGCGGTGCCGTCGTATGCCGCAGAATAAACGGCGAGATCAGACTTCTTCTCATCAAGAACAGCCGCAGCGCCCACTGGGGATTCCCCAAAGGTCACATGGAGCGCGGCGAAACGCCCGAGCAGACTGCACGGCGCGAGGTTCTTGAAGAGACCGGGATACACATCGACATCATCCCGGACTTCACCGCAAAATCCGACTACACGATTCAGGGCAAGGTCGAAAAGAGCGTAACCATCTTTTTGGCAAAAACCGAAGACACAGAGACGATAATTCAGCGCGAAGAGATAGATGACTACATCTGGCTCGGCTTCGACAAAGCGCTCGAAACGCTGAAATTTGAAAACGACAAGGCGATTTTGAAGAGCGCGCGTCGTTTTATGGACAAGCACGGAATTTTTGAAACCGATGACTGACGGCGCAAAAACGCCGAAAAGGAAAGGAAAAGAACATGACTGAAGAATTCGCTCAGGGTCTCGTTGACTTTTTTCAGAACAAGATCCCTAACGAACTGATAATCTTTCTCGTATCGCTGCTGCCGGTTCTCGAGCTGCGCGGCGGCATGATAGCGGCGAAGCTGCTGCACGTTGATTTTTGGCGTGCGTTCGCCATATGCTATCTCGGCAACATTCTGCCGATCCCGTTCATCCTGCTTTTCATACGCAAGATATTCCAATTTCTGCGCGACAAGCCGGGCTTTTCAAAGATCATCGAAAAGCTTGAGATACGCTCAATGCGAAACAGCGAAAAAGTCAAACGCTGGCGCGACTGGGGTCTGCTTTTATTCGTTGCCATTCCCCTGCCCGGAACGGGCGGTTGGACCGGAGCACTGATAGCTGCCCTGACCGACATGAGGATAAAGAAATCCTTCCCGATAATTGCCCTGGGCATTCTTATCGCGGGAATAATCATGTCCGTCATCACCTACCTTGTGCCCTCTTTCTTCGGATTTTAATGTTCGGCATATAAGGAGGAGCAAATATGAAAAAAGCGGTATCATTCATTCTTGCGGCAATTATGCTCATCATGCTGCCCGCAGGCGCATTTGCGGACAGCGCACAGTGCAGCTGCGACACGCCGCCCGTCGTTATGGTCAACGGCTTCGGCACCGAGCTCTATCACGACAACGGCGACGGCACACAGAGCGCTGTTTTCCCGATGGGCGCCGTTGAGATAGTCAGCGCCATTCCGAGCCTTGCCGGCGCATTCGCGGCTCTCGCCGCAGGCGAACACGAGCTGTTCCGCACGCTGCTCTCAAAGGCTCTGTTCCATCTCATGGGAAACATGATGTGCACCGCGGACGGTACGGCAAAGATATCGGCAAAGTCATATCAGACGCCGACCGACACCGACATACACAAAAAAGACACCCACGGACAGTATCAGGGCGAAAATGACGGCGGGCGCTACATCTTCGGCTACGACTGGAGACTCGACCCCGTCGAAAGTGCACGCGAGCTTGAAAAATATATCGAAGAAGTAAAGGCAGTCACCCGCCACGACAAAGTCGTGCTCTGCGCACACAGCGAGGGTACCTGCGTCGCGGCTTCGTACATTTCGCTCTACGGCTCAAAGAACATAGAGAAAGTCGTTTTCCTGAGCGGCGCGTTCCAGGGAATAACGCTCGTAGGCAATCTTTTCACGAAGAATCTCGACGTCAAAGGCAAGGCAGACGCATTTGAGCTGTTCATAGAAACCTTCCTCGGTGGCGACACGACGGGCGATTTTGTCAGCAGTCTCTTCTCCGTGCTCAAGGATGCATTCATAGTCGACCTGCTGCTGTGCCTCGTCAACAACATCCTTGAAGAGGATCTTGACGCACTCTATGACGACTGCCTGACAGAGATAATAACCACCATGCCCGGCGTCTGGAGCTTCGTGCCCGACGCATACTATGAAAATGCGAAGAAAGCTCTCTATTCCGACACCGGAGACAAATATTCGGCTCTGACAAATCTCACCGACAACTACCACTACAATGTTCAGGTCGGTCTCGGCGACAGGCTCAAAGCGGAGCAGAAGAACGGTCTTGCAGTCTGCGTGAGCATGGGATACGCGATAGCACCCATCCCGGTATATGACAACTGCGTTGACCAGACCGATATGCTCATCGACACGAAGTTCGGCTCGCTCGGCGCGACCTGCGCACCCATAGGTGAGACGCTCAAGGCGGACAGCGCAAACAGATATCTTTCGAGCGACCTGCTCGTTGACGCCTCCACCTGTGTCTTCCCCGATTCGACATGGTTCGTCAGATATCAGGATCACAACGATTTCTGCGACGCCTACAACGACTTCGTATATTATCTGCTGACTGCCGACGGGCAGCCGACAGTCACATCGAACGCGGCGTTTCCGCAGTTCATGGCTTGCGACGGGCACAAAGTTCTTGTCCCCGCGGGCGCACTTCCCGAAGCCGACACCAGACCGAGCGTAATCAGATTCGGCGAGAACACATACAAGCTCATAAAAGAGTTGATTGAATCGAACAAAAAGTAAGATAAAAAATCGACCGTCCCGAAGCTTTTGCCGCGGGACGGTTTTGTTATGTCTTTTAATATGCCTCGAATCTTGCGATAGTCGCAAAGCAGCGGGTCTCCTCGATAACGAGTTTTATATACTGCATTCTCGCCTCTTCAAAGCGGCAGATGCGCTTAGAGCCGATGACGGTGCCGGCAAATATCTTTTTCCACTTGCTGTTTATCTGACCGTAGAGCGAGAATTTTTCTATCTGCTGACCTGTCGCGATATGCTCGGAGAGCACAATCTTGTCGATATCGTAATCGTCGCCGAGGTCGAGAGTCAGGGTCGCGTGGTCGGGATCGAAGCCCGAGTGCCAATACTCGTCGGTGGTGTGGGTCAGAGCCATCTGACCGCGATGCTCCTCATCGAGATGGCAGGAGTCAGTCATTATCGAATCATCCGCCAGATCCTCGTTGAAATCAATCTGAAGCTGCGCGCCCATGGCGAGCAGCGTTTCGACATCGCGCTGAGCGAACAGGCCGTCCTTGTTCGGCGGGATATTGAGCAGCAAGCTCGCATTCGCACCGACGGAGTTATAATAGATCTCCATAAGCTTCGACAGCGGCTTCACCTCATAGTCCTCGTTGAGATGATAGAACCAGCCTTTTCTTATCGAAACATCGACCTCTGCGGGATACCAAATAAGCTTCGAGACGTTCTTTATCGCCTTGCGGCTGCCGAGGTCGAGCGGAACGTTGTCGATAAAGGTGTAATACTTCGCGGGAATGTACTGCTCCGCGCAGAGCTTTTTGAGAATGTCGCCGGACTTTGGTCCTTGCAGCGCGACCTGTCCCCAGTCGTCACCCTCGTCGCGGTAGTCCACGTCGCCGAACAGATGGCTCTCGACCCACGCGGCATCCTTGTCGCGGTTGCCCGCGTTGACGACCAGCCAGTAGTCGTCGGCGGCACAGCGGTAAACGATGAAATCGTCAATAATGCCGCCCACGTCGTTGCAGAACATGGCGTACTTGATGTCGCCGTCCTGCATGGCGGAGATATCCGCGGTGATGAACTTCTGCACGTTTGCGACCGCGTCGGGGCCCTTGAGCCGCAGCTCGCCCATGTGCGACACGTCAAAGAGTCCCGCCTTCTGCCGCACGGCCATGTGCTCGGCGAGCACGCCGGTGGGGTACTGCACGGGCATCAGAAAGCCGCCGAATTCGACGATCTTGCCGCCCATGTCCACGTGTGTTTGATACAACGGGGTTTTCTTTTCCATGAGTGCATCCTCCATGAATGAAAAAATCAAATGAATCCCATCAAAATTATTAAAACAACAGATAAGAAAAAGCACAAAGTCCTCCATTTAGGAAAACTTTGTGCCTCCGTTTTATTACCTGAGAGATTCCCTGCTGTTCGTTACATGACAGGTTGCACCTTCGGCGTGCGGCAAGCCGCACTTTTCGGAGCGTCGTCCGAGTCCGGTCCTTTTGCCTGAGAGCTTCTGCGTTCCCCTTCGACGC
>OHJY01000784.1_pt1 | contig 11507 bp, 10 predicted proteins | sample 1568681 | NCBI WGS metagenome assembly OHJY01 (sample SAMEA3879540, study PRJEB24766) | human gut metagenome | biome: human-associated habitat; feature: feces | place: USA | collected 1985/1987
ACTTTGCTTGAATATTTTTTGAAAATCTGTTATTCTAAATAATGCCGGAGGATATCCGGCGAAGTGAAGAGAAAGGAAGAATACGAAATGTCAGTTATAACTGTTACAAAAGATAATTTTGATAAAGAAGTGCTTCAGAGCGATAAACCCGTCCTGCTCGATTTTTGGGCGTCGTGGTGCGGTCCGTGCCGCATGGTCTCGCCGATAGTTGACGAGATAGCCGCCGAGAATCCCGACAAAAAGGTCGGAAAGGTCAATGTCGACGAAGAGCCGGAACTCGCGTCAAAGTTCGATGTTATGAGTATACCCACTCTGCTCGTGTTTGAGGACGGCGAGCTGGTCAACCGCGCCGTCGGAGCGCGCCCGAAAGAGATGATACTCGATTTGTTTGAGGAGTAATTTAAAGTACCGCAGGCTCTCTGCGGTATTTTTTTATTTTAATATGAGAGGAGATGCAGTATGAAAAGCTCGGTCAAACGTATTATCTGCATAGGCGTTGTTGCTGTTGTTGCCGTGTGCGCGGCACTCTTGGCGCACTTTTTCCCCGGAAACAGCGCGGACGGCTCTGCGGATATAGTCAGAGCCTCCGTTGATGAAAACGGCGTGGCGTCCTTCGGCTGCAAGTCGGATAACGACTATGCGGGTCTTGTGCTCAACAGAAAGGATAAGACCTTCAATTTCATGCAGTCGTATCGGTTCTCCGCCGCCCTGAGCGGCACTTACGAAGAGGATGACGATTATCTGATACTTACCGCGAAAAATTCCGGCTCGCAGAGCAAATTTACATTCAAAAAACAAAAAGACGGTCTCGAATTTCTCGCCAAAAAGTCCGATTCCGTGCGGGAGTTCTGCTATTCTGCGGATTCCGAAAAGACTGATAAGTGCTTAAAAAATAAGGCTCTTTTCGCGCCCGAGTCTATCCGTACCGATGTTATAACTTACATCGGCAAGAACGAGCACGACGGTCAAAAAGACTATGTCGAAATCGTCCTGTCGCCCGCGGACGGCAGTTATTCCCTGTACAGGAGCGGCATGAGCGACTGCTCGACCGGCACTTACGAAGAAAAGGACAACCGCCTTGTTCTCAGCGACGACAACGGCAGGGATAAATATTATTTTGAAATCAGCGGCAATGAAATTGCCCTAGATTCGGTAAAGTCGGCGAAAACATCTTATATTTATTCCGATGCTGTGCTCGAAAAGCTCGCGGGAGGGCAGCATCCGTCCGATGTCCTTGAAAGCTATTTCAAGAGCTGACAGCATATAATTTTAAAAACATCCACAAAAAAGCATCCGCAGAAATTTTCGTTCTGCGGATGCTCGATTTATTTTCTATGTCTTTTACGCCTCGGGGCAGATGTTCGTCGCAACGATATCAACGCCGGTGCCGAGTATGTTCGCGCAGACAACATCGCCGATCTTGACCGGAGCCTTGATCTCAAGCTTTGCTATCTCCTTGACGCAGTCCTTGACCTTGTCCTTCGGAACAGCCTTTGCGGACTTGACGGGAACAACGGGGTGAACGCCGCCGCTGACCTTGACAGTAGTTGTCAGGCTTCTCTCGGGGTGGGTGCACTCGGTTCTCGCGTAGGCGTCGCCGCGCTTGCAGGTGTTGCCGGTAACGCTGAGGATCTCTCCGTCGTCGTTGAGCTCAACGGAGATCTGGCAGCCCATGGGGCAGGCGACACAAATAATATCTTTTACCATGATTATTCCTCCACCTGAATTTCGATTATGCCGTTCTCATCAAAGTTCTTGAGCATGTCGCTCTTGATGATGACGTTCTCCATCTCGCCGGGAGCGAGTCTCGGGCGCTTCTTGCTGATGAGCGTCTCGCCGTTGTATGTGACAACGACCTTGGCATTCTTGTGAACGTCGCCGACTCTGAAGAAGAGCTTGACATCCTCGTCCTCGCCGAGGGCTATCTTCTGCGGTACGATGTAGCGCACGCCGTTGATGCCTCTGGTCTTGACGTATTTCTTCTCCTTGTTTCCACCGTTCTTTATGTATCTCGCTGCGCCCTCGCCGGCCGTCTGGCTCTCAAGGGTAACGAAGTCAACAAGATCGTGAACGTGCAGCACGTTGCCGCAGGCGAAAACGCCGGGGTGAGTAGTCTCTCTGTATTCGTCGACTATCGGGCCGCCGGTGACGCGGTCGAATTCTATGCCCATGTTCTTGCTCAGCTCATTCTCGGGGATAAGACCGACGGAAAGCATGAGCGTGTCGCAGGGGACATATTCCTCCGTGCCGGGGATCGGGCGGCGGTTCTCGTCGACCTTTGCAATGGTGACGCCCTCAAGGCGCTCCTTGCCGTGAATGTCGATAACGGTAGTGCTCAATTTGAGCGGAATATCAAAGTCGTTGAGGCACTGAACGATGTTTCTCGTCAGTCCGCTAGAATAGGGCATCAGCTCGCAGACCATCTTGACGTGCGCACCCTCAAGGGTCATGCGGCGCGCCATGATAAGACCGATATCACCCGAGCCGAGGATAACGACTTCTTTGCCGGGCATATAGCCGTCAATGTTGACATATTTCTGCGCAGTACCTGCGGAGAGAACTCCGGCGCAGCGGGTGCCCGCGATGTTGAGCGCGCCTCTCGGACGCTCGCGGCAGCCCATTGCAAGAATGACTGCGGTAGCGTCGATCTCGATGAAGCGCGCGGCATATTCGGGGCCGGACAGCTCCTCGCCGAAGTAGTGCAGACCGAAGCCGGTATGTATGCACTGCTCAAGGATACCGCCGAGAGTCTCTGCGCGCTCGAGTATGATTATCTTTTCAACGCCGCTTTCACGCGCCTTGAGCGCGGCGGCCATGCCTGCGGGGCCTCCGCCGATAACGGCAAGATCATATTTAAGCATTAGTATTCATCCTTTCATGCTGCGAAAGTTCGCAAATCACTTAGTCCTGCCGAAGAGGATCTTTGACTCTCCGCCGCATTTTGTGATTTCATCAAGCTCCTGACCAAGCTCTCTTGCAAGTATCTCGACTACCTTCGAGCCGCAGAAGCCGCCCTGGCAGCGACCCATTCCGGCTCTCGTGCGGCGCTTTACGCCGTCAACGTCTATAGCGCCTGCGGGCGCGTGGATAGCGTCGAGGATCTCGCCCTCGGTTATAGTCTCACAGCGGCAGATAACTCTGCCGTATGCGCTGTTCTTTTCAACAAGTGCTTTGCGCTCTTCCGAACTCATGTGGCGGAAACGCACGGGAGCGGGTCTGCCAGGGATGAAGTCCGCCTTCTTGCTGACTTCGCCCTTGTCCTGCAGAATCATGTCGCAGACGTAAAGGCCGATAGCGGGAGCGGAGGAGAGACCGGGCGACTCGATGCCGGCGACATTTATGAACTTTGCGTCCTTCTCGCTGGGGGCGATGATGAAATCGTCGCCGGTGCTGTGGGCGCGGATGCCTGCAAACGAAGTGATGACGTCGCGGGTCGAGAGCGACGGGACTGATCTCAGAGCGGTCTTGAAAACGCCGTTTGTGCCGTCTGCGGTGGTCGAGCAGTCGTCCTTTTCGTCTATGTCGACTGCGCTCGGACCGACGAGCAGGTTGCCGTCAACGGTCGGGGTGACAAGAACACCCTTGCCCATCTTTGAGGGACACTGGAATATCGTGTGCTTTACCTTGTCGCCGACTGCTCTGTCCATGAGCATATATTCGCCCTTACGGGGAATAATGGTTATTGAATCATCGCCGATGAGAGAAGCTACCTTGTCGCAGAAAACGCCGGCGGCGTTGACGACATATTCGGCTTCGATCTCGCCTGCGTCGGACTTGAGGACAAAGTTGCCCTGCGCGTTCTTTTCAATAGCCGTAACATCAAAATTGCGGAAAAACTCGACGCCGTTCATGACTGCGTTCTCAACTGTCGCTATCGTCAGCTCATAGGGGCAGACGATTCCGGCGGTCGGAGCATAGAGCGCGGCGACTGCCTCGTCGCTGAGGTTCGGTTCTTCGCGGTGAATAGCCTCTTTGTCGAGAATCTCGAGTCCGGGAACTCCGTTCTCTTCGCCTCTTGCCTTGAGCTCTTCAAGAGTCTCAACTTCCTCGTTCGAGAAAGCGACAACATATGAGCCGATGGGCTTGAACGGGACATGGAGTGTCTCGCACAGACCGGGCATTGCGGCAGTGCCCTCAACGTTGAGTCTTGCTTTGAGGGTGCCGGGCATTGCGTCGAAGCCTGCGTGGACAATGGCGCTGTTGGCCTTTGTTGTGCCCATCGCCATGTCGCTGCATTTTTCAACCAATGCGACTTTGATGTTATATCGGCTCAGCTCTCTCGCGACCATTGCGCCGCTGACGCCTGCACCGATAATTGCTACATCGTATGACATATTTTTACCTCCAGACGGAAATAGTATGGCTGGTTTTACAGACATAATTATTATACCACTCTTTTTGCCGGCAGACAAGTATATAAAGCGCCATAATCTATATTTTTGTCGTTATATTTGCTCTCAATTTATGACAATTTAATTATTGTGAAAATTTTGCGCCTGCTTTAATAATTGCGCTCGCACAGGCAACAATAAACACCGATTTTACCTTATTTGCGGATTTTAGATCCGCACGGGAGGAAGAAAAATGGAAGAATATCTTGTGCAGATGAAGGGAATATCGAAGTTCTTTCCCGGCGTCGTCGCACTCGACAAAGTCGATTTCGAGCTTCGGGCGGGCGAGGTGCATGCGCTGCTCGGCGAAAACGGAGCGGGAAAATCCACGCTGATGAAAATAATCGGCGGAATATATCAAAAAGACGAGGGCGAAGTGAAGATACGCGGCAAAACGCAGGAGTATTCTACCGTCGCCCAGGCGTCTGAACTCGGCATCGCAGTTATCCATCAGGAGCTCAATATGTGCCGCCACCTGACCGTGGCGGAGAACATCTTTCTCGGCAGGGAGCTCAAAAAGGGCGGAATGGTCGATTTCAAAGAGCAGAACGCCCGCGCGTCAAAGCTTCTCAAAGAACTGAGCCTCAATATCGAGCCCGATACCGAAGTCGGCAAGCTCTCCGTGTCAAAACAGCAGATGGTCGAGATTGCCAAGGCTCTCTCGACAAATGCCGATATTATAATCATGGATGAGCCGAGCTCGGCGCTGACCGAGCGCGAGACACAGGAGCTTTTCAGAATAATAAACGAGCTCAAAAATATGGGCAAGGGCATAATCTATATCTCCCACCGCCTTGAAGAGCTCGAAAATATCGTCGACAGGGTCACTGTCATGCGCGACGGAAAATATATAAAGACCGCCGATTTCAAAGATTTGTCTATAGGCGAGATAATCGCCCTCATGGTCGGGCGCGAGATAACCGAAAAATATCCGCACGAGCAGACCGAACGCGGCAAAAAAATCATGGAGGTCAAGGGAATATCTACCTCCGAGGTTCAGAATATTTCGTTCGATCTCTATTCCGGCGAGATACTCGGCTTCGCGGGTCTTGTCGGCGCGGGGCGCACGGAACTCGTCAGGGCGCTGTTCGGCGCAGATAAAATAACAGCGGGCGAAGTTGTCGTCTACGACAAGAGCGTGAAGCTCAAAAGCCCGCGCGATGCTGTCAAGGCGGGCATAGTCTGCGCGCCGGAGGACAGAAAAAAGGACGGCCTTTTGGTCGAGCTCGATGTCAGCGAGAATATCGCTATAGCGAATCTCGATACGCTCTCGAACCCCGTCGGAGTGCTCAGCGCAAAGCGCGAGCGGGATATGGCTAATCGCGCCGTGAAAGAGCTGAAAATAAAAACGCCGTCAATAAAAAGCGAGGTCAAAAATCTTTCGGGCGGCAACCAGCAGAAGATAGTCGTCGGCAAATGGCTCATGCGCGACGCCAAAGTAATAATTTTCGACGAGCCGACGCGCGGCATCGATGTCGCCGCCAAAGTCGAGATATATAACCTGATGAACAAGCTCAAAAAGAGCGGCATCGGCGTTATGTTCGTCTCGTCTGAGCTGCCCGAGGTGCTCGGCATGAGCGACAGGATAATCGTCATGTGTTCCGGGCGCATCACGGGCGAACTCAGCCGCGATGAGGCCACGCAGGAAAAAATAATGGAGCTTGCAACAAAGTTCCGCACGGAGGTGAGCTGAATGTTCAAAAAAATACTTTCCGCAAGGGGAATGGGACAGGTGCTCTCGGTCTTTGCGGCGCTGATAGTTATGATAATCGTCTTTGCGCTGATAAACCCGCTGTTCTTCTCCGCAACCAATATAACGAACCTTCTGCGCCAGGTGGCGCCGATATTGATAATCGGCGTCGGTCAGTCGTTCGTCCTCATAACTGCCGGGATCGACCTCTCAATAGGCTCGGTCGCGGGAATGTCGTGCATGATAAGCGCGACACTGATGACAAAATTCAATATGAACCCGATTTTAACCGTGCTCATAACTATTATTTGTTGTCTTGCAATCGGTCTTGTAAACGGACTGCTTATCTCCGTCGCAAAGCTTCCGGCGTTCATAGCGACTCTCGGTACTATGATAATCGCCCGCGGTGTCGCGCAGATAGTCAACGGCAACATGAACACCAACGGCATATATTCCGACGCCTTCAAGAATTTCTTCTATTACGGCCGCTTCCTCGGGATATATACCCCGATCTGGATAGCGATAGTGCTCTTCGCTTTCTTCGCGTTCATCCTTTCAAAGACGGCACTCGGCAGGCATGTCTATGCCCTCGGCTCGAACTATGAGGCGGCGCGCCTGTCCGGAGTCAATGTCGCCGCGGCGCAGACGAAAGTTTATGTCATTTCTTCTTTCCTCGCCGGCGTTGTCGGCCTGATACTCACCGCGCAGAGCGGCATGGGCAGCATGGACGCGGGCTCTAACTATGAGCTCAACGCCGTCGCCGCGTCCGTTATCGGCGGAGTCAGCACCATGGGCGGACAGGGTATGCTCCTCGGTACCGTCATAGGTGCGTTTATCTGGGGCGTGCTCAATAACGGTCTCCAGTTCGCAGGCGCGCCTCTCGCGCTTAGAAATATAGTCATCGGCATAGTCGTCATAATCTCTGTGCTTATAGACAGAATCGTCCACGGAGGCAAGCGGCTCAACACGAATGCCGCCAAAGGGCTCAAACTCGGCGGCGGCAGAGAAAAAAGAGAATAAACGGAGGACAGTATGAAAAAGATACTCGCAGTTATTATGTCGGCACTGCTGATTCTGACCGCCTTTGCGGCGTGCAGCAGAAGCGGCGAGGGTAACAACACGGCGCAGGGCATGACCGAGAGCGCCGCCAACGCAAAGTACAAAGTATATCTCATCACTATCGACAAGATGGATCAGCACTGGGTCTCGGTCGACAAGGGCGCGTCGGATATGGCAAAGCAGCTCGGCATCACTTATAAGTGGGATGCCCCCGATGTCAAAGACAACGCCAAGCAGATCGAGGCGGTCAACAACGCCATTGCCGACGGCGCGAGCCTAATAATGCTCGCCGCAAACGACCCCTCGGCGATTTCGCAGACTGTCAAAAACGCAAAGGACAAGGGAGTCAAGATAATCTATGTCGATTCTCCCGCAAACGAGCCTGCGGTCACAACTCTCTCGACCGATAACTACAACGCAGGTATGATAGCGGGCGAGACCATGCTCGAAGAGCTCAAAAACGCGGGCATAACGAGCGGCAAGATAGGCATAATCGGCGTCAACACCGCGACAAATTCGAGCATGAACCGCGAAAAGGGCTTCCGCGAGGCGATAACCAAGGACGGCAAGTTTACTCTGCTCACTACCGAATATAAGGACGGCAACTTCGCATCCTCGCAGGAGGCGGCAACCGGCTTTATAACCGGCAACTCCGACCTCGTCGGACTTTACGGCACCAACGAGGGTTCGACCGTCGGCGTGGGCAACGCTATCAAAGATTCCGGCAAGAAGGTAATCGGCATCGGCTTCGATACTTCAAACACTATCGAGTCGCTGATAAACGACGGAAGTCTTAAAGCAGTCATGGTGCAGAACCCCTATACCATGGGCTATCTCGGCATGGCGCAGGCGCTCGCGGCTCTCAAAGGCAATTCGACGGGCCCCGAATCTATAGATACCGGCGTGTCCGTTGTCAGGGCTTCAAAATAAAACAATAACAAATTCGGTCGCCCCCGCATAAACTGTTGCGGGGGTGTTTTTATGCGCCGGATGCGCCGATTCAATATTCGCACTCTGCCGCGCGGGGCGTTCAGGGCTCTGTGCGCTTTTACTCTTGCTGTCTGCCTTGTGCTCGTTGTCGATGCGCGGCTTCGCCCGGCGGTTCGCAATATCGCCATGGCCCGCGCAAAGAGCCTCGCCGTGCGCACGGTCGGCGAGAGCATAGAAAAATTTATATCCGAAAACCCGGAGGAGTGCTCCGCTCTTATGAGCGTCGGTTCGAACGACGGAAAAATAGGCTCAATGTCCCTCAACGCCGCCTCCGTCAATTTATTTAAGTCCCGCCTTGTCCGCGCCGTCGACGAAGCGCTCGAAGAAAATGCAAAATTTGTTGTAAAAATACCGCTCGGCGCTGTAACCGGCTCTGATGTCTTTGCGGGTATGGGACCCGAGATACCCGTAACCGTTCGCATGACGGGCGGTGCAGATGCGCAGATAACGGATGAATTTATCTCTGCGGGCATAAACCAGACCTGCCACAGAGTTATGCTTAAAGTCGAGTGTTCCGTCTATGTCTTTCTCGGCGGTAACGAGGGCACGGCGAATTTTTCGGATGAATATTGCATAGCCGAGAATATCGTCGTCGGCACTGTCCCGCAGACCGCTGTGACAATAGATATTCCGCAGCGGCAGTGAAATAAATTGTTGTTAGATGTATTCAAGTTGTGGTATAATAACCGCAGAGAAAAAGGAAGCTTAAAAGGAGGAATCCCTTTTGACCGACAAAGAGCAGAGCGCAAAACGCGCGCAGGAGCTCAGAGATAAGCTCAATTATTACAGCAGAAAATATTATGTCGACGACGACCCCGAGATAGAGGACTACGAATATGATATGCTCCAGCGCGAGCTCAAGGCGATAGAGGATAAATATCCGGATCTTGTGACCCCGGATTCCCCGACAGTGCGCGTCGGCGGCAGCGCGGAAAATCTGTTCTCAAAGGTCGAACACCGCGTGCGTATGGAGAGCCTCCAAGATGCGTTCAGCTTCGCGGAGATAGAGGAATTTGACCGCCGGGTCAGAGAGACCGAACGGGATGTTCACTATGTCGTCGAGCCGAAGATCGACGGACTTTCCGTCTCGCTCGAATATACAAACGGCGTGCTGACCCGCGGCTCGACCCGCGGCGACGGCGATGTCGGCGAGGATGTTACCGCAAACCTGCGCACCGTGCGCTCGATTCCGCTGAAAATAAAAACGCCGCTGCCTTTCCTCGAAGTCAGAGGCGAGGTGTATATGCCCAAGTCGGTCTTCGCTTCTCTCGTCACAAGGCAGGAGCTCGACGGCGAAAAACCCTTTAAAAACCCGCGCAACGCCGCCGCAGGTTCGCTCAGACAGAAAGATTCAAAAGTGACCGCAGGCAGGGGACTTGATATCTTCGTTTTCAATGTCCAGCAGATAGAGGGTGCACAACTCAGCTCGCATAAGCAGTCGCTCGATTTCCTGCGCGAACAGGGTTTTCATACCATTCCGTTCTATACTCGGTTTGATAATATAACCGATGTCATCTCGGAACTCAAGCGCATTGGCGAGATACGCTCGGGACTCGAATATGATATTGACGGCGCGGTTATAAAAGTCGATGATTTTGCCCAGCGCGAACGCCTCGGCAGTACATCGAAATTCCCGAAGTGGGCGGTGGCTTTCAAATATCCTCCCGAAGAAAAGACAACGAAGCTCATTGATATAGAGATCGGTGTCGGACGCACGGGCGTGCTCACTCCGACTGCCGTTTTTGAACCTGTTCTTCTCGCGGGTTCAACCGTCAGCCGCGCAACGCTTCATAATCAGGATTTCATAACAGAAAAGGATATCCGCATCGGCGATGAAGTCGCCGTAAGAAAAGCGGGCGATATAATTCCCGAGGTCGTGCGCGTCGTGTCGCACGCGGAAAATTCCGTGCCGTATATCCTGCCGTCAATCTGCCCGTCCTGCTCCGCTCCCGTTATCCGCGAAGAGGGCGAGGCGGCTGTCCGCTGTGTCAATCCCGAGTGCCCAGCTCAGCTGCTGCGCAATGTTATCCACTTCTGTTCGCGCGATGCCATGGATATCGAGGGACTCGGCGATGCCCTCGTCGAAAAGTTTATCTCTGAAAATCTGATATCAAATGTCGCCGATATCTATGACATAACTGCAGGCGAGATAATGATGCTCGAAGGACATCAGGAAAAGTCGGCAAAAAATCTCGTTGAGGCTATCGAACGCTCGAAGCAAAATGACCTTTCGCGCCTGCTGTTCGCTCTGGGCATACGCCATATCGGGCAGAAAGCGGCGAAGCTTCTCTCCGAGCATTTTGGCAATATTGATTCTATAATCGCCGCGTCCGAAGAGGAGATAGCCGAAATAGACGGCTTCGGCGGAATAATGGCAAAGAGCGCGGCGGAATTTTTCTCCATGACTCAGACAGCCGATTTAATAGAACGACTCAAAGCGGCGGGAGTCAATATGAAGTCGCTCAAAGAGAAGAGCGACGATCAGCGCTTCGCGGGTCTGACTTTCGTCCTTACGGGTACTCTGCCGACGCTCTCAAGAAAAGAAGCGACTGAGATAATCGAAAATCTCGGCGGCAAAGCGTCGTCATCAGTCTCGAAAAAGACTTCGTATGTTGTCGCGGGCGAGGAAGCCGGAAGCAAACTGCAAAAAGCGACCGACCTCGGCATCCCGGTCATAACTCAGGACGATCTGCTGAAAATGGCAGGTCGGGAATAAATTTAAGCATCCGTACTTTTCGTGCGGATGCTTTCATTTTTGATATTCGCGCCTGTATGCGGCGGGGGAAAAGCCGGAGTAGCTTTTGAAAACCCGATTGAAGTGGCTCAGGCTGTAGTAGCCGAGCTGCATGGATATTTCAAGCGTTGTCATCTTGGTTCCGCTTAGCAGCAGGCAGGCATATTTGCATTTTGTGTCCCTGAGATATGCCGAAACTGTCTTGCCCGTGTATTTCCTGAACGCTTCTATAACAACGGGCGGCGAGAAGTTGCTCATTTCATATACGTCCGCCGCGCTGCAGGTCATGTATTCCGGCGAGCGTATCTTTTCGAGCATGTTTTCAAACCACTCGGGGCAGTCGATTTTCTGCGTGAGCTTCGAGCTGTTTATTATCGAGATAAAATCCGATGCGGTCGAGCATATTACGCTCGCCGCTTTTTCGTATCCGTCGCTGATGAGCCTGTTTATGAGACTTGCCCGCGAAGAAAAGTATGCCTGCTCCTCGGTCGAGAGCGCAGCCGTCAGCGGTTTCTGCGACTCGAACGCTTCGGGATCTATCCCGAGAGCCGAGCAGATTTCTTCAAACTTTTTCGGCGAGATGCAGATGTTCATGTGTATGCTTGAAAAATTCTCGATGCGGCGCAGCTGATGAATGTCGCCG
>OHJY01000801.1_pt1 | contig 11341 bp, 7 predicted proteins | sample 1568681 | NCBI WGS metagenome assembly OHJY01 (sample SAMEA3879540, study PRJEB24766) | human gut metagenome | biome: human-associated habitat; feature: feces | place: USA | collected 1985/1987
TAGGGGCAAAAGAATGCGGCAAGGCAATATTAAACTGGATTATCCCTACATGGATAGTATAAACTAATTTTGAACACCTACTTATCCCTGCCATCCTTCTGCCATCGCTGTTTTTCAGCGTCCTTCGCGCCTCAGAGCGTTCCTTCGAAATTCTTCCAATGGTTGACCGTCACGCCGAATGTCTGCTCTGAGCGGCGCACAACGCCGACGGGCATTTTCGGCACTGGCACGCCACATCCCAAGAGGCGCGTGGAGAGTTCTTCGCGGGCTTCATCCCAGAGACCGCGGTCGATGAACGACTGGATGGTCTGGGCACCGCCTTCCACCAAAAGCGACTGTATGCCCTGTTCGTGGAGCGCATCAAGCATCGTGTTGATGTCGGCATAGGCCACAAAGCCCGACGGCAGTTCGCTCTCCCCCACCGTTCCCAACACCACGCGCAAAGGGTCATTGCCGCTCCAATGGCGAACAGTGAGCGAGGGGCGGTCAAGGCGCAGCGTGTTGTGGCCGACAAGGATGGCCTGGTTGGTGGCACGCAAATGATGGACGGCCACCAAACTGTATGACGTTGAGAGTTGGGCGGCCTGTGTCGGCTTTTCTGCTTCGTCAAACGGGCCTTCGCGCCAGGCGTCAAGGAAGCCATCGGCCGAAACGGCCCATTTCAGGGTGATATACGGACGGCCCTTCGTCTGCGCCGTAATGAAGCGGCGGTTGAGTTCAAGGCATTCTTCCTCCAACACGCCCACCGTCACCTCAACACCAGCCTTGCGCAAAATGTCGATGCCGCGACCCGACACGCGGGCAAAGGGGTCAACACATCCCACCACGACACGCGGGATGCCCGTTCTCACGATGAGTTCGGCGCAGGGCGGCGTGCGGCCGTAATGGGCACAGGGTTCCAGACTGACGTAAATGGTACTATCTTTAAGAAAGTCGCGGTCGGCTGGGCGTACACTACCAATGGCCCTTACCTCGGCGTGTGCTTCTCCGCAACGGATGTGATAGCCCTCGCCGATGATGCGTCCCTTATAGACAATCACGGCGCCCACCATCGGGTTCGGGGCCGCTCCCATGCGTCCGCAGCGTGCCAGTTGCAGGCAGCGGCGCATCCATTTTTCGTTTTCTGCCCGTTCCAAGCGGTCGGCCTCCGTGGTTTTCTCCACTTCCTTTCCGTTTCCTTCCTGCAGAGGCGTTGATGGTTCAACGCTATTTTTGTACATTTGCACCATGATTCCAACAATTTATCTTGAATTAAAAGAGGCCCTGTCCTCCCGTTGCGATGAACGGGAAGCCCGCGCCATTGCCTTCCTCGTCTTGGAAGAAAGCTTCGGCGTGTCGCGCCTCGATGTCTATGCCGACAAAGTTAGACATTTTTCAGAAGAAGAGCAGCAGCGTTTGCAAGGAATCTTGCAGCGCCTCCGCCACGGCGAGCCCGTTCAGTATGTCCTGGGGCGGGCCCGATTTTGCGGCATGGATTTAAAGGTAAGCCCCGCCACGCTCATCCCCCGTCCGGAAACAGAAGAACTCGTTGCACTGGCGGCGGGCTTTGCCAGACGTACCGCCAATGGCGGACGCCCGTTACGGGTGGTTGACGGCGGCACGGGCAGCGGCTGCATCGCCATCGCTTTGGCGGCTGCACTGCCCACGGCGCACATTGAAGGTTGGGACATTTCGGAGGCGGCCTTGGCCGTGGCGCGTGACAACGCGGCGGAGCAGGGCGTGGCAGTGACGTTCCGCCATGCCGACTTGCTCAACCCGCCAGCCGAACCGCTCGAGATGGACCTTCTCGTGAGCAATCCGCCTTATGTGACCGACAGCGAGCGGAAGGACATGGAGCGCCACGTGCTCGACTACGAACCCGAAACGGCCCTCTTTGTGCCCGACACTGATGCCCTCCGCTTCTATCGCGCCCTGGCTCGCTTGGCTGCCGAACGTTTGGTGCCCGGCGGATATGTTGCGGTGGAAATCAACCGCGCTTACGGTGCCGAAACCGCGCAGCTCTTCGCCAATGTTGGATTGTCATTGACCACCGTCCACCAAGATGCCTTTGGCTGCGACCGCTTCGTCTCGGCCCAAAAACCACCCATTGCCTAAGATTGAAAGGGCAGGCTCTCCGCTCTCGTCCCTCCCTACCCTTTTCCCGCCGCGGCTTCGATCGTCAGCTTTTTCGGCGCTCTCCGTTGGGAGACAGAGGGAAAAGGGGAAGGAAATATTTGGGGGAATCCACGAACAGACGTTATTAAATCATAAATAAGTGATTTTTTTCAATTAACGCCAAAAATAATGGGTTGCCTTCACCGATTTTTAACTTGAATGAACTATCCTTGCCCACAGATAACATGCATTGTTAAAACGAAAACCCGAAATTGGTATATCCAATAGCGGGTTTTACAACCCTTACTTCTTAACGAAGTGAAATTCCTGCAAGGGAACTTGAATTCAAGAATACACACACTTTATTTAAGATTATGAACAACATTCTGAAGACGTTTTGTATCGGTACTGTCTTTGCCTGCGGCATCAGCTCATGTAGCTCAGATATCGAAACAATCAATCGCGAAAGCGGCGATGAGGTGGTGTTTAATGCATCGACAGACCTCCGCGCCACTGCAACGAAATGGGACGCAGGTGACCGCATCGGCGTTTATATGAAAGCCACGGGCACAACGCTCACTGGTACAGCCCTCTCGGGCGCAACGGCCAACGTTTCTTATACCACCACTGCCGGCAACGGCTTTTTCACGGCAACCAGCAACAAACTTTTCTTCCCGCACGACGGGGCGAAGGTTGACTTCGTGGCCTACTATCCTTATAATGCCAACATCTCGGCAGGCATCTATCCCGTAAATATCAAAGACCAGACGAAGGAGGCCAACATCGACCTCATGTATGCCGACAATGTCAAGAATGTAAATGCTTCCAGCAGTGCTAACGTGCTCAACTTCAAGCACCAGCTCGCACGTATAAAATTCACCATCAATTCAACCGACGGAAAGAGCCTTACGGGCCTGACCGCCACGCTCAACAACATGCCGACAACGGCTGACTTCAAGCTCGCAACGGGCGAGTTTGCCAATCTTTCGGCAACGGCCGACGTGAAAATGAACGTCACGGGCACTGGCGCTTCCGTTGTGGCAACGGCCTTCGTCATCCCCAACGCTTCTCTCTCTGGCACGAAGCCGCTCAGCGTAACGCTCACCATGCCTAACGGCAAGTCACAGAAATTTACGCTCGTTTCCGACCTCACGCTTGAGAAAGGAAAGAACTATACCTATCCGATTAACGTAAAAAACGCAAGCGACACGCCTGACAAACCATCGGTTAGCTACACACACTGGATGGAAACGCCGACCATTACGGATGCTCAGCTCAAGGCGTCGAACCTCAAATATGTGACACACTACTTCACCAACGGCTCGAAGCAGGTGCGCAACTACTCCTTCCTTTACGACACCGACCTGAAGATGGCCTATTGGGTGGCCTATCCGCTCTGCAACTACTACACTCACAAAGGTGTTAGCCGTACAGACGACTGGGGCTACGACCCGGCTTTCTCCACTTCAGAACAGCCCAACATGACCAAGGGCATCGCTGGCTACGACCGCGGACACCAGTGCCCAAGCGCCGACCGTCTCGTTTGCCGTGAAGCCAACGCACAGACGTTCTACTTCACCAACATGACGCCACAGATTGGCAAGCTCAACCAGCAGGTTTGGGCCAATCTGGAAGACCAACTGAGAGCTTGGTCGTCAAACATCGACACGCTCTACGTCGTGACGGGCGCCATGCCATCGGCCGTTGGAAGCACCAGCATCAAGTACACCAACGACGTGTCGAAGAAGAAAATCTGCGTGCCGGCCTACTATTTCAAGGCGCTCTGCCGCATTGACCGCGAATCGGGCATTGCCTACACCATCGCCTTCAAATTCGACAACCAAGCTTTCAACGGCACCTTTATGAACGCCGCATTGAGCGTGGCCGAACTGGAGAAGATGACGGGCTTCACCTTCTTCCCAGGCATCGACAGCAAATATAAACAAAGCTTCGACAAGGCGAAGTGGTCAACGAAATAAGACATAGCGGCGCCCACACGCCGCCAATCAAACAGAAATAAAACCAATACAATAAACCAAGCCCCTGAGGCCGATTCCCCCATCGGGCGCAAGGGCAAATAAAAAAACCAAACAATTATACCTATGAAACAGACAAAGTTTATTCTCGCAGGTGCAGTTGCAGCTTTGACGCTGTCTTCTTGCTCCAACAACCTCGATGACAACAGCTCATGGGGTTCAGATTCTCAAAATGTGAAGTTCTCTTCTTACATTGAAGGTCAGAAAACAGTGAAAGCCTCAGGCACAACTTGGACAACCGGCGACAAAGTAGGTATCTTCATGAAGAAGGCTGGTGCCGACCTCGGCGCTGCAACTGCCGCCAACAAGCAGTTTATCGCTGACGACCGTGGCAACCTCACCGCTGCCGCTGCCGACCAGGCCCTCGTTTACCCAGAAGGCGCTGTTGACTTCGTTGCTTACTATCCTTACACTGCCACCGTAACTGAAAACAAGGTGGCCGTTGACGTTAAGAACCAGTCGAAGCCAGAAGCCATCGACCTTCTCTATTCAAACAACGCCACCAACGTGACGGCTTCTGCCAACGCCGTTAACCTCGGCTTCAAGCACCAGTTGGCCACTGTTCGTTTGAACATCAAGGCTCAGGGCATCGCTTCAACTGCTGGCCTCACTGCCACTCTGACGGGTTCTAAAACGGCTGGTTCTTTCAACCTCGCCGACGGCTCTCTCGCTGTAACCGACGCTTCTGCCGCTGACATCGCATTCACCGTTAACGCTGCTGGCACTCAGGCTGAAGCCATCGTATTGCCTCAGAACGCTGCTAACGTCAAGGTTAAATTCACGCTCAACGGCAAAACCGTTGAACAGGCTCTCCCAGCTGCATCTGCAACTTGGGCTGCTGGCAACCGCTACGCCATCGACGTTACCTTGAAGGGCGAATCAACGGGTGAAATTTACGTAAACTTCGGCCAGGCAACCATCACCGACTGGACTGACGTTCCTGGTGGCAACATCAATGTTGACTTCAACGGCGGCACTGTTGAACCAGGCACTGGCGGCGGCACTGTTGAACCGGGCACTGGCACCGAAACTGTCATCTTCGAAGAAACCTTCGGCACAAGCGTTGCCAAAGTCAACAACTTCTGGCCAAGCATCTACGACATGAGCAATTGGAGCAACACCAGCGGCATGACTTTCAAAGATCCGATTGCAACAGCCAACGGATGGAAATTCAGCAGCTGCTCAGTTCGTCAGACAAGCGCTTTGAAACCACACGTATGGTTTGCTGCCAACAAGGAAAGCTCTATGGAAATCTCTGGCTTCACCACTGCTGGCTACAAGACTCTGACGCTCTCTTACAAGTTTGCTTCTCAGGATCCAGGTGCTAAGCAAGAAGACCTCGTTATCAAGATGGGCGAAACAGTGGTAACTGTTCCTGCTGGCACAACTGCAACTGCCAACACCTTCCAGGATGTTGTCATCAAGAACATTCCTGCAGGTGCCAACACCCTCACGTTCTACTCCAGCGCAACTGCCAACAAGATTGGCTGGCGCGTTGACGACGTGAAACTGGTCGGCGTAAAGTAAGACCAACGCCTTAAAGTAACGATAAACAAATGGGCGCAGGGTATGGACTAATCCCGATACCCTGCGCCCTTTTTTATGTTTCTATAATATATGAATAAAAAAATCATCTTGCTCGGGGCACTGCTCTTTCCTTGTATGACGTTCGCACAGAACATCCAGCAGGAACAACGCGACTCGATCATCGAGGAAGACCTCTCGCTTGTGGGCGTGATGGACGCTTCGGTTTTTGACAACGACGGCGAAGAAGGCGACAACTCCACTTCGCAGGACATCAACACCACCGTCCTGACCTCACACGATGTGTACCTCAACAAAATCGGCTACCAGCTCTCAAACATGCGCTTCCGCACGCGTGGCTATGAGAACATCTACAGCCAGACATACATCAACGGTGTGCCGTTCAACGACCAGTTGCGCGGCGTGTTTAACTTCTCTTCCATCGGTGCCATCAACGATTTCACGCGTAACGGCGATGCCATCAACTATTCCCAGCCAGGACAGTTTGCCTTCGGCTCCATCGGCGGCGGAGAAAACATCCACATGCGTGCCGGCGACTACGGCCACGGCGGAAAAGCCACGCTGACTTATACCAACCGCAACTATTGGATGCGCGCCATGATGTCGTACCACACTGGCCTCTCTGACAAGGGATGGGCCTTCTCGGCACTCGTTGGCGGACGCTACTCCAACGAAGGTGTCATCGACGGTACCTTCTATCGCAACTTCTCCTACGCCCTCATGCTTGAAAAACGTTGGGGCAACACCCACAGCCTGACGCTCACCACCTTCGGCTCGCCTGTCTGCCGTGGCCAGCAGGGCGGTACGGTGCAGGAAGTCTACGACCTCACGGGCAACAACCTCTACAACCCCAACTGGGGTTATCAGAACGGAAAGAAGCGCAACGCCCGCGTCGTGCAGTCTTTCGACCCCACAACGGTGCTCGCCCACGAGTGGAACCTCTCGCGCGACATAAAAATCAACACGGGCCTCGCCTTCCACTATGCACGCTACGGCAACAGTTCGCTCAACTGGTATGACGGAACGGACCCGCGACCCGACTACTACCGCTATCTCCCATCCTATTATCTCTACTACAACACCAACGGTCCCCTCACCGATGCGGCTGAAGACTATGCTGAGCGCTGGCGCTCGGGCGACCCCTCTTTCACGCAGATCAACTGGGACCGCCTGATTGCGGCCAATGCCCAAAATAAGCGTATGGGCAACGGCAATGCCGTCTATATGGTGGAAGAACGTCGTTCAGACCTCTACGAAACGACTTTCAACTCAACCATCAACGCCAAACTGGGTCGCCATTCAAAGCTCACGGCAGGCGTTGTGGCAAAACATACGCTCTCAAAGCAGTTTAAGACGGTCAAGGACCTCCTCGGCGCCGACTATGTGCTCGACATCGACAAATACGCCGACACCGACTATCCCGGACAGCCCGACCAAAAGCAGAGCGACCTCAACCGCCCCGACAGAAAGGTCTATAAGGACGGTGTTTTCGGTTATGACTTCGACCTCAACATCAATTCGCTCAAGGGTTGGATCATGAACAATTACAGCATCGGACACTGGGATGCCTACTATGGCATGCAGGTGACTTACACCGACTTCTGGCGCGACGGAAATATGCGTAACGGCCACAACCCCAACAACTCCTTCGGAGCAGGTGCCCACCATTCGTTTACCGACATGATGGTGAAGGGCGGACTGACCTACAAGTTCAACGGACGCCACCTCTTGGCCGCCAACATCACCTACGGCTCACAGGCTCCGCTGCCCAACGATGCCTACATTTCTCCGCGTGTCAACGACGCCACGCCCGACGGACTCAAGAGCGGACGTATCTTCTCTGCCGACCTGAGCTACATCTTCTCAACCACCCGCTTGCAGGGACGCATCTCGCTCTTCCAGACCAACTTCTTCGACCAGCTGGTGCGCAACAGCTACTACTATGACGGCGTGACCTTCGTCAACCACGTCATGACGGGTGTCAACAAGGTGCACCACGGTGTGGAACTCGGTTTGAGCTACAAGCTCGACAGCCACTGGACCTTCGACCTCGCAGGAACGGTTTCTGAATACTATTTCTCAAACAATCCGATGGGTCTCTACACCAGCGAAAACGGCAAGGACGTGGGCGAATACTCCCTCTATCCTCAGGAACGCGTTTACCTCAACGGTGTCTACGTTGGCGGAACGCCACAGGTGGCCGGAACGTTTGGTGTGCGTTATTTCATCAACTACTGGTTCCTCGGTGCCAACCTCAACGCCTTCGGACGCAACTTCGTGGAAGTGGCTCCGTCGCGCCGAACGGCATCCATCTACAACGGCTACACCAGCGGCTCAACCACCATTGCGCCAGTCAATCCCGCAGAGCCGAAACTCTGGAACGCCTACCAGGAACTCACGAAGCAGGAAGAAATCGACCCGGCATGCACCGTCGACCTCTCAATCGGCAAGGTGTTCTATCTCGGACGCAAGAACTCCATCAACCTCAATCTTTCTGTCAACAACGTCCTCAACAAGAAGAACGTCCGCACGGGCGGTCGTGAACAGGGACGTGTGCGCGTTGACAAACCTGAGCTCTACAAGACGAAGTTCTATTACATGCAGGGCATCAACTGCTTCCTGAATGTCAGCTACAAATTCTAAAGTATAAAACCAACCCTATATAAAAAACAATATGAAAATCCTTCATAAAATCCTCTGCCTGCCGGTGATCCTCATGGCGCTCGCTTTCACGGCTTGCGACCGCGACTATGACATGCCGCCGCTCAACGAACCGAAATTTGAACTCCCGGCCGACGCGCAGACCATCACCATCAAGCAGCTCCGCGAGAAATATGCCGCTGCAACGCAAAGCGCTCCCATCCCCATCGAAGATAGCCTCTATCTCCGCGCCCGCGTCAGCGCCGACGACCGCTCTGGCAACATCTTCAAGACCATCTATCTGCAAGACGAAACAGGCGGCATCAGCGTCCTCGTCGACCAGAGCAGCGTCTACAGCGACTATCCTGCCGGACAGGAAGTGATTGTTGACCTCAAGGGTCTCTGCGTTTCTGTCTATGGCGACGAGCAACAGCTCGGCCACCCTGCAGGCTATCTCTACCGCACGCCTTACGAGCAGTTCAAACAGCACATCCACCGCAACGGCTGGGCCGACGAAAGCAAGGTGGAACTCAAAGAATTCTCCAACATCTCGAAGCTCTCTGACGACCCAGATGCCAACAAGTTCACGGTTGTACGCCTCATCGGTGTCCACTTCACTGATGGCGGCAAGGCCAACTTCGCTGAAAACAGCGGCTATGGCACGCACGACCTCGTTGACCAGTACGGCAATTCCATCTCTGTCCGCACGAGCAACTATGCCGACTTCGCTGCAACGAAGCTTCCCGTCGGAACGGGTAACGTCATCGGCGTTCTCGGCCGCTTCCGCGGTGCTTGGCAGCTCACCATCCGCAGCGCTGAAGACATCTACGGCTTCGATGGCGTGGCTCCTGGCGAGCCCGAAACTCCCGACCAGCCGGGCGACAACACGGAAGGCACGGTCATCTTCAAGGAAAACTTCGGCAACTCTTCTGTCAGCAAGGACAGCAACAATAAGTGGCCTTACCTCAGCGACTATAAGGGATTCACTTCTGGCCTGACCTTCACCGATGTCATCGGCAAAACGCTCTCTGTGCGCTCCACCAATGGTGTCAACAACGTATGGTTTCCAGCTGGCAGCGACAGCGACCTCAAGATTGAAGGCATCAAGGCTGCTGGCTACACCACGCTGACACTGAGCTACGACCTCGCTGCCAACCTCTATAAAGGTGTGGGCGAACAGGACGTTGCCGCCATCTCCGGCACATTCAACGGCCACGACTTCACCACGCCAAGCAAGGTGCTCTCAGGCCCTGCCGGCGACGACAGCAAGTTCTACACCTTCACGGTGGAACTCTCGGCCGCTGACGCCACCGACGCTTCCGAACTCCACTTCAAGGCAACGGGCAGCGCCATGAGCGTAGGTCTCCGCTTAGCCAATATCAAGTTGGTCGGCAAGAAATAAAGAAACATCTGAAGCAGGTGTTCAGCATCGATTTTGAACACCTGCTTTCTTTAGCGACCTTCAAACCAAGCGAACATTTATCATGAAAAGAATCATTCTCACCTCAATCCTGCTGCTCTGTGCCGTTGCCCCCACACTGGCGCAGCGCATGGGCGTTTGGGGCGTGGCCTTCTACAACCTCGAAAACCTTTTCGACTATGAAGACGACCCCAACAACAAGGGCGATGACGAATACCTGCCGACTGGACCATACAAGTGGACGCAGGAGAAATATCAGCAGAAGTTGAACAACATGGCACGCGTCATCGGCGACCTCGCCCGTCCAACCTGCCCTGGCGGTCCTGCCGTCATCGGCATTTCGGAGGTTGAAAACGAACGCGTCGTGCGCGACCTCGTCAACACGTCGCCTGCCAAGGAGATGAATCTCAAGTACGTTCACTACGACTCTCCCGACCGACGCGGCATCGACGTGGCCTTGATCTACAATCCGCGCCTCTTCCGCTACACAAAGTCGAGCACGCATCCATTGATCATCCCCGACAACCCTAACTTCAAGACGCGCGACCAGCTCCTCGTTGAAGGCACGATGGCTGGAGAACACGTCTGCATCCTCGTCAACCACTGGCCCTCACGCTACGGCGGCGCAAAATCATCGCCGCTCAGAGAGGCTGCCGCTGCCCTGAGCAAGCACATCGCCGACTCGGTGCGAACGGCCAACCCCTCTGCCAAGGTCATCATCATGGGCGACCTCAACGACGACCCGAAAGATGCCAGCGTGGCAAAGGTGCTCGGCGCAACGCGCCACAAGAAAGACACCCCTGCCGACGGCTATTTCAACGCCACATGGGGACTCTACGACAAGGGCATCGGAACATTGTGCTATCAGGATTCATGGTGTCTCTACGACCAGCAAATCCTCTCTGCCAACCTTCTCGGCAAACCGGCCAACGGTCTGTCGTACTGGAAAACGGAAGTGTTCAATCGCGACTACCTCGTCACCCCCGACGGCAAAAAGAAGGGATACCCCTTCCGCGCTTTCAACGGAAACATCTGGCAGAATGGTTATTCTGACCACTTCCCAACCATCACTTACTACGTGAAGCAACTGAAATGACCAGCCGAACGGCATGGCGGAGAGCAGACAATGCGTCCTCCATCAGCGCGGACAACGGATGCCGCCGCAAACGACTGAAAGTCATACAATAAAGCAGAGTGACAGGCCCACCTTCGGGCGCGTCACTCTGCTTTTGTTATACAAGAATATCAAACTGTCAAAAGATTTTTTAAATCAAGTTATATATAGGAATAAAAAACAGGTAACACCTTTCTTTTTGAAAGGATATACCTATATTTGCAATGTGTTTTTCATAGTATTAGATTTAAGGTTAACAAGGTCGGGATACAGAGGTATCCCATTTTTTTTTCCCTTTTGTCAACCCGAAAACGTCCACAACGAAAAACGCTAACATCCACAAAACAAACAATTTATCTCTGGCGCAACAGCCACACGCCGCCGCCCAACCACCCCAAAGAGGAACGCGAAAGGAATACGCGCTGCGCGAACATGCAGCGAAGGCCTGAGGCGAAGCACTGTAGCTCACTTTGCTCGCAAAGTGAGGGGGAC
>OHJY01000804.1_pt1 | contig 11305 bp, 9 predicted proteins | sample 1568681 | NCBI WGS metagenome assembly OHJY01 (sample SAMEA3879540, study PRJEB24766) | human gut metagenome | biome: human-associated habitat; feature: feces | place: USA | collected 1985/1987
ACCGGCTTGGCTGGTGTTCGCGCAGACGGCCATCTTGCAATTCTTGGTGGCAGCGTTCATCTCGCTTGTCGTTCACCTTGCCGTGAAGATTGCCAATAACCCTACGCTTGGAATCGTGTTCGTATGTGCCCTGATGGGGGTGACGATGGTTCCCGGGTATTACGGAAGATCCATCGCTTTACGTGAGTTCGCCCTGTTGAATCCCCTTACGTATGCGAACACTGAGTTGACCGTCGGCGCCTATAGCCCGTACCCGACAACGCAGATAGTGAATCTGCCTGGACTTTGCTTCGAGCGTGGCGCGATTGCCCTCGTATGCGCAATCGGGATCGAGGTGCTGGCAATTAGCCTGCTTTGCGTTGCTGGAAAGAGCGGCTGCGCGTGCCCGATATCCCCGATTTGTCTTGAGAGAGGTTCCTTCACTGCATCGAGAACGGCAACTCGTTCGAGCGCTTGTGCCTCCGCCGTTGCATACGTAAGAACGATGGGGAAACTGCTCCTGCGTTCTCCTGCCCTCGCCGTATGCGCGATTGCAATGTCGACGACGATGCTGGCCCCGGCTCTGGTCGAGATGTTTCCTGACGCTGATAACGTTTCCGCTGTTCGTAACGTATGAGCAGAGCACATACGTCGGCGGGCACTGCATCGCCGTCGATCCGTGGTTCATCCACGAGAAGTTCGAGGACATCACGCCGCTCATCTGTCAGGCGCGTCTCGTCAACGACGGCAAGCCCGCGTGGGTCGCAGAGCGCGTTGCGCGCGACGTGAAGCCGGGGCAGAAGGTCGCTGTGCTCGGTATGAGCTTCAAGGCCAACATCGACGATACCCGCGAAAGCCCCTCGGTGCTGTTTGCAAATCTCCTGCGGGACAAGGGCTATGAGATCGTGGCCTGCGAGCCGTATATCTGCGGCATGGTCGCGGGGTATGAGAACCATTCGCTGGAGGAGGCGATGGCGCTCTGCGATTACGCCGTCATCACGCTCCAGCACGACCTGTTCAAGAAAAACCGGGCGCTCATCGCGTCCAAGCCCTATTATGACTGCGTGGGTCTGATGGAAAAATAAAAAGCGCGGGACTGCCTCGTTGTGAGGCAGTCCCGTTTGTATATACGCCGGAAGGCTCAATTTGTGATGCGCTTGAAGTTGCCCAAGGTTTCCGTGACCTCGGAGACGTAGGAAAACGTGCCGGGGAAGCTCGCGAGGATCTGCTGGAACTGCACGATCTGGTGGCGATTGACGATGCAGACGAGGAGCTTTTTCTCGCAGTGCGAGAACATGCCCTCGACGGGAACGGCGGTGACGCCGTGGCGCATCTGCCGGAGCAGCACCTGCGAGAGCTCGTCGGCGCGGTCGGTGACGACCTCGAATTTCAGCGCCTTCTTGTGGCCGCGCAGCATGCTGTCACTGATGGTGCTGCTGACATAGCAGTAGATGATGCACATGATGACGGGCTCAAACTTGCAGCCGTAGACAAAAAACGAAATGACGGCAACACAGGCGTTGAGAACGAAGATCACCCAGACAAGACCGGCCTCCGGCCGCTTGCTGCGCACCCATGCCGCGATCAGATCCATGCCGCCGGTCGAACCGCTGCGGCCGAGCAGAACGCCATAGATAAAGCCGCTGACGGCGCCCGCCGCGATCGGCCCGAGAATGAGGGAGGTGCCGTTTTCGGTGTGGTACTGGATGGCGGAGAGATCGACGCGCTTGAGCAGGAGGCTCGCAATGGAAAAGACGACGACGAACACAAGGCTGCGGATGGAAAAGCCGTTTCCGGCGCTTTTCCAGGTCAGAAGAAACAGCGGCAGATTGACCGCCAGCGACAAATAGCCGATGTCGATGTGCAGCAGATACTGGACCATGGTGATGATGCCATTGATCCCGGCCGGTGCGAAGGAGTTCGGAAAGACAAAGATGGCATAGCTCAGCGCCATCAGCACAGCCATGGCGGGGATGATGAGCCAGTCGCTCCAGTGGTTTTTGATGTTATGCATGGCAGACGCCTCCGGGGTTGTTTTCAGCGTGGACAGTATAGCGCCGCAGATGACAAAATGCAAGCAAAATTTCAAGCATTTTTGATAAATGCAGGAAAACTTTCTTGCGATTCATTTTCTTTCCCGCATCAAAGCACGAGAAGCACCATAGAAACGCGAAAAGCCGCGCACGGAGCGGGTCAGCTCCGTGCGCGGCGATCTGCTGAGGGAAAAAGGAGGATGCGATCTGCATGGAAAGACGCGTCAATATGCGCTCAGGCGCTGTAAAACGGCGGCGGTCTGTGCGCGGGTGAGCGGCTGCTTCGGCATGAAATAGCCCTTGCTGCCCTTCAGAATGCCGAGCTTCGTGCAAAGGCCCACGCCGTCGGCTGCCCAGCGCGAGATACGCGCGGCGTCCTTGTAGCCGTCAATGGAGCCGTCTGCCGAGGCCTTGCCGCGCATGACAAGATAGCGCGTCACGACGGTCGCCATTTCCTCGCGTGTGAGGGAGTCGTCCGGACGGAACTTGCCGTCATAGCCGGTCATCAGTCCGATGTCGTTTGCCCATTCGATGTAGGGCTTGTTGGCATCGCTTGAGGAGACATCGCTCAGCGCGCTGCCGCGCTGGCGGCGGTAGCTGGAGGAGATGCCGCAGAAGCGCCCCAGCGCCGCGACGAAATCGCCGCGCGTGATCTTGTGGTTCGGCAGGACGCTGCCGTCCGCGTCACGCTCCAGATAGCCGTGATCGAGGCAGAACATCAGGGCATTGTAGCCCCAGTGCTGCTCCAGCTTTGACTCGTCGTAATACTCCGAGCCCGCGACGCCCGCGGGGAGGTTGATGCCGGTGTTTTTCGCATCGTAGTAGACCACGCCGTTTTCCGGCGTGATGCCGCGGCGGGTGAGGAGCTGCTCCACGGTGACGAACTCATAGCCCTGCGATTGCAGCGTGTCGATGGCGCGCAGCGCGCCGTTGACCGTCGTCTTGTACACGTCGTGGCAGAGAATGATGCAGCCGTCGTAGGCATTTTTCACGATGTTGTTGTAAACCGTGTCGGCGTTGCGGTACTTCCAGTCCTCGGGATCGACCGACCAGTAGATGAGCGGCGCGTCCACAGCGGATTTGACGGTGTTGTTCGCGTTGCCATACGGCGCGCGGACGTAATAGGTCTGCTCACCGCCCGCTGCAACAAGCAGATCCCGCGTGGCGTTGACCTCCTTGCTGACCTGCTCGGCGGTCAGTGTGTTCAGGTTCTTGTGGTTGTGCGTGTGATTTGCAAGCTGATGACCGCCCGCAACGATGGCGTCCAGCACGCCCGGATAGGCGGAAACGCGGCTGCCGGTGATGAAAAACGTCGCCTTGACGCCGCGCTGTGCCAGCGCGTCCAGCAGATCGAGCGTATAATCGCCGGGGCCGTCGTCAAATGTAATTGCCATCAGCTTTGCGCCGCTGTCCTGCGGGGCCTCGTCTGCCAGCGCGCCGAGCGGAAGCGACAGCGTGAAAACGGCGCACAGCACCATGCAGACCAGAAAACGAATGATCTTTTTCATAACAGCGCCTTCTTTCTATTTTGACACCATTTTACCATTTCTCCGCTTCTTCGGCAATGCCTAAAGTGAAAATTAAGGCAGCACCGCATAATTCGGCAAGCAGATTCGGCGAGAGATTTTTCGTCAAGTCAAGATTTGAAAAGCGAAGGAATACTGTATGTATTTCGAGTTTTTCAAACCGCAGGATTGGCGGAAAAGATCCGCCGAAGCGCGCGGACGCAATTGTGCGGTGTTGCCCTAAAAACTCGCGCCGCCTGCCAAAATACTCTGGCAGACGGCGCGTGTTTGAAATTTGTGTTATGCGACGGGGTATCCGAGCGCTTGCAGATAGGCGATGGTGCGTGAGGCATCTGTGGTCAGAGAGACATGGAAGATCTCGGGGGAGCGCTCCTCGATGGGCGCCTCCGGATCGGCATAGTAGTCAAAATAGAGCGTGATGTCGTATCCCTCCGTCTGCGTGTCATTGGAATAGAGCGGGAACTGGCTGCGTCCGAGCGACGAATCCTCAAGATCCGGCAAAACGGCGGTCGTGTACAGCTCCCACGCCTCCCGGCTGCCGAGGGTGCGGTCACCGCTGTAGTAAGAGGCAGCTGCATTTGGCAAGGTTGTATCCTCCGGCTCATCCGGATAGAGGTTGTACTGGATCGTGCAGGAGAGCATGGCCGTCTCGCGCAGTCCCGCCGGAACGGTCCTCGCCAGCACGAAGGGCGCCGAGTTATAGACCTGATCGAACGCATATGTGATCGACCCCGGCTGCGTCAAGTCGGTCGGAAGCGGGAAGCGGCGGCAGAACGTTTTGCCGTTTTTCAGCGCATAAAAGAGATAGACGCGGGTGGTGTTTGACATGGCGGACAGCTCCTCGCGTTCACGCACAAAGCGCTCATGCAGAGCGAGCACATCGGAGATGGCCTCGGGCGTTTCCAGCGGATACTCCATGCTGTCGTAGGTTTGCAGACAGACGGATTTGACCTCGTCTGCGGCGGGAATGCGGCGGCTGTAGCCGAACAGGTCGAGGCGCACCGCTCCGAAGCTGAGCAGCAGCACCGCGCAGCAGATCGCGAAGCTCAGCCAGCCGCCCCGGAACACGCGGACGCTTTTCGTCAGCATCATCCGCGCAGCAATGTGACCGATGAACGCGCCGAGGAGCAGAAGCAGCATGACGGCGTAGAAGTTGTAGGAAAAGCGGGAGATGCTGATGAGCGACTTGACGATCTGGCAGAACACAAGCGCACAGCCGAGCGTAAAGGCGTACTGAAACACCGGGCGCAGCCAGCGGACGGTGATGACATCGCCGCTGCGCTCCATATCGCGCCGGCGGAAAAGAAGCAGCGCAAGGACGCTGAACACGACGCCGAGCGCAGCCAGCACGATGAGATAGTGCCAGGAGAAGCTGTCGTGATAAGACGTGTCGAGACTGTAGCGATCAAAGAGCATGAAGTAAAGCGGGGAGAACACGACAAGCGGATTTCTGCTGGGCAGCGGCATGCCGTAGACAAAGGACTCCAGCAGCACCTGCACGATCATCTCCACGACAATGACGACGAAGTTCAAAATGAGGTACAAAATGGGCATCATCGCGGCGTGCCCCGAGACCATGCAGCACAGCGTCCCGAGACCGTAGAAAAACAGGAAGCCGAGCGCTGCCGCTGCGAAGAACCGGAAGCAGTCGAGGGGCAGGGGCAGGCCGATCGCGGAGGTAACGGCAAGCGCCAGCAGCGCCGCCGCCAGATTCGGCACAAGTGCCGTCAGAAGGCCGGTCAGCCAGCGCGTGAGAAAAAGTGTTTCGCGCCGGAGCGGCAGCGCGGCATAAAAATTGGTCGGGACGCAGCGGAACAGCGATCCATGCAGCACCCACGCCAGTGCCGCGCCATATACGAACGGGGCAAGAGAGGAAAAGGCATTGGCGTACTCGGTGAGGATCGATGCGGAATGGTTTGTGCGCTGCGGGTCAAAGGAGGCGATGAGGTTGAGCGGCAGGAGCAGCAGCAACAGGCTGTACAGCGCCCACAGCGGCGCGGTACGGCGCAGCTCATGCAGAAAAATGGTGCGGTCAAAGCAGGATGTTCTTGACGTCATAATCGACACCTCCCAGTTCATAGATGAAGATCTCCTCGAGTGAGAGCGGCAGCAGGTCGCAGAGCATCGGATGGCAGAGCGCCAGCTTTGCGGCGATGTCCTCCTGATTTCCGCGCAGGATGAGCGTCTGAATTCGGCCGAGCTGCGATTGATGCAGGATCGTCAGCCCCTCCGGGAGCGGCTGATCGGTGACGAGCTGCGCTTTGACGATGTCCTCCTGCAAGGCGTCGAGCGAGCGCTCAAGCATCATTTTTCCGTGGTGCATGATGCCGACATGGTCGCATACGTACTCCAGCTCGCGCAGATTGTGCGAGGAAACGAGCACGCTCGTCCCGTTCGCGCTGACATCGTCCATGACGATGCTCCACACCTGACGGCGCATGACGGGGTCGAGACCGTCAACCGGCTCGTCAAGGATCAGATAATCCGGACGGCAGGAAATGGCCAGCCAGAACGCGGCCTGCTTCTGCATACCCTTGGAAAACCGGCGGAGGGGTCGTTTTTCGTCCAGTGCAAAGACCTCGCCGAGCTGGCGGAAGCGCGCCTCGTCGAAGCGCGGATAGAGATGGCGATAAAACTGCATCATATCGCGGATGGTTTCGCTCCCGCGGGCGTACAGCTCGTCGGGAATGCAGGCGATACGCTGCTTGACGGCGGGATTTTCATAGACAGGCTGGCCGTCGATGCGCACGCAGCCGCTGTCCTGCCGGTAAACACCGGTCAGATGGCGGATGACGGTGGTCTTGCCTGCGCCGTTCGGGCCGACGAGACCGTAGACGCAGCCGTCCGGCACGTTCAGGTACAGGCCGTCGAGCGCCCGCAGGCCGTCAAATTCCTTGACGAGATTTTCGACTTGGATCATGAGATCACTCCTTTTCTTCCAGTGGTGTTTCTTCGATGAGCGCGAGAATGCGTGCGCGGTCAAAGCCGAGGCGGTAGAGCGCCCGCGCGTCGGCGAGCAGCCGCTCCACGGCCTGCTGCTGCTCCGGCGTCTGAAGCCGGCTCGTGTCGGCGGCAAACGAGCCCTTTCCCGCGATGGAGAAGATGTAGCCCTCGGCCTCCAGCTCGCGATAGGCGCGCTGGATGGTGTTGGGGTTGATGGCGAGCGAGGAGGCAAGGCTCCGGACGCTGGGAAGCTTGCCTCCGGCGGGGAGCGTCCCGGTCAGGATGAGCCGCCGCAGCGCGTCCTTGATCTGCAAGTAGATCGGCTTGGAATCGCGATAGTTGATGGAGATCACGTCGATGCCCCTTTCCTAACTGTACTAACTGTAGTAATACAGTTAGTATACACGGAGCGGCACGCGCTGTCAAGCCCCGCTTTCAAACACGCCTGTATCCGCAAAACTACTGACCCATACCGTAGGGGCGGACGCCTCTACGGCATAGGATGAAATTCTGCGAGCTTGCCGTTACGCCTGCGGCAGCCTCAGGCATAAAAGCCGTCCGCAGGCGGAAGCCTGCGGACGGTCAGTTTGTCAAAAGCCCTGCGGCGTTTTTGTTTGGGTGCGAGGAGGGGAGTGGTGCGTCAAATCGGCTTGGTGACGCCGGTACGGCGCTCCTTGGAAAGCCCGCCCGCCATGCTTTTCGTATCGCCGGAGAGGAAGGTCGCACGGACAAGCGCGTCCTCGCCGTATTTCTCCCGAATGGCGTCGACGGCGGTGTCGAGCTTTTCCAGCCGGTCATAGTCATGCTCGTCAAAGAGGCTGTATTGCCGCTGTGTTCCGGAGGAAAGGCGCGTCACCTGCACGCCGAGCTGGCGCAGCGGCGTTTTTCCGTCCCAAAGCGCGTCAAACACCTGACAGGCCTGACGGTAAAGCTCTGCGGTGACGTTTGTGGCTGTGGCGAGCTGACGCTGGCGCGAGACGTCCTCAAAAGAGCTTGAACGCAGATGAACGCTGATGCACGCGCCTGCCTGGCCGTCGCGGCGCATGCGCATTCCAACGGTCTCGCAGAGGCTCAGGAGCACCTGATGCCCATACTCGCGGTCGAGCACGTCGCGCGGCGTGGTAAAGGAGTTGCCATAGCCCTTGTTCGGCTCTGTGACGGGGCGGACAAGCCCCGCGTCGCGTCCGTTTGCAAACTGCCAGACGATCTCGCCCTGCTTGCCGAGCCTTCGCCGCAGCATGGACGGGTCGGCGTTTGCAAGCTCTCCGATGGTGAAGATCCCCATCAGATTGAGCTTGCGCTCGGTCGCGCGCCCTACCATGAACAGCTCGCGCACCGGCAGCGGCCAGAGCTTTGCCGGGATCTCCTCCGGAAACAGCGTGTGCGTCTTGTCGGGCTTTTCAAAATCGCCCGCCATTTTTGCCAGCAGCTTGTTGCAGGAGATGCCGATGTTTACCGTGAAGCCAAGCTCCCGCCGGATGCGCTCGCGCAGACGATCCGCAGCCATCACCGGCGGGCCGAACAGACCGGTCGTGCCGGTCATATCGACCCACGCCTCGTCGATGGAAAACTGCTCGACCGCAGGAGAATATGTCCCCAGCAGCGCGATGAGACTCCGCGAGGCGGTCACGTACAGCTCGTAATCCGGCTCGGCAACGACAAGATTCGGGCACTTCTCAAGCGCCTTTCCAAGCGGCTCGCCGGTCTGGATGCCGAATTTCTTCGCCGGAGCGCTCTTGGCAAGAATGATGCTGTGACGCGATTTTTTGTCGCCCGCGATCACCGACGGCACGCTCCGCAGGTCGAAGCGGTCGCCCATCACCTGCGTGCGGTGCGCCGCTGTCCATGATAAAAACGCGCTGTTGACGTCAATGTGAAATACGATGCGCTCGGCCATCAGCAGACCTCCCGAAATAAGACCCATTTGTGCGCGCGGACGGTGTAGCGAAGCTCATAAATGCGCTCCATATCCTCGACCACGGCCTTGCAGAGATAGATCAGCGCCTCGATCCCGACATAATCGACCCGGCGGCAGTCCAGCACCTCACAAATCTGGACCGTGTGAAGCATGTGCGAGGCGTCCTCAAAGCGAAAACGGAGCGGCTGCATGCTGCCGTCTGCATCGCAGTGCGCAATCATCTGGATCGGGATGTTCCGGCTTGGCATAGGCTGGCCCCTCCTTTTGAATTTGAACGTTTGTTTTATTATAACAGACGGAAATAGAATTTGCAACCACCAGGGCGTATCTGAAAACTGAAAATATGACCGGCCGCGAGAAATTTTCGCGCTGCAAAAACCATTTTTTGCAGAAATACTGACGTATTTCAAGGAAAAATGACGAGGTGCGGTGTTGGCCTAGATATAGGGACAAAAACAGCGCCTCCATACGGAGGCGCTATGGAGCTTGTCAAAAAGTCTTTTTGACAAGCTCTCAAACGCGAACCGCGGGGCTGGGTTCGCGTTTGAAAAGGCTGCGCGATGCGGCGCGCATAATTTGTGCGCGGTTTGCGCACAAATTCCACACTTGCATCCCGTAGTGTGTTTTGTCCGATGCCGCAGCGTTCAGAAAAAGTGCCGGCGGCACTTTTTTAGCGTAGGCCGAAGCGGCTATGCCGCGAGGGGGAACCACGTGGTGCGCAGCGCCGTGCGCGGCGAAACTCTACGAGGTTTTTTGACAGTCTCGTGAAAAGCGGGTTATGTCTCGTCAAGCGGCTTGATGACCTTGTTATAGGTGTGGCGCAGCATGATGACGGCGATCACAAGGCAGAAGACCTCGGCGATCGGGAAGGCATACCAAACGGCCTCGAGGCCGATCGTGTGCGCAAGCACATAGGCGGCAGGCAGGAGCACGGCGAGCTGACGGGTGATCGACATGATCATGCTGAAAAAGCTGTTTCCGAGCGCCTGAAATACCGAGGAGCAGACGATGGTGAAGCCCGCGAACACAAAGCAGAGGCTGATGATGCGCAGTGCCGGAACACCAATGCGGAGCATATGCTCCGAGGCATCGAACAGCAGCAGAAGCTGCCCGGGAATGAGCTGCACGACCGCCATGCCGACGACCATGATGCTGACAGCATAGATCGCACTGAGGCGCACGGTCTGTAGGATGCGGTCGGCGCGGCGCGCGCCGTAGTTGAACGACACGATGGGCACCATGCCGTTGTTCAGGCCGAAGACAGGCATAAAGACGAAGCTCTGGAGCTTGAAGTAGATGCCGAAAACGGCGGCGGCCGTCTTGCCGATCTCGCCGAAGGCGAACAAGATCTTGTTGATGCCATAGGTCATGAACGAGCCGATGGAGCCCATGATCGCGGAGGGAATGCCGATGTAGAGAATGCTGCCGCAGACCTTTCCCTCCACACGGAAGCCGCGCACAGCAAAGCGCAGTTCCTTGTTTTTGCGTACGTTCAGAATGATCGCCACAATGCCGCCGACGATCTGGCCAAAGACCGTGGCGATCGCCGCACCGGTCACGCCCATGGCGGGAATGCCGAGTGCGGGAACGCCGAAGATCAGCAGCGGGTCGCAGAGAATGTTGGTGATCGCGCCGGTGCACTGCGAGATCATCGAGAGCATCGTCCGGCCGGTCGCCTGAAGCAGACGCTCAAAAATAAGCTGTGCGAACAGACCCACGGAGAAAATGCAGCAGATCGACAGATAGTCCTTGCCGAGGGCGATGATCTCCGCATCGTTGGTCTGACCGCGGAAAAACGCATCCATTGCAAAAAAACCGATCAGAATGAAAATCAGGCAGCAAATCAGCTCGATGAAGATGCCCTGCAAGGCGATGCGCTGCGCATGCTTCTGGTTGCCCTCGCCAAGACTTTTGGACAAAAGCGCGTTGACACCGACGCCGATGCCGACACCGAGGGAGATCATCAGGTTTTGAATGGGGAAGGAGATGGAGACGGCGGTGAGCGCGGCCTCACTGACGCGGGAAACGAAAATGCTGTCAACGATGTTGTAAAGCGCCTGCACCAGCATGGATGCCATCATTGGCAGCGACATGCTGATCAGCAGCTTGCGGACGGGCATCGTACCCATCTTGTTTTGTGCCTGTTCTGTACTCATAATCCAATACCTTTCAAAAATGCTCATATAGTTATACTATATCCGTGTGTTCGTGTCAATTCGTACAGTTCGTACAGAGAGAAAAGAAAGCCGCCGCCTGCGGTGAAATTTTGGTTGACTTCCGGAGAAAAACATGCTATCATACTATAGCACTTTGAAAGAAGCGCGTTTTGCTAGTGTGGCTCAGTCGGTAGAGCAGCTGATTCGTAATCAGCAGGTCGCCGGTTCAAGTCCGGCCACTAGCTCCAGAAACCGGTGAAAATCGAGAGATTTTCGCCGGTTTTCTATTTTATTTGTTCGGTTTTTCAGGTGGCGAATTTTCCTGACCCACACCGTGACCCAAACGCGGAAATGTCCAGAGAGCGGCGGAGAGGATGAGCGTGTCATTCTCCCCACCGCTCTCTGATTTTTCTTTGCTTTTTCACATCACCTGCGCCATGAAATTTCCCATCTTTTCGGCGGCGCTCTCCTGCATTTGCCGCGTGACGTGGGTGTAGGTGCGGAGTGTGAAGCCTGCATCAAAGTGACCGAGCATGCTGGACACGGTCTTTACGTCCACGCCGTTTTGTAGTGCCAAGGTCGCGAATGTGTGTCGTAAGTCATGAAATCTCAGGTGTTCCAGCCCTGCGTCCTTCAGGATTTTCTTGTGAATGTTCACGACCGAATCCGGATGGTACATCTCGCCTGTTTTCGGAGACGGGAACATCCATGGGCTGCCGGGATGCTTTTGGTGTTCTGCGACCAGCAGAT
>OHJY01000812.1_pt1 | contig 11268 bp, 7 predicted proteins | sample 1568681 | NCBI WGS metagenome assembly OHJY01 (sample SAMEA3879540, study PRJEB24766) | human gut metagenome | biome: human-associated habitat; feature: feces | place: USA | collected 1985/1987
GGAAAACGCTTCTTCGGTTTTTCTGTTGCTGAGCGCGCCGTAGGACGGGAATTTTTCGACGGAGAAATACACGTCGCCTTCGGGCGTTGCGTAGGCGTACCCTTTTTCTTCCAGCCCCTTTATGAAGTCAATGATGTTGTCGATATTGCACGTCGCTTTCAGCCAGATGTCGGGATCGTCCACGTCGAACTCACGCATAACTTTGTCGATGCGTTTTATCATCATTGCCGCGTACTTGTCGGCAGGGATTCCCGTTTCTTTCGATTTTGCGATAATCTTATCGTCGACGTCGGTGTAATTCCTCGCATACGTTACGTCAAAGCCCCTTTTCACAAGGTACTTTCTGATGATGTCGGGGTAGTGATGATATTCATCGCGCTGTTCATGCTCCTGTCGGCGGGTATCTCCTACGTCAGCGGCATGGACTCGGCGTTCTACCCGCTGCTCCTGTCGTCGTTGCTCACGGCCCTGCTGGGGGCTTTCCCGCTGATTTTCGTGGAACGCACGGAGCAGATCACCAACAAGGAGGGCTTCTGCGTGGTGGTCGGCTCGTGGCTGGTGGCCTGTGTGGTCGGGACATTCCCCTACCTGATCTGGGGCGGGGAGTTCAGCTTGGTAAACGCCTGGTTCGAAAGCGTCTCGGGCTTTACGACCACCGGGTCGACGATCCTGAACGATGTCGAGGCGCTGCCCCATGGTCTCCTCTTCTGGCGCTCGTTCACCCAGTGGATAGGAGGTCTGGGTATCGTCTTCTTCACGGTCGCCCTGCTGCCCTCGCTCGACGGCGGCTATGTCAAGGTGTTCTCTGCCGAGATTACGGGCCCCATCCAGACCAAGCTGCATCCCCGTCTGTCGATGGGAGCCAAGTATATATGGATGGTATATGTATGCCTGACGGCAGCCTGTGCAGGCTGCTACTGGATATTCGGCATGTCGCCGTGGGAGAGCATCAACTATGCCATGACCTCGACAGCCACTGGCGGTTTCTCCATATACAACGACAGCATGGAGAACTTCCACTCGCCCGCACTGGAATATACCTGCACCACATTCTGCTTCCTCGCGGGCATCAACTTCACCCTGCTTTACTTCACCGTGGCACGCCGCCGCATAGGGATGCTCTTCAAGAGCGACGAGTTCAAGTTCTATCTCTTCATGACGGCAGCCTGTACGGCATTCGTCATGTTCCAGCTCATGGCGTACCGCGGCTATGACGCCGAGCACGCCTTCCGTTGCGGCGCCTTCCAGGTAGTCAACTTCCTGACCACCACGGGTCTGTTCAACGACAACGCCGCCCTGTGGCCCCATGTCACCTGGGTGGTGCTGGCGGTATGTATGTTTGTGGGAGCCTGCTCGGGCTCTACCAGCGGTGCCTTCAAGAGCATACGCAGTATGATGGTGCTCAAGGTGATACGCAACGAGCTGCGGCAGATACTCCACCCCAATGCCGTGCTGCCGCTGAGGGTCGACGGCGTCAATGTGCCCATCCAGAAGAGGGTGACGCTGCTGGCATTCCTCGCCACCTATGTCATCATGCTGCTGGTGGTGGCGTTTATCATGATAGCCTGCGGCATAGACCACACCAATGCCATCACCATCTGTCTGAGCAGTCTGGGCAACGTGGGCCCCTCGCTGGGTCTGGAGATAGGTCCCACGATGTCGTGGAGCCAGCTGCCCGACCTGGCCAAATGGACCTGCTCATTCATGATGCTCGTAGGGCGTCTGGAGATATTCACCGTGCTGGTCATCTTCACCCCCACATTCTGGAAAGACAATTAGAAAACGACAAACAGTATAAAACAACAAACAATAAAGCGTATGAAACCATTAAAGTTTAAGGCTCTGTTGAAGCAGACCATCTGGGGTGGCGACAAAATCATCCCCTTCAAGCATCTCGATGACCATCTCGAGAACGTAGGCGAAAGCTGGGAAATCTCTGGCGTGCCCGGCAACGAGACAGTGGTAGCCGACGGCGAGTATGCCGGCAAGAAGCTCAACGAACTGGTAATCGAGCAGAAGGACAAGCTCGTGGGCAAGGCCAACTATGAGCGCTTCGGCGACGAGTTCCCCCTGCTCATCAAGTTTATCGATGCCCGTCAGGACCTCTCTATCCAGGTGCATCCCACCGACGAGATAGCCAAGCGCCAGGGCAAGGAGCGCGGCAAGACCGAGATGTGGTACATCATGGACTCTGACAAGGACGCCAAACTCTACAGCGGTCTGAAGATGCAGATTACCCCCGAGCAGTACAAGGCTATGGTCGAGGACGACACCATCACCGATGCCCTCGCCCAGTATGAGGTCAAGGAAGACGACTGCTTCTTCCTGCCCGCAGGCCGCATCCACGCCATCGGCACAGGCTGCTTCCTCGCCGAAATCCAGCAGACCAGCGATGTCACCTATCGCATCTACGACTTCAAGCGCAAGGACAAGGACGGCAACTACCGCCAGCTCCACACCAAGGAGGCTGCCGAGTGCATCAACTACACCGTGGAGGACGACTACCGCACCCACTATGAGCACAAGAAGAACGAGGGCGTGACCCTGGTGGAATGTCCTTACTTCACCACAGCCGTCTATGACCTCGACGAGCCCATGACGCTCGACTACAGCGAGCTCGACAGCTTTGTAATCCTCATCGGTCTGAAGGGCGAAGGCACCATCACCGACAACGAGGGCAATACAGTGACCATCAGCGCCGGCGAGTCTATCCTCGTGCCTGCCACCACTGAGATGCTCAAGGTCGAGGGCACTATCAAGATGCTCGAGACTTACGTATAAATCCTCATCGCATGGCCGATAGGGCCTGTACTCCCCGCCGCAAGGCAATAACAGGAAGCGGGAGGAAGCACGGTATCAGCAGATACTGTGTTTCCTCCCGCTTCTTGTATGGATGGGGATGACGGTGACGGAGGCTGTGGGCTACTCTCCGGCTGCGGTGGCTGGCGGGGTAGGGTCGGGCGCAAGGGCGGCGGGCCCGGTGGTTGCCCCAACAGTCCCGGCTGGCGCAGGGGCATGATAGGTGTCGAGGAAGTGCTGCACATCGGCACGGATGTGAGCAAAGACATCGGAGAGCACATACCCCATGTTCTTCTTGAGCATCGCCTCGACATCTTCCACACTGTGCGAGTAGCAGCTCAGCTCATTGCGGCGCTGGGTGGAGTGCATGCTGTCGCGCGAGATTTCGTTCTCGCGCTCGCGGATAAGCTGGGTGCAGATGCGCGTCATGGCTGGACTCACCACGCGGTCGAAGAGATGATGCCCCTGTATATATAAATAGGTGGTCTGTGGCGTCACGCCCAACGAGCGCAGACTCGCCTCGACCTTGGGGTAAGCCTTGACGCCCTCGGGGTAGTTGCGGCGCAGGGCGTCGAGCCGTCTGTCCACCTTGTGGGACAGTCGGGCGAGCATGTCCTGGGCATGGACGATGGAGAAGTTGCCCATCTCGATGATGGAGAGGAAGTCGCTCATCGTGAACTCGCCGTAATGGGGCGTGCGATAGAACCATACGTTCCACACGAAGAGCGGATAGATAATCTCGGAGAAACTGCGCAGATAGCCGTTGAAGTCGAAAATGTGGTGATCGTTGAGGGTGACAGCCACGCAGACATCGTGGAGCGACGGGGCGTAGCACTGCAGGTTCTCGATGGCATAGGCGTAGGTGTGGAAGACGTATGGGCTGTCGATAATCTGCTGCGAGGTGGGCGTGGCCTTCTGGATAAGATAGTCGTAGTCGGCATCGACGCAGGCAATCATATCACTGCCCACGCGGTCGGTCATGAGCCGCATGAGCGCCGCCTTCTTGCCACGGTTGAGCTGGCGGGAGCGCGAGGGGAGCATCACCTGGAAGTAGTAGCGGTCGGTCTCGAAGCTCGAGAGGACAGTGCGCCAGAAAAACACGTCGTCGTAGCTTTCGACATAGGCCACGATGCGGTGACGCGCCTGCCTGGAGTTGAGCCTGTTGGCAGCCGACAGGTAGTCGGAGGTGATGCTGTCTTTGAGTCGTCTACCCATTGTTGACAATAATATCGGATACCTCGGTCACACGGTCCATCCATCCGTTCATGATGACAGCCGGACTGTGGGTGGTGAGGATAATCTGTACGTTGGGGTTGAGCTCGAGGATGAGGTCTATGAGTTGCTGCTGCCAGTCTACGTGCAGGCTCACCTCGGGCTCGTCCATGAACAGCACGTAGGGCTTGTTGTCCTCGACCAGCACGGTGAGCAGGATGGCGAGTATCTGCTTCTCGCCGCTGGACAGCTGGTAGGGCAGCAGCGTCTCGCCTATCTGCGTGAACCGAATCTCGTTCTCTGTGCGCACAATCTTCTTGCCCGTGTCTGCGAAGAGTCTGTCTATCATGTCCTGGAACTTCTTCTTGGGCTCACTGATACGCTGGGCTTCGGCGGCACCGTCGCAGCCGCCCTGTTGGAGCACGCTGATGATGCGGTTGCCAATGTTGACCTGGTAATCGAGGTAGCGGCGCTGCAGTTGGAAGAGTTGCCAGTCGAGCTCGGTGACCAGAGAGATGTCAACCTTGGTGAGCACGTCGGCGTTGAGCAACGGCCTGTCGAACGAGCGTATGATATCGTAGCGTATCCACTTGGCGTCGGCTGGGCTCACGGTGAGGTGGACGCCCTTGAGCATGTGGCTGGGAAACTCGCCGCCGGCGGCGAGGCCCTTGACCACCTTGTTGAGGATGGTGCTCTTGCCCACGCCGTTGACACCGCTCAGCACATTGACGCGGCGGTCCAGTTGCCACACGACATGACGCTGCCCGCTCCACAGCGACTCTATCTCTATCTCCTTGATGTAATCGGCATATTTCTGCATGATGATACAGGTTAAGTTTTCGCACAAATTTACGAAAAAAAGCCTTGCCTTGCACCCATTTATGGCTTATTTGTTTACCTTTGCCCCCGAAATTTAACTATTAATAAGATTATGAATGACAATCGTGCGCTCAAGGCCCATCTGAGTCTGCTCTTCGCCGAAATCTTTTGGGGCCTTATGGCTCCGGTGGGCAAGGATGCTATGGCCCACGGCATCGACGGTATCTGTCTGGTATCGCTCCGCGTGGCAGGCGCCGCGCTGCTGTTCTGGACGGCGTCGCTCTTTGCGCCCCGTGAGCGCATGGCACGCCGCGATGTGCTGCTGCTGGCTGTGGCGGCACTGTTTGGCATCGTGTTCAACCAGTGCATGTATACCATCGGACTGGGCATCACCTCGCCCGTCAATGCCAGCATCGTCACCACATCGATGCCCATCTTCGCCATGGTGCTGTCGTTCTTCATCCTGCGCGAGCCCCTGTCGGCGATGAAGGCGGGTGGGGTAGCGATGGGCTGTGGCGGCGCCGTCATCCTGATCGTGAGCAGCGCGTCGGCAGCCAACGCCCGGGTGGGCGACTTGCGAGGCGACGTGCTGTGCATGATGGCCCAGTTGTCGTTTGCCCTCTATCTGGCGCTGTTCAGCAAGCTGGTGCGCCGCTATTCCGTCATCACCGTCAACAAGTGGATGTTTCTCTGGGCATCGCTCTACATCCTGCCCATAGCCTCGCCCCACCTGATGGCCAACGACTGGTCGGCAGTGGCTCTTACCACCTGGGCAGAGGCAGGTTTTGTGGTCTTCTTCGGCACCTTTGTGAGCTACCTGTTGATGATGGCTGGCCAGCAGGTGCTGCGCCCCACCGTGGTGAGCGTATACAATTATGTGCAACCCATCGTGTCGGTCACCGTGTCGGTGCTTACGGGTCTGGCCGTCTTCACGCTGAGTCAGGCGCTGGCGGTAATCCTCGTCTTCTCGGGCGTATGGCACGTCACCAAGTCGAAGTCGCGCCGCGATGTCGAGCATCCCGAGGCCAAAGATTAATCCCGCCGGGCTGATTTTTCGCATTATCATCAGAGATTTTATCATTTTTATCCCCTTCGGCTCGGCAGAAAGTGCTAACTTTGTAGCATCATAGACAGCAATTACTAATTTATTATAAACGATGATGAAACAAAAGACACTTCTTATTGCTCTGGCGCTGATGGGAGCGGTTACCGCCTCGGCGCAGAAGCATGACGGCGGGCTCAGCAATGATATGCTCGCTGCCATCCGCAAGGCTCAGCCTACAGCGGCTCAGGACAAGGCGCTCTTCAATGCCATTGCCGCCAACTCTATCGACGACCTGGCGAAGAATTATGCTGCCAAACGCCCTGTAGACACCCACTTCAGCAACGAGACTCCCAAGCAGAAGATTCACAACCAGCGCAGTTCGGGCCGCTGCTGGATGTTCTCTGGCTTCAATGTGCTGCGCGCCAACTTTGCCAAGCAGCATCAGGACAGCCTCTGTGTAGAGTATTCACAGGCTTATCTCTTCTTCTACGACCAGCTGGAGAAGGCCAACCTCATGCTCCAAGGCGTCATCGACAATGCCCGCAAGCCCATCGACGACCAGCGTGTGCGCTTCTTCTTCCAGCACCCCATCAACGATGGCGGTACCTTCTGTGGCGTGGCCGACCTCGCTGAGAAGTACGGACTGGTGCCTATGGCAGTGATGCCCGAGACCTACTCGTCTGACAATACCAGCCGCATGGCAAGGATTATCTCTTCCAAACTGCGTGAGTATGGTCTTGAGCTGCGCTCGATGGTGGCTGCCGGCAAGAAGGCTCAGGACATCCGCAAGCGCAAGACCGAGATGCTGGGCACCATCTACCACATCCTGGCTCTCACCATCGGCGAACCCGTGCAGGAGTTTACCTACGCCTTCACCGACAAGGATGGCCGCACCCTGACTCCCGCCAAGCGCTATACCCCCAAGTCGTTCTACGATGAGACCGTGGGCCACTCGCTCAACGGCTCCTTCATCATGGTGATGAACGACCCTCGCCGCGAATACCACAAGACCTACGAGGTGGAGTATGACCGCCACACCTACGACGGCCACAACTGGAAGTATCTCAACCTGCCTATGGACGATATTGCCCAGCTTGCCATAGCCAGTATCAAGGGTGGCAGCAAGATGTACTCCAGCTACGATGTGGGCAAGCAGCTCGACCGCAAGCGCGGTTATCTCGACACTGAGAACTTTGACTACGGCTCGCTCTTCGGCATCACCTTCGGCATGGACAAGGCCCAGCGCATCGAAACCTTCGACAGCGGCTCTACCCACGCCATGACCCTCACTGCCGTAGACCTGGACAAGGACGGCAAGCCCGTGAAGTGGAAGGTGGAAAACAGCTGGGGAGCTGACAACGGCTTCGGTGGATGCTTCATCATGACCGACCGCTGGTTCCGCGACTACATGTTCCGCCTCGTTGTCAACAAGGAGTATGTGCCCGAGAACCTCCTTCGTGAGTTCGACCAGAAGCCAGTAATGGTTATGCCCGAAGACCCGCTCTTCGCCGAAGATATGTAAACGCATAATCATCCCCATAACCAGAGCCCGAGCGACGGAGGCCACAGCCTTCTCGCTCGGGCTCTCTCTTTTTGTTATTCGCCTATGAATAATGATATTTTAGTGAGTTTTAACGATTATGGTTAGCCTTCCCCGCCTAATCATGGTAATTTTGTTACCAATTATGAAAAATGTTATCTTTACCCTGATCCTGTCGGCCATGGCGCTGATGCCCGTGCATGCCGACAATAAGCCGAGCAAGCTCTCGGCGCAGGCGTTGTATGCCCAGTTTCAGAACCCGGACAGCCGCTATCGTCCCTTCGTGCGCTGGTGGTGGAACGGCGATGCCGTCGTAGGCAAGGAGCTTGTGCGCGAGCTCCACTTGTTGCGCGATGCAGGCATCGGCGGTGTCGAGATTAATCCCATCTCGCTGCCCTACGGTGCCGACCAGCACGGCTACAAGCAGCTCACCTGGCTCAGCCAGCCCTGGCTTGAGGCCCTCGATACCACGCTGACCGAGGCACGCCGCATCGGTATGACCTGCGACCTGCTCATCGGTTCGGGATGGCCCTTCGGCAGCGAGACTCTGCCCCACAAAGACCGTGCATCGGTGCTGCTTACCGCTGCCATCCCTCTGACTCCCGGCCGTCATTATGAGTTCTCCAAGTTTGACCTCTTCAAGCGCCTCGACCCTGGAGTGTCTATCACCAACTCAGCCCGCGAGCCCCGCTTGGAGATAGCTTATCTCGTGCCCGACTCCATCAATGACTTCCGCCAGGCCAAGGATGTCACCGCCGAGTTTGCCAATGGCAACTACGTAGTAGACACCCCCACCGAGGGCAAGTATCAGCTCTACGCCATGGTGCGCTTCGACTCCTTCGCATCGGTCATCAACGGCGCTCCCGGAGCAGCCGGCAGCATACTCGACCACATGAATGCGGGTGCCGTACGCCGTTATCTCGACAATATGTACAATACCATTGAGACCAAGACGGGTCCCCTCTCGCGCTGGTTGCGTTCGTTCTTCGTCGACAGTATGGAGCTCGAGGGTACCAACTGGACCGACGACTTCCGCGAGGAGTTCAAGCGCCGTCGCGGTTATGACGTGATGCCCTGGCTGCCCTTCACCATGTTCAAGGTAGGACGCCTGGGCGATGTGGAGAGCTATATCTTCGGAGCCAAGAAGGGCCCCGACTTCAAGAACCAGGTAGACCGCGTGCGCTACGACTTCGAGCTGACCAAGGCAGAGTTGCTGCAGGAGCGATATACCAATACCTTCACCTCATGGTGCAAGGAAAAGGGCGTCAAGTCGCGTGCCCAGGCTTACGGACGAGGCTTCTTCCCACTCGAGTCATCCCTCTCCTACGACATTCCCGAAGGCGAGTCGTGGACTACCAACTGGTTGCGTCACCGTTTGGGTGAAGAGATGGGCGACCAGGACTACCGCCGTGGCCGCGGATATACGATGATAGACAAGTATGTCTCTTCGGCAGCCCACCTTACCGGCAAGCGCCTCGTGAGCTGTGAGGAGATGACCAATACGTATCTCGTCTTCAATACCCCGCTCGAACTTATCAAGATAGGCACCGACATGTCGGCCTTCTCGGGTGTCACCCACTCCGTATGGCATGGCTTCAACTACAGCCCGCGCGATGTGGCATTCCCCGGATGGGTCCAGTATGGCAGCTACTATAACGAGAAGAACACATGGTTCCCCTACTGGAAGTATCTGAACAACTACCGTGCCCGCGTGAGCAGCATCCTGCAGAATGTGGACATGCAGACCGACATCGCCATACTGCCCCCCAACGCCGACCTGTGGACTGAGATGGGCGTGCAGACCGAGCCGTTCCCCCGCGACCTCAACGTGACCTATACTTCCCTCATCTGGGAAGCCATCCATAAGAATGGCGGCGGCGCCGACTATCTCAGCGAGAGCATCATCGAGAAATGCGACGTGCGCGATGGCCATCTCTGCTATGGCCCCAAGAGCTATTCGGCTATCTTCCTGCCTGATGTCAAGGGCACTACCCAGGGCGTGATGGACAAGCTGCTCGAGTTTGTCCGTGGTGGCGGCCGCGTGTTCTGCATCGGCACCTATCCCCAGCGCTCGCTCGGTCTGAAGGACTATCAGGAGCGCGACGCCAAGATGCGTGCCACCGTTGACGAGCTCAAGGGCTACGCCGACCGCTTCGTGCTGCTCGAGAAGCCCCAGGACGGCAAGTATCTCGAGTGGTATCGCGCCGTGATGGACAAGTATCAGCTCTCCCACGCCGTTACCATCACCAACCCCGACCGCTTTGTGCTCCAGAACAGATACAAGGCCGACGATGGTTCCGACCTCTTCTTCTTTGCCAATGTCAACCTGAAAGACAGCAAGCAGACCGATGTGGTCTTCCCCGAGAGCATGACCCGTGGCAAGTCGGCATGGCTCTACGACCCCGCCGACGGCAAGCGCTACACGCTCAAGCTCGACGGCCAGCGTCTGCACCTCGACATGGGTCCCGCTGAGGCCTTCTTCGTGGTCTTCAATGATGTCAAGGCCAAGGCTCCCGTCTACAAGCGCAAGCCGCTGCAGGGCGAGCAGTACATCGAGTTGGGCAACTGGACCGCCAGCCTGCACCACTCGCGCGAGGGATGGGTCAAGACGATGGCCATGCCCGACAGCCTGCAGGACCTGAAGAACACTGAGTACTCCCACTTCATGGGCGACATCACCTACACCACCACCGTCAATGTGGAGAGCGGACGCATGCCCAAATACCTTAACTTAGGACGCGTGTGCGAGATAGCCGAAGTCAAGGTCAATGGACGCCCAGCCGGGGTGCAGTGGTTTGGCGACCGCGTCATCGACGTCGAAGGCATGCTCCATGCCGGTGCCAATACCATCGAGGTCAAGGTGACCACCCTCATGGGCAATTACATGCATACCCTCAAGGACAACAAGGTGGCACAGCGCTATGTAATCAAGCGCAATCACCCTCTGCGCTCTATGGGTCTGCTGGGTCCGGTGCGTCTGTATGAGTAGTTAATTTTTGATTAAAACCGAAAAATAAACGACTATATCTTAGCGGGTATCTATTTTTTGTAGTACCTTTGCAGTCAGCATTTAACGAAGATAAATCAATTATGGCACAAGAAGATGTTTTCAAGAAGATAGTCAGCCATTGCAAAGAGTATGGCTTTGTTTTTCCCAGTTCAGACATTTACGACGGTCTCGCCGCCGTGTATGACTACGGTCAGAACGGCGTTGAGCTTAAGAATAATATCAAGGAATATTGGTGGAAGTCGATGGTGCTGATGCACAGCAATATCGTGGGTATTGATGCCGCCATCTTCATGCACCCGACCGTGTGGAAGGCTTCCGGCCACGTCGATGCGTTCAACGACCCACTTATCGATAACCGCGACTCCAAGAAGCGTTATCGTGCCGACGTGCTCATCGAAGACCAGATAGCCAAGTACGAGGAGAAGATAGACAAGGAGGTTGCCAAGGCCGCCAAGAAGTTCGGTGACGCCTTTGATGAGCAGAAATTCCGCGCTACCAATCCCCGTGTGCTCGAACATCAGCAGAAGCGCGACGCTCTTCATGCACGTTACACCGAGGCAATGCAGGGTCCCAACCTTGAGGAGCTGAAGCAGATAATCCTCGACGAGAACATCGTAGACCCCATCAGCGGCACCAAGAACTGGACCGATGTGCGCCAGTTCAACCTGATGTTCTCTACCGAGATGGGTTCTGTCTCCGACACTACCAACAAGATTTACCTGCGTCCCGAGACCGCCCAGGGTATCTTTGTCAACTACCTCAACGTGCAGAAGACCGGCCGCATGAAGCTGCCCTTCGGTATCGCACAGATAGGAAAGGCTTTCCGCAACGAGATAGTGGCTC
>OHJY01000817.1_pt1 | contig 11246 bp, 10 predicted proteins | sample 1568681 | NCBI WGS metagenome assembly OHJY01 (sample SAMEA3879540, study PRJEB24766) | human gut metagenome | biome: human-associated habitat; feature: feces | place: USA | collected 1985/1987
ATGAGTTTTCCTGGAGAATCGGCATTGATTTTATCGTAAGCCCAGCTATCATCGCGATGAGCAGCAGCACCGAAGATATCGTCAGTATGAACATGAAAACCGAGGAAAGATTCTGTTTGTAAATCCTCCTCTTGTTCAATGATTTCTGGAAAATCGAGCCGCTGAACAATGCCAACAGACCGATTATCAGGCCGATAAACACATATACTATCGTCTGTGTATTGTTCTGCTTCAGGTTCGAAGCCTTGCTGGCATTGCGCAGAAGAGATTTGTTTTCGCTCTGCATCTTGCCGGAAATCTGCACATAGCCGGCAGGTTCATTGAAACGCTGTCCTTCTTTCAGGATGTATTTCAGGAACGCCAGGGATGCGGAGTCCTTGGGCGCGCCTTTGGAGACGAAGTAAAGATCTCTGGCAGGCGGCGTCGGAAACATGTCTGTCTCGATGGCATGGACAAGTTTTTCCTTGGTCTCGTAAAAATCCTCTTCTGGACTTATCACGCCGTCCATGTCAGAGTCGATAGGTATGACCGCGAGGCCGTCCTGCAGTCTATGTGTCTGAGGGTCATACGCATACGCCAGGTTATTGAAGCCCACACCCCATTTGTCGTTCTGCACGGCCTTGGCAATTCCGGGATCACCGAACACTGCGGTTCCGCGAAGATCCTCTTGCTTGGCACCGAACCAGGATGCGAATGTCTGTGCCGCCCCGCATGCATCGGAACGGGTATATACACGAATCTTGTGGCGTTCGCCGTTACCCAGCAACTGCCCCCAGGTGCTGATTTCACCTGTCACCCATATTTTTCTGGCTTCTTCCGAGGTAATTCCACGTTTCAACAAGATGTCCGCATAAGGATTCCTGCTGCAGAAATCCGGTATCACGGCGTCCCGTCCCACGATGAATGCAACGGCACCGGCATCTGCTTCTTCCTTATGCAGTTCACGGGAGAGCATGGCATAGTCCACCATCCCGTTCAGAACGTCAGTCATTCCTTTGCCGGCACCTCCGGCAGATATATCTATCTTTACTCCAGGGTATTTCACCTGAAAATCATTTGACCACTGCACTGCCAGAGGGTACAGGGCAAACGCCCCTGATACCGAGACCTGTCCTCCCAGATTCTCATCTCTCCCGCCGGATTTCCCCATGCCGCACGAAGCAAGGATACTCACAGCCAGAACAGCCGCAGCAGCCAATAGCGGTTTGTTCATATCGTACACGTTTTATCCGTTCCGCACATCAAATACGAAACTCAATCTACAAATATAACAATAATCTCGCCAAATCTTTTACCACTGCTTGCGCCAATTTCAATTTTCAATGTCAAAAAAAAATCAACATGACCGGAGACGAAATTTGAAATTTTGGTAAAAATTTTGTAGCAGCAGCCGTTTTATGAAAATTTGAATTTCAGATGAAGACATTTACAAAACTGCTCGCTTTGGCGGGTCTGACATTTATCACTATGGTATCTTGCAACAATATTTCAGAGTCTCAGAAGGCTGATATAGTCCTGGAGAACATCTTTTCCCGCAAATCCGTGCGCAAATTCACTTCGGAACCTGTTTCTGACAAACAAGTGGAGACATTGCTGAAAGCAGCTATGGCCGCACCTAGCGCAATGAATTCACAGCCATGGAGATTTGTGGTGGTCAACGACAAGGAGAAATTGGCATCAATGGCAGAATTGCTTCCTTATGCAAGGCTGGACACCGCTCCGGTGGCGATTGTCGTATGCGCCGACCTTTCAGGTTATAGCAAGTTCTGGACCGATGATTGTTCCGCTGCGACAGAGAATTTATTGCTGGCAGCCGAGGCCATGGGGCTTGGTGCAGTCTGGACGGCAGCCTCTGACGAGGAGCGTTCCGCAATAGTGAAAACCGCATTGGAACTTCCTGAGACAATTCATCCCCTCTGCATCGTTCCTGTAGGTCACCCGGACGGAGAATTCCAGCCGAAAGACAAATGGAATCCTTCCAAGATTCATTACAACAAATGGTAATCCCATAGTGACGGACATGCATTTTGAGCGAAAACCAAGCACGACGTCAACTTGCCGGACGCGAGTTGTTGAAAAATACGAACAGAATTCATATCTTTGGGAAATTACAAAATAATAGGTTAGATATGACTAAAACTAGTTCAGAAGCAGGGAAATGCTTGCTTTGTAAAATCCCGAGATGTAAGGCGGCCTGCGCCGTGGAAACAGACGTTCCGGCAATCATAAAGCTTTATCGCGAAGGACAATATGAGGAAGCAGCCTCCATATTGTATAAAAACAATCCTTTCTCTGCAATAACCAGCCTCGTATGTGATTGGAACAAAAGCTGTTACGGGCATTGCGTATTGAACGCCAAGAAAAATCCCGTAGCGTGGCATGAAATCGAAGCCGAGCTTTCATGTGACTACATTTTCAAGGCGCATGCGACAGTCGGTCCGGAAAAAGGAAAGAAAGTCGCCATCATCGGCGGCGGCCCGGCCGGTATAACAGCCGCATTGATGCTGAGAGAAGAAGGCATTGCCGTAACCATTTTCGACAAAAACGAGAAATTGGGCGGCGTGCTGCGATATGGCATTCCTGAATTCAGGCTTGACCGCAGCTACGTCGACCAATACGACAGGCTGATCGAAGAAGCCGGCGTCACGTTCAAGGGCAATGTCAATGTCGGCGGAAACGGCGAGGGCGACATCAGCCTTCAGGAACTGGCCGCGTCCTACGATGCGGTCCTCATTGCCGGAGGCGCTGCAATTCCGAGACGACTTGACATTCCGGGCGAAGACATTCCTGATATAATCTACGCATTGGATTACCTCAAATCCCCTGATTCATACACACTTGGACACAAGGTTCTGGTCATCGGAGGAGGAAATGTGACCATGGACGCGTGCCGCACGGCGAACCGCAAAGGACACGACACCTACGTATATTACAGGAAGTCTTACGAGAACATGCCGGCCAACTCGGCGGAGGTCAAGGAAGCCATCGAGGAAGGCGTGAAATTCCACATCTTCGAGGTTCCGGTGGCAATCCGTGACCACAAGGCCGTCATGAGAAAATGCGAAAACGTCACCGGCGCGGACGGAAGAGTCTCCACCAAGATGATCGATGGAACTGACCATGAAGTAGAGTTCGATTCAATGCTGGTGGCCATCAGCGCAAACGTGGACCTCGGCATATTCGAAGGACAGGAAAACATCAAGATTGAAAGAGGATGGCCTGTTACGGATGAACTGCAGCAGACCAGCATGCCGGGAGTATTTCTGGCAGGAGACTTCATTCTGGGCCCTGCAACAGTCGTGGAAGCAGTGGCATCAGCGAAAAAAGCCGTAAAAGGAATCCTTAGACATCTCGGATTCTAAGTTTTTTTCGTAACTTGGTAAGCGTAAAAAAGAGGACAATGGACGAGAACATAAAAACCGTCGAACCCGTCATATCATTTAGAGACGCGGAAATAGTGAATGGAGAAACGCCTGTAATATACGGACTTGACATGGATGTATATCAGGGTGATTTCGTGTATATCGTCGGAAAAGTCGGAACCGGAAAAACATCCATAATCAGGACAATCATAGCAGAAAATCCGCTCATGAAAGGGAGCGGAAAAGTCTGCGGCTACGAATTGAACGGCATAAGGAACAAGGACATTCCGTTTCTCAGGCGCAAGATCGGAGTCGTCTTCCAGGATTTCCAGCTGCTGATGGACAGAAGTGTGGAGGACAACCTGGAATTCGTACTGCGCGCTACCGGATGGAAAGACCCCGCAGCCATCGGCAAGAGAATCGAAGAAGTTCTCTGCAATGTGGGCATGGAAAGCAAGGCGCACAAGATGCCGCACCAGCTGTCAGGCGGTGAGCAGCAGCGCATTGCGATAGCAAGATCATTGCTGAACGAGCCTGGAGTCATCATTGCGGACGAGCCGACGGGGAACCTGGACAATGAAACCGCCGACGGTATCATGAAACTCCTGACGAGCATCAACAGGAGCAAGGGAACGGCGGTGGTGATGGTTACCCATAACAAGTCCATATTCGAGAACTACCCGGGCAGAGTCTTGGTCTGCAAGGACGAAGCCTGCCACGAACTCAAATAGAGACAGATGACCAAGAAGGAAAGATATAAAGGTATAATTGCATGGTTCGAGGAAAACATGCCGATAGCGGAAACCGAGTTGCACTATGACTCCCCTTTCCATCTGCTTATCGCAGTTATCCTGTCGGCGCAATGTACTGACAAGAGGGTCAACATGACTACGCCGGCCATATTCGAGGCATATCCGGATGCCGGGACATTGGCAAATGCTTCATACGAGGACCTCTTTCAGCTGGTCCGGAGCATATCCTACCCGAACAACAAGACACGTCACCTCATCGGAATGGCGCAGAAGCTGGTGACGGACTTCGGAGGTATCGTCCCATCTGGCATTGATGAGCTGATGAGCCTGCCGGGAGTAGGAAGAAAGACCGCAAATGTCATAGCTTCAATAGTTTACGATAAACCGGTAATAGCGGTAGACACCCACGTCTTCCGCGTGGCCCATAGACTTGGATTATCGGACGGCAAGACACCGGAAACTGTGGGCAAGGAACTGGAATCCAACATTCCGGTTCCCAAGAGAGCAATCGCCCATCACTGGCTGATTCTCCAGGGCCGATATATCTGCACCGCCAAAAAACCGCAATGCGGAGAATGCGGGCTTACAAGATGGTGCCGCGAACTCGAAAGGACAAGACGCGGCGAATAATATAAAACAGATTGACAATGAACGAGATACTGCACTTTACATCAGAGAACATTTTTCTCATAGGCTCCATATTGGTCTTCACTGCCATACTGGTCTCGAAGACAGGAAACAAATACGGCGTACCGTCCCTCCTCATTTTCCTGCTGGTGGGAATGCTGTTCGGAAGCGACGGACTTGGACTGGTCTTCGACAATTATAACATTGCGCAGTTCCTGAGTATCATAGCATTGTGCGTAATCCTGTTCACTGGCGGTCTGGAAACCAAATTGAAAGACATCCGCCCGGTGATGGGGCCGGGTCTGGTACTGTCCACCGTCGGAGTGCTGCTCACGGTAGTGTTTACCGGCGCATTCATCTACTTCCTGTCCAGAATTGAGCAAATCGGACTGTCGCTGTCCATCGTCATGTGCTTCCTGCTGGCGGCCGTGATGTCATCTACAGATTCCGCGTCGGTGTTCAGCATCCTGAAAAACTGCAACATGCGCCTCAAACAGAACCTGAGGCCGATGCTGGAGCTGGAATCCGGTAGTAACGACCCTATGGCATACGTACTTACGATTGTCCTGATCCAGGTGGCGCAACTGCTTTTCGACCCGGTTTCAAGCATTGAAGGAATCAACTACACCCAGCTTGTAGTGGGCTCATTGGTAACGCTCGTATTGCAAATGTCACTCGGTGCCCTCGCCGGAGTCGCCATCGGATTCGCCACGGTGTGGATTCTCCAGAGAATAAAACTGAACAGCACGCCATTGTACTCGATATTGCTTCTGGCAATCAGCATGTTTGCATTTTCAATGACGCAGATGATACAGGGCAACGGTTATCTGGCCGTATATATCGCCGGTTTCATCATCGGCAACAAGCCGATGAACAACAGGAAGGAAATCCTGTCCTTCATGGACGGCATGACATGGATAATGCAGATAGGAATGTTCCTCAGCCTCGGACTGCTGGTCAATCCGCACGAGATGCTGCATGTCGCACCTATCGCATTGCTCATCGGATTGTTCCTGCTTTTCGTCGGACGTCCGCTCACGGTTTTCATCTGCCTGCTGCCGTTCCGCAAGATTTCATTCCGTGCCAAGCTGTTCACCTCCTGGGTGGGTCTGAAGGGTGCCGTGCCGATTATCTTCGCGACATATCCGATAGTGGCAGGAATCCCGGGGTCGGAACAGATATTCAACATCGTGTTCTTCATTACCTTGCTTTCGCTGATTTTCCAGGGAATGTCGATTCCGCGCGTCGCCAAGCTGCTGCATCTGAACCTGCCGGAAGAAAAGGCTCCGGACACATTCGGAATCGAGATTCCGGAAGAGGCCGGAAAGTTACAGGACTACACATTGACGGATGATGACCTGACAAGCGGCAATACATTGAAAGAAATCAACTTGCCTGAAGGCGCGAGGGTGGTGATCATCAGCCGCGACAGCAAATTCATCATTCCTGACGGAAGCGTGGAACTGCGCAGCGGCGACCAATTGCTGATAATTTACGGGGAAGTTGAAGAAGAATTGCCGGGAATCAAGGACATCGTCGAAAAGGTAAAGGCAGAAAAATCCGCACATTAACGATATGGAGACACGTAAAAGGATTCTCATTGTAGATGATGAAGAGGATATATGCAACATCCTCAGTTTCAATCTTGAAAAAGCAGGGTACGACACACGGATAGTCCACTCTGCCGAAGAGGCATTGACAAGCGGCGTAAACGGATACGACCTGATTCTGCTGGATATAATGATGGAGGGAATCTCCGGTTTCAAGATGGCAGAAATGATGAAGAAGAATCCCGACACGGCTAAAATCCCCATCATATTCATATCAGCCAAGGACACGGAGGATGATACGGTAAACGGGCTGAACATAGGGGCGGACGACTACATCGCCAAACCGTTCTCCATCAGGGAAGTATTGTCCCGTGTGGCTGCCGTATTGAGGCGCACGTCATCCACCGCAGATGCCAAGCACAACACATTGAGCTACAAGTCATTGGTTATGGACCGCAAGAGCGTATCGGTGGACGGAGAGGAAATCGACCTGACGAAGACCGAATTCGAGATTCTGCACCTGCTGCTTGCCAATAGTCCTCATGTCTATTCACGTGAAGAGATATTGTCTAAGATATGGTCGGACGATGTCATTGTACTGGGCCGCACGGTGGACGTGAACATCACGAGACTGAGAAAGAAAATCGGCGAATACGGCAAATGCGTCGTAACCCGCCACGGATACGGATATTGCTTCGAAGAAAAATGAAACGGGAAACAGGACATAACATATCATTGAGTTCGGGACTGTTCCTGATAGTGGCGACGTTGTTCTTGTCGTTCGCGCTCCTGTTCATATTTTTCCAATACCAGAGGGAGAAACAATACCGCATTGAAATCCTGAACACCAGACTGCAGGGGTATAACCGTTACATCTGCGACCTGTGGAAGAAATGACCACGTTCGCGATCGGTACGTTCATAAGTATGGGCTCCAAAATAGTCGCGTTGAGCCTGAATCATATTCGCTGCCGAATACAGCGTGCGCAACCCATCAAAATAGTTTAGAGCTGAACTCATGGCAGGCAGGGCGACACCGCTCAGCGCACCTTCGGCGACAATCCGGCGCCAGGCAGGAAGAGCCTCCTGTATCTTAGTGTGGAAAAAGTCATCAAAGAGCAGGTTTTCCAAGTCCGGGTCCTTCCGGTATGCCTCCGTGATCTTTTGCAGGAAGACGGAACGGATGATACACCCCTTACGCCAGATGCGGGCAATCGTCCCGTAATCCAAATCCCAACCATAATGCTCGGAAGCGTGGCGAAGCAAGGAGAATCCCTGTGCATAGGAAATCAGCTTGGCTGCGTATAGTGCCTGACGGACGTCTTCAATTGAAAGTTGAAAGTTGAAAGTTGAAAGTTGAGCGTTGTCTGATAACTTTCCACTTTCCACTTTCAACTTTCCACTATAAAGGCTTGCCGCCTTTATTCGTTCGGGATACAAGGCCGAGAGCAAGCGGGCGTAAACCGCTTCGGTGATCAACGTCAGCGGATCATTCTCGTCCATCGCCGCGATCGCGCTCCATTTGCCGGTTCCCTTCTGTCCGGCGACATCCAATATCTTGTCGAGCAACGGTTTTCCGTCTTCGTCACGAAAACGCAGAATATTGGCGGTTATCTCGATCAGGAAACTATCCAATTCTCCTCCGTTCCATTCGTCAAAGACGACGGCCATCGCATCGTTGTCCAATCCTTTCCGGTTTTTCAACAGCGAATAGGCTTCGGAAATAAGCTGCATATCCCCATATTCGATGCCGTTGTGCACCATCTTCACAAAATGGCCGGCTCCCCCCGCTCCGATCCACTCGCAGCAAGGCGAACCATCGTCCAACTTGGCGGAAATTCCCTGCAAGATGTCTTTCACCAGCGGCCAAGCTTCCACCGAACCTCCGGGCATCACAGACGGGCCGTGCAAGGCTCCTTCCTCGCCTCCCGAAATTCCGGTTCCGACGAAATAGATCCCTTTCTTTTCCAACTCCTTCACACGACGTTCCGTGTCGTGGAAGTCAGAATTGCCTCCGTCGATAATTACATCGCCAGACGAAAGGAAAGGGAGCAATTGCGAGATCAGCTCGTCTACAGGACGCCCCGCTTTGACCATCATCATGATGATATGAGGACTTTTCACCGAGTCGACCAATTGTTCGATCGAATGCGTTCCGATAAAACGTTTGCTTTTGCCCCGGCCATTGATAAAACGGTCTACGACTCCCTCTTCGCCGGGTACGCTCCGGTTATATACGGCAACCGTGAAACCTTTGCTCTCCATATTGAGCGCCAGGTTCTCGCCCATCACGGCGAGCCCGATCAATCCTATATTTGCTTTCATATTTCAGTTGTTTTTATGTTGAATTCTATTTAAGGAACATTCTTTTTAACCTAATTGTTCCCAATGAGCATCTATTTATTGCTTTGTTTTCTCTCTGGAAATCCGTCATTTCTCATAAACTTTAGATACATTTGAACTCACAAACCATCTGAAGCATTATAAGACGGATAAAATGAATAAAGCAATAATAGCCATCAACTCTTTTAAAGGCTGCCTGACCTCGGAAGAAGCCGGAAGTGCAGTAATGGAAGGTATCAAAACGATCTTTCCCGATTGCGAGACCTTGCTGTTTCCGATCGCCGACGGAGGCGAAGGAATGTTAGACATACTCACCTCCGCAACAAAAGGGAAATACCGGACCCTGCCGGCACACGGTCCTTTGATGGAGCTCGTGCAGGGACGGTACGGTATTTCGGGCGACGGGCAAACAGCTCTGATCGAGATGGCAGCCGTCAGCGGCTTGCCTTTGGTTCCCGAAGACAAAAGGAATCCGATGCTGACGACTACTTACGGGACGGGAGAACTGATTCTCGACGCCCTCGAACAAGGTTGCCGCCATTTTATCGTGGGCATAGGCGGCAGTGCCACCAACGATGCAGGGTTAGGTATGCTGCAAGCCTTAGGGTTTCGTTTCCTGGACAAGCGGGGAAATCTGTTGGGGACAGGAGGCAGGATCATGTCGCAGGTAGCCTCCATCGATACATCTGCCGTACATCCGGCTTTAAAGGAGGCCCGCTTCACGATTGCCTGCGATGTACGCAATCCCTTCTGCGGGTCTGACGGGGCGGCTTACGTCTTCGCTTCGCAAAAGGGAGCCGATGCCAAGATGGTCAAAGAACTGGATACCGGTATGCAGGCACTTTCACGGGTTATCCTGTCGACTACTGGCAAAGACATTTCGGATATCCCCGGAGCCGGGGCAGCCGGAGGAATGGGCGGAGGTTTCCTTGCGTTCCTGAATGCCGAGTTGAAACCGGGTATCCGCCTGATGCTCGACGTGCTGGACTTCGGTAAGAGAATAACGGGAGCCGACCTGATCTTTACCGGTGAAGGACGGGCTGATCGGCAAACAGTGATGGGGAAAGTGCCTTCCGGTATCTTGGAAGAGGCCCGGAAACAAAATATTCCCGTCATAGTACTTGCAGGAAGCATAGAAGATGCAGCTCAAATGAACCGGGCCGGCTTCCAGGGAATATTCTCGATCACACCCGGTCCAGTCACAATGGAGAAAGCGATGGAACCGGAATTTGCGAGAGAAAATATCCGCAGGCTGGTGACTCAGATTTGTTCGGTAATCCACCCGTTCGCCACGCGCTAAAACAAGAAAAATATGTACACGGAATATCAACCTTGCGGACTATTGTCGGCCTACATTGATAAATATTGGGTATTCAAAGGAAAAACCGAACTCGGCACGTACTTCAAAATATTGCCGGACGGTTGCTGCGACTTTATCTTTTCCATTGGAGACACTGCACAATGTGTCGGCACGAACCAGCCGGTCATGCAACCCTATCGTTGCTTCTTCGTCGGTCCGATGACTACTTTCTCGGAATTGGTCACGAACACGCCGAGCGTTCACATGCTGGGAGTCCGTTTCCATCCTTGCGGGTTAACCGCTTTCTGCAAACCGCCTCTCTCTGAATTTACGAACCAGAGGATAAGCTGCAACGACTTGACGCTTCTCTTTACAGACTCGTTTGCCGAATCATTATGTGAAGCACAGACTTTACAGCAGCAGATTTGCCTGATCGAACGGTTCCTTATCCACCGCCTGAAAGACAACTATGAGATTGATCCTCAGATCCCGTTCGCCGTGCAGCAGATTAATCGCTCGAAAGGGCGTCTCCCGATCCTGCAATTGATGGATGAAATCTGCATTTGCCAACGTCATTTCGAACGCAAATTCAAAGCATATACCGGCTATACTCCAAAAGAATACAGCCGGATCATGAAATTCAGAAACACCATCGACCTGCTGAAAAATTGCGTACCGGACAACCTGCTTACGATTGCCGTTGAAGCGGGCTATTACGACCTCTCCCACTTCAATAAGGAAATCCGGCAGTTATCCGGCAATACACCGGCTTCTTTCCTCTCGATCCCTATCCCCGAAGATGTCTTGCTGACTTACCTGGAATGAAAAAGTCGTTTTTTTACAATAGAGCAGGGCAGTTCCACCCCTACATTTGCACGTAACTAATAAAACATTGAAATATGAAACTTATGAAAGAAAAAGCAGAACAGTTATTGCAACGTTGCGAGGTTGTGGTTATTACTTCCGTCAACGAAGAAGGGTATCCCCGCCCTGTCCCCATGAGCAAAATCAAATCGGAAGGATATTCCGTGGTCTGGATGGCAACCGGCAACGACTCTCTGAAAACGAAAGATTTCCGTCTGAATCCCAAAGCAGGCTTATGCTATAGCGAAAATGGCAATAGCGTGGCATTAACCGGAGAGGTAGAGGTAATTACCGATGCTGAAATAAAAAAGGAGCTCTGGCAGGAATGGTTTATCGCACACTTCCCGTTAGGACCGGCTGATCCGAATTATGTCCTGCTCAAATTCAAAGGGCAAAAGGCTACGATCTGGATCGATGGGGTATTTATTCACGAATAGCCAGATTCAGAT
>OHJY01000818.1_pt1 | contig 11245 bp, 8 predicted proteins | sample 1568681 | NCBI WGS metagenome assembly OHJY01 (sample SAMEA3879540, study PRJEB24766) | human gut metagenome | biome: human-associated habitat; feature: feces | place: USA | collected 1985/1987
ATGCGGTGGGCTTCGTAAAACGCCTCCTGCTTTTTCGGCGGCTGCCGCCTGTATTTCCCGTAAACCTCGCGGTACTTCAAATACTTCTCGGCGTTTGAAATATGCCCTTCAAGGGTTTTCAACCGCCTGTCGATGGGTTTCAGCTTTTCGGATATTTCGCGCTGCTCCCCGAACATACCCGCCATTTTTTCCGTCAGGCCGTCCATATCCACGATCTGATTCTCTTGCAGGAAGTTCAGCATTTTTGCCGCCGCTTTCAGATTGTTGACGGCGGTATAACAGCCCGGTTTTCCGCTCTGCTCCCGCCGCGAAAGGATACCCTGTATCACCTCTGCAAGAGTGGGCGGCTCGGTGTTCGCCGCTTCCTCTTCTGATTTGTGACTTCGATTTCGCGGTTGATGTTTCCCCGCTCCGTGCGTATCCCGCGCATCTCCATCTGAAAGGCGGCTACGCCCAGATGCACGGTGGGGATCAGGTCTATTCCCTGCCGCTCATAGCTGCGGTGGTCTATACGCTCGGTATGATTTCCCTTTTCAAGATACGAATTGCAGATTTCAGCCCACGCCGCCCGCCATTCCTCCGCTTTGGTCTGCTCGTTCCAGTCGGTGGCGGGAACGGATTTGCATTTGTACTGCCGCTTTTTCGGGTCGTAGATTTTGTTGCCGTCCCTGTCAAGAACATACTCCTTTTTCTGCTTCGCGCCCCATGCGCCGTCCTTCTCAATGGGGCGCATGGTCAGCAGGATATGGGCGTGGGGGTTGCCGTCGTTCTTGTCGTGTAAGCAAACGTCGGCGCACATTCCCGCCGCCACAAAGTTGTCCTTCACATACTCCCGCACAAGAGAAACGCCCTGCTCCCGCGTCAGTTCGTGGGGCAGGGCGATTTCAACCTCCCGCGCAAGCTGGGCGTTTTTTGCTTTCTCAATTCTCTCCACAGCGTTCCACAGAGCGGAGCGGTCAGAGAAGGCGGGCGGGGCGTTGTCGGGCAGTAAAATCTCGGTGTGGACGATACCGCCCTTGCGGGTGTAGTCGTGGATCGCTCCGTCATATTCGTTGACGAGTTTTTCGCCGCTGCGGTAGGCGGCTGCGGCAACGGCTGATTTGCCCTTGCCGCGGGAGATGATTTTGATGCTGCAATGGTAAATCGCCATGCGCCGCGCTCCTTTCTGCGGGTTTACCCGCCGTTTCCTTTTGTGCCGGCAGGCGCAAAACGCCGTCTGCAAGACCGCACGATACCACGGTTATGTGGTATATAAGTGCGCCCTTCGGGTAGGGGGATGGCGGCGTTAGCCGCGTTCCCTTGCTCCGCTGCCCCCGTCCGCGTCCCCGTCCGCTACGCGCCGTGCGGTCAATCCGTCCAGTATGCGGCGGCTCTGCTCGGTGAGGACGGTCTTTTCAAGGAAGATTTGAAACTGCTCGTCAGTCAAAGATATGCTTTCGGGCAGCAAGGCTTTCAAAAAGCCCCATGCGCTTGCAAAGGCGTTTCGTCCTGTCCTTGCGCTCCTGCGCTTTCTGCGCCTGCACAAGCTGTCTGCGCTTGTTTTCAAGCTGTCGGATTTCTTCCTCGATGCCTGCGATTTTTTCGATTTTGGTCTTTGCCATGTGTAAAAGCTCCTTTCATTTGTTGGATTTGAAATGGATGGGATGGGAAGGGAAGCGATGGGGAAACGCCCCTTTCGGGAACGGGAAAACGGCTCGCCCTTGGGTTGGCAAGCCGTTTTTTTCGTTTCCCTGTTCGGTTATGCGCTTCTTTGCATTTCGCTTTCCTGCGGCGGCAGCTCATAGGCTGTGCCTTTGAGGATCTCCGCTCTTGCCGCTTCCTCGGCGGCTTTCTTTGCGGCTGTTTTTCTTGCGTACCGCTCCTTGTCGCGCTTTCTCAGGATTTCCCGCTGTTCCTCGCTCATCTCGCGGCGCAGCTTCTTTTTCCTTTTCTTTTCGGGCGTTGCCGCCTGTGCCGCTTCCTGCTCCGGCAGGTCGAATTTGCCGATAAAGTTCAGGTAGATGTCCACCTGCATCGTCCGCTTTCCCTCGATTTTGACTGCTTCGTGGACAACCACCTTTTCCACAAATTCATTCAAAAGGGTGGGTGTCAGCTCGGTAAACTCCGTGTGCCGCTTTACCAGTTCCAAAAACCTGTCGGCTCTCACGCTGTCGGTGTTGTAGCGGTCTATCTCGGCTTGCAGCCGTTCAAGCTCCGCATCGAGGTTTTTCTGCTCGGCGTCATAGCCCGTCAGCAGTTCGGAAAAGTGATTTTCGGGTATTTTATCGGCGGCGTAGCTTTCGTACAGCTTTTTGATCAGGCGGCTGATTTCCTCGCGGCGGCGTTTGCCCTTTGTCAGCCTTCTGCGGCTCTCCCTGACCGCCGCTTCCTGTTGCAGCGCCGCTTCCTCCCGCACACGCTGAATGAATGCGGCTTCGTTTTCAATGGCGTATCTGCTTGCCCGCCGTATCGCGTCCAGTATCAGCTGCTCCACAACTTCCACGCGGATATAATGGCAGGTGCAGGACTTGGAATAGTGGCGGTAGCCCGAACACACATACTCATGGTGGGGGTGGTCGGGTCGCCCGGAGGTTCCCCGCTTGTGATACATCTTTGCGCCGCAGTCGGCGCAATAGAGAACGCCCGTCAGAGGATTTGGCTCTCCGTCCGGCTTGTAAACACGCCGCTTCGTTCCCCGCAGCCGCTGAACGATATTCCATGTTTCTTCGTCAATGATCTGCGGGTGCGCGTCCTTGAATACAAGCCTGTTTTCGGGGGTGGGTTTCCGCTGCTTGGATTTATAGTTTTCCGTCTCCGTCTTGTTCAGGACTTTCCAGCCCATATATTCCTCTTTCTTGAGAATGTTGATGACGGTGGCGCTCGACCATTTATACGGGTCTGCATTGTGCGCCCCGCGGCTCGTCCTTTCGCCGATGCTTTTCCAATGGGCGTTGGGGGTCAGTATCCGCTCGGCGGTCAGTTCCTCCGTGATTTTTGCGATGTTCTTTCCCGCAATCACGCTCCGGAATATCCGCTTTACAACGGGAGCGGCTTCCTCGTCCACGATCCATTTCTGGCGGTCTTTCGGGTCGTGGAGGTAGCCGTAGGGCAATGCGCCCGTAACGTGGTTTCCCGCCGCCGTCCTCGCGCCGAATATCGCCCGGATTTTGCGGCTGGTGTCTCTTGCGTGCCACTCTGCAAGGATATTGCGAAAGGGCATAAAATCGTCCTCGCCTTTGGCGGTGTCGATGCCCTTCGCAACGGCGATCAGCCGGACGTTCATTTCCCGAAGCTGTTCCAAAAACAAGCCAACGCGCAGATGGTCACGTCCCAGGCGGCTCATATCCTTTATCAGGATTTGCCCCACGCTGCCGCGCGAAATATCCTCCGTCATCTGCAAAAAGCCCGGTCTGTCCCAGCGCGTCCCGCTCCAGCCGTCATCCGTCCTGTGGACGAGGTTTTTGAAGCCGCTTCGGAGGGCGTATTCCTCCAGATAGGCTTTTTGGTTCTCAATGGACAGGCTCTCGTTTTCCCGCCCGTCCTCATGGCTCAACCGCTCATAAAGGATTGTCAGTTTTTCGTTGTTCATGCTTCCCTCTTTCCGGCTCAACGCCTCCTTTGCGGCACATACGGGGTCAGGCAGTTTTCCTCGCCTCCTTTTCGATTAGGCGCAGAATTTTGTCCTCAAACGTTTCCTTGCCCTTCCCGCTGAAACGGACGGTCACAAGGTAGGTGGTGGAGCCGATACGCCTTGAAAACCGTCCGCACCCGTCGTTGAGTGCGTGGAGTTCCCTGTTCCTGTTTTCGTTTTTCATGCGGCGGCTCCTTTCCACATTGAATTTTGCAGTCGATTGGTGTAGAATGTGGCAAAACTCCTTTCCTGTTTTCTGACAGGGCAGTCCGGCGCTTGCGCTGTCCGAAAACGCCCTCTCACAAATAGGAGAAAAACGGGGGGTAAATCGGAACCGGTTCCGAAAACTTTTTGAATGTTTTTCCGCTTCGCCCGCTTTCTCCGCGCTCTGTCCGTCTGTGCCGCAAACGGCGCTCTTGCCTGTGTTTTTCGGGGTGTCCCCGTTCCTTTATGATATAGGCCATTTGGACTGTTCTTTTCTTTGGTATCCGGCAGCTACCTACAGCTGATCCTACCGTATCGTTCGCACTGAGCCACTGATATACGAGCAAGTACCCAGTAGGTCCTCAGTTCACAATAGTCGCCTTGCTTCGCTGCCGCTTGCAATGCTCCTTTGTTCACTGGGCATCCGCTTCGCTTCATCCCGCGCAGCGGGCGCTCAGCTCCTGCCCCGTCGCCGGCCAACTTGGTGGCTCGAGGCCCGGGAAGATAGAGAACAACAGAATGGCAAAGAAAAAGAACAGTCCGTTTGGACTGTTCTTTTCTTTGGTATCCGGCAGCTACCTACAGCTGATCCTACCGTATCGTTCGCACTGAGCCACTGATATACGAGCAAGTACCCAGTAGGTCCTCAGTTCACAATAGTCGCCTTGCTTCGCTGCCGCTTGCAATGCTCCTTTGTTCACTGGGCATCCGCTTCGCTTCATCCCGCGCAGCGGGCGCTCAGCTCCTGCCCCGTCGCCAGCCAACTTGGAGACTCGTGGCCTGGGAAGAGAAATAAATGTCAAATAGCACAAAAACAAACAGCACGCTTTTGCGTGCTGTTTGCCTTTGTGGTATCCGGCAGCTACCTATCTTCCCGGGCCGTCGCCAGCCAAGTATTGTCGGCGTACAAGGGCTTAACTTCTGTGTTCGGGATGGGAACAGGTGGAACCCCTTGGCTTAACCACCGGAATGGTTATGGTGTGTTTTCAACGCACCTTGAAAACTGCATTGCTTTTCAATTCGCTTCGATCAAGCCCTCGACCTATTAGTACCGGTCAGCTCCGTACATTACTGCACTTCCACCTCCGGCCTATCAACCATGTGGTCTTCATGGGGTCTTACTCCTTTCGGATGGGAGATCTTATCTTGAGGTCGGCTTCACGCTTAGATGCCTTCAGCGTTTATCCGATCCGCACTTGGCTACCCAGCTATGCTCTTGGCAGAACAACTGATTCACCCTTGGTGCGTCCATCCTGGTCCTCTCGTACTAGGGACAGCTCCTCTCAAATCTCCTGCGCCCACGATGGATAGGGACCGAACTGTCTCACGACGTTCTGAACCCAGCTCGCGTGCCGCTTTAATTGGCGAACAGCCAAACCCTTGGGACCTAATCCAGCCCCAGGATGCGACGAGCCGACATCGAGGTGCCAAACCTCCCCGTCGATGTGGACTCTTGGGGGAGATCAGCCTGTTATCCCCGAGGTAGCTTTTATCCGTTGAGCGACGGCAATTCCACTCTCATACCGCCGGATCACTAAGCCCTACTTTCGTACCTGCTCGACCTGTCGGTCTCGCAGTCAAGCTCCCTTCTGCCTTTGCACTCTGTGAATGGTTTCCAACCATTCTGAGGGAACCTTTGGACGCCTCCGTTACTCTTTCGGAGGCGACCGCCCCAGTCAAACTGCCCATCTAACACTGTCCGAAGCCCGGTTTACGGCACTTCGTTAGAACTCCAATAACACAAGAGTGGTATCCCAACAGCGGCTCCATCGGCACTGGCGTGCCGGTTTCTCAGCCTCCCACCTATCCTGTACATGTGTTATCAAAATCCAATGTTAAACTACAGTAAAGCTCTACGGGGTCTTTCCGTCCTATCGCGGGTAATGTGCATCTTCACACATACTACAATTTCGCCGGGTCCCTTGTTGAGACAGTGCCCAAGTCGTTACGCCATTCGTGCGGGTCGGAACTTACCCGACAAGGAATTTCGCTACCTTAGGACCGTTATAGTTACGGCCGCCGTTCACCGGGGCTTAAGTTCCGTGCTTCGGTTGCCCTAACACTTCCCCTTAACCTTCCGGCACTGGGCAGGCGTCAGCCCGTATACGTCGTATCTCTACTTCGCACAGACCTGTGTTTTTGGTAAACAGTCGCTTGGGCCTATTCTCTGCGGCCTCTCTCGAGGCACTCCTTCTCCCTAAGTTACGGAGTCATTTTGCCGAGTTCCTTAACAAGGGTTCTCCCGCTCGTCTTAGGATTCTCTCCTCGCCTACCTGTGTCGGTTTGCGGTACAGGCACCCTTTCGCTCCTTAGCAGCTTTTCTCGCCAGCGTGAATTCAACAGCTTCCCTACTTATTTTCAGTCCCCATCACGACCCAGGATTGTTAAGCGTGCTTCACTACTTAACTCCCTCATCGCTTGGACGCGCTCTACCAGTCACGCGCTCTGTCTATCCTTCTGTGTCACTGCTTCAGTCAAACGCTAAAGGTGGTACTGGAATATCAACCAGTTGTCCATCGCCTACGACTTTTGTCCTCGGCTTAGGTCCTGACTTACCCTGAGAGGACGAGCCTTCCTCAGGAAACCTTAGGCTTTCGACGGCAAAGATTCTCACTTTGCTCTCGCTACTCATGCCGGCATTCTCTCTCCCGTGCAGTCCACCGTCGCTTCCGCTTCGGCTTCAGCCCGCACACGTTGCTCCCCTACCGATCGTTTATCACGATCCCTAGACTTCGGTACACAGTTTAGCCCCGGTACATTTTCGGCGCACAATCACTCGACCAGTGAGCTATTACGCACTCTTTAAATGAGTGGCTGCTTCTAAGCCAACATCCTGGTTGTCTGTGCAACTGCACATCCTTTTCCACTTAACTGTGATTTCGGGACCTTAGTCGTAGATCTGGGCTGTTTCCCTTTTGACGACGAAACTTATCTCCCGCCGTCTGACTCCCGTTCATCAATTATCCGGTATTCGAAGTTTGATAGGGTTCGGTAAGCTTTGTGGCCCCCTAGCCCATTCAGTGCTCTACCCCCAATAATCTAAATCGAGGCTAGCCCTAAAGCTATTTCGGGGAGAACCAGCTATCTCCGAGTTCGATTGGAATTTCTCCGCTATCCACAGCTCATCCCCGCATTTTTCAACATACGTGTGGTTCGGACCTCCACGGCGTCTTACCGCCGCTTCATCCTGTCCATGGATAGGTCACCCGGTTTCGGGTCTACTGCGCACAACTTTCGCCCTCTTCAGACTCGCTCTCGCTTCGGCTCCGGCGCTCTACGCCTTAACCTCGCTGCACACAGTAACTCGCCGGCCCGTTCTACAAAAAGTACGAGGTCGCTTTCGCTCCCTCTGCTTGTAAACATAGGGTTTCAGGTTCTCTTTCACTCCCCTCCCGGGGTTCTTTTCACCTTTCCCTCACGGTACTATACGCTATCGGTCATTAAGTAGTATTTAGGCTTGGGGGGTGGACCCCCCTGCTTCCCACCGGATTACTCGTGTCCTGTGGTACTCTGGATACCCGCCTCTCGTCTTTGATTTCGCCTACGGGACTTTTACCCTCTCCGGTTCGGCTTTCCAACCGTCTTCGACTATCTCCAACTTCGATTCCGCAGGTCCTCAACCCCGGTACTCCGTAGAGTCCCGGTTTGGCCTCTTTCCCGTTCGCTCGCCGCTACTAAGAAAATCGATCTTTCTTTCTCTTCCTCCGGCTACTTAGATGTTTCAGTTCACCGGGTTCCCCCCGTTACACTATTTATTCATGTAACGGTGACGGCCCATTACGACCGCCGGGTTTCCCCATTCGGATATCCATGGATCAATGCTTGCTTACAGCTCCCCATGGCTTTTCGCAGTTAACCGCGTCCTTCTTCGGCTCTTAATGCCAAGGCATTCACCCTACGCTCTTTGTAGCTTAACCTTTTTTTATTAGTCTAGATCTTTTGACTTTGGATTAGAATATTGTATAAATGGGAGTATGATGTCACCTAGGCGAATGTTTCCGACTTTTCGAGCACGAGTTTTTAGCTCGTCTTTTGTTGTGTTGGTAATGTCTAAAGTCTTTCGCAAGAGTACTTCTTCTCCAAATCGTACACCACTCATCGACAGTGCTAAAAAGTGTGCTATAATGTAGTTGTACAAAGAAAGAGAGAGGGTCTCCGGAAGGTACAGGGCGACAACAACAGGTTCTGTGACAAAGCAGATACCGTTTGATATACGGAAAGAGAAATGACTTATGTTACCCGCAATTTTCAACGAAAACTTATTTGACAATTTCTTCGACGATGATTTTATGATGCCGTCAATGTTCGGCAAGAACGATCCCCTTTACGGCAAGCACGCAAAGAACGTGATGAAGACCGATGTCCGTGAAACCGACAACAGCTACGAGCTTGACATTGACCTGCCGGGCTTTAAGAAAGAAGATGTATCACTGAAGCTCGACAGCGGCTATCTTACCATCAGTGCCTCCAAGGGTCTTGAAAAGGACGAAAAGGAGAAGAAGGACGGCAAGTACATCAGACGTGAGCGTTACGAGGGTCAGTGCAGCAGGAGCTTCTATGTAGGCGACGGCGTACAGGCAAAGGACGTAAACGCAAAGTTTGAAGACGGTATCTTAAAGGTATCCGTTCCGAAAGCCGCACCTCAGGTCGAAGGCAATAACGTGATTGCAATCGAATGATCCGACCTTTGCATTTGCAGATAACCTCATAATATAAAGTCCCCCGGGGCAAGCGTTCAACCGCTCGCTTCGGGGGATTTTTCTGCATTTATTCACAGTATAAAACCACAGCGGTGCAAATTTTCTTCGGGCTGAATGTCCTTTTCATCATTACCTTCGCTGTCACAGTGAAGTGTCGCAGTACATAACGCTTCTATCGACATATCTATAGCCTTTTTTACATCATTGCGAAACACAAAAGTAAAATCATCCTCAAGAGCCGCATTCGTATCTACTCTTTCGGCCATGACACGCTTCACATTGTCAAAGAGATTTCTCGCCTCTCTTGCGTTTCCGAAATTACATCCCTGTCGGTTTCTCATTTCATCAAAGCAATCGTATAAAATATCATCGCGTCCGCGATCATTTAAGCCTTTAACGATATTACTGCCGATAAAACCTGCACCGCCGGTTACAATAATCATAGTTTGCCCTCCTTCACAAATTGAGCTATCTGCTCCACAATACCAGTCGTCGAATAGCCATCTTCAAAATCAATGATCCTGACTTCGCCTGCATATTCCCTTCCGGCAACTTCCTCAGGTTTATAATCACCGCCCTTGACTAAAATATCAGGACGTATTTTTTCAATCAATTCCGTCGGTGTGTCCTGTTCAAACAATACCACTGCGTCAACACAAGCCAGTGCCGCTAAAACGCGCGCACGGTCAAGCTCATGTACTAAAGGTCTGACATCACCTTTCAGTTTCCGTACCGAAGTATCAGAATTCAACCCAACGACTAAATGCCTGCCAAGCCTGGCCGCTTTTTCCAAATAGCTGACATGCCCTACATGCAGAATGTCAAAACACCCATTGGTAAAAACTATTTTTTCCCCGCAGGATCTCCAGGTTTTAGCCAAAGATTCTATCTCAGACCAGCTCAAAGTTCTATAACCGCGGCCCTGTTTACGCTCTTCCGTCAGCATATCCTTTAACAGTTCCTCCCGATGCACAGGATACGTACCAACTTTTGCTACAACTATACCTGCAGCACGATTAGCCATAAATACTGCATCCTGTAAGGCAAGCTTCCCTGCAGCGCCTGCCAAAAGCGTTGCCGCTACGGTGTCACCGGCACCTGAAACATCGAATACCTCTTGTGCCGTAGCCGGGTCATTAATCACCAGGCCATCCAAACCGGCTAAAGTCATCCCCCGCTCACTGCGGGTGACTACAACATTTTTGATTTCATATTTTTCCCGGGCATTTTGGGCCAGACGCAGAACCTCTTCATCCTCATTAGGAACAAATTCTCCAGCCGCCTCGCACATCTCCTTTAAATTTGGAGTAATGAAATCACAGCCCCGATATTTATTCCAGTCAGCCCCCTTAGGGTCAATAAGCACCGGCACCTGATACTGATGCGCAGCCGCGATCACCCACTGCACAAAATTATCCGAACAGACACCTTTGGCATAATCAGAAACAATCACACCGTCCAATCCGGCTTCCAGTAAATTCTGGAGCCATAATGATAAGGCCTCTGTTTCTTCCGGAAACAAATCTCCTGTTTCTTCAAAATCCAGGCGCAGCATCTGCTGCTGCGCTCCCAAGATACGCATCTTCGTGATCGTTTCACGCTGCTGCGACTTGATCAAACCACTGTAATCGATACCTTTTTCGGCCATCATCGCTTCCAGTACTTCTCTGTTGTTATCGGCCCCGGTAACGCCACCCATAAAAACCCTGCATTCTAAATGTGCCAGGTTTGCAGCTACATTTGCGGCGCCTCCCAAAACAGACTTTATGCGTTTGACCTTATTAACAGGCACAGGAGCCTCCGGAGAAATGCGCTTGACCTCACCATAAAAATAACGGTCGAGCATAACGTCCCCAATCACAGCAATTTTTAAATTCTGGATATGTTCAGCTAAAAAAGCAGTACATGACAAATTCGTCACTTTATTCACCATCCACCAATTCGCACAGAATATGGCCAATCAAAATATGTATTTCCTGCGCTCGAGCCGTAACCGGGCAGGGAACAGCCATGCAGATATCACAGACCTCTGCCATCTTGCCGCCCCCCTGAGCCGTCATCCCGATGCACTGTATCCCTTTAGCTTTGGCAACATCAATAGCCGCCAACACATTTTTACTGTTACCCGAAGTTGATAATCCGACCAAAACATCACCGGTATTTCCTAAGGCCTGCACCTGTCTTGCAAAAACAGTATCATAGCCATAGTCGTTAGCTACCGCGGTCAAAATAGAAGTATCTACAGTCAAAGCTATAGCCGGCAGACCGTTGCGCTCCTTTTGAAAGCGTCCTACGAATTCAGCCGCTAAATGCTGACTGTCGGCGGCACTGCCGCCGTTGCCGCAAAACAAAACCTTCTTGCCGTTTTGCAAGGCCTGTCGAATAATTTCCGCACTGGCTGCAACCTGCTCTAAAATTCTGCTTTCTGCAACCTGCTGTGCCAAAGTAATATGTTCAGCAAAACGCTGTTTAATGGTTTCCATAGTTCACCTGCTTTACCAATTAAGGAAGTTATAACGGACTCTGAAAGTATTGCCATGATCTTTTCTGTGATCCTGCTCATATTCAAATTCAATGGCCCAGCAGCAGAACCTGTGCGTCCATCTGTAATTTGTTTCATAATTACTATGCTTGCCCAAATCATAACGGTTGACAATCGTAAAAGTATTTTTATCATCAAGTTTAAAGCTCAGTCCGTTACGAAGCTCCCTGCCCATATCAGGCTGTCCGT
>OHJY01000827.1_pt1 | contig 11165 bp, 11 predicted proteins | sample 1568681 | NCBI WGS metagenome assembly OHJY01 (sample SAMEA3879540, study PRJEB24766) | human gut metagenome | biome: human-associated habitat; feature: feces | place: USA | collected 1985/1987
CGGAGCTGACAAAATCCTCGTTGAGGATGTCCACCAGCTGCTGCTCGTCCACTGCATACACCGCATAGGAGTAGTACATGGTGCCGGTGCCCGGGACCACCTGCATCTGGATGTCGTCGGAATCGACCTCAAACAGAGCGGTTGCTACCGAAAGCATCTTGTCCAGGGTCATGTCGGTCTGTACATCGTCATAGTGCTGCATCAGGATTGGGATGCACTTGAGGCGTCCCAGCTCGTGCACACGGTCCAGGCAGGAAAAGATAAATTGGGTCTGGGCATCGATACGTCCCAGGTCGCCGTTGGCATAGCCTGCACGGTAACGGATAATCCACTCCGCCTGTTCGCCGGTCAGAGTCTGCTCGCCGGGATACAGCACCTTGCCCGGCAGGTAGTTGATCTGCTGCTGAATATCCATCGTCACACCGCCCATGTCGTCCACGATGTCGCGCACACTGGCAAGGTCGATGGTCGCATAGTAGTCGATGTCCAGCTTCCAGTTATCGCGCAGGTAGTCGGTCAGCGTCTGGATGCCGGTCTTGCCGTCCTCGGGATGTCCGTAGATGGCGTTGATTTTTGCAGTCGGAAACTGCGAGCCGACAAAGGTATCCCTCGGGATACGCAGTACATTGACCTTCCCGCTGCGGGTGTCAAATTGGGCGTACATAATGACGTCGGTCAGCTCCTGGGTGTTGTCCACTCCGCAGCACAGCACCGAGATGATGTCCTCTTCCAGCGGCTGGATGTCGTCGCCCTCAGTAGGTTCGGTCTGCCCGTCCTGCTCGGATTGGGCGGTTTCTGTCAGCACGGTCCTGCCTTTTGCTCCCCTTTGATAGCCAATCGAATAGGAAACTGCAACAGCGGCAATCAGACACGCTGCGGCAACAACAATGGCAGCGATTTTTTTCGGTAAACTCAAATTTTTTGCCCCCAAACATTTTCAAAGCTTTCTTTTGCTCCACCGGCGGCAACCTTCCCCCCTCTAACGGAGGTATTCGTTGTATGCCTTACAGGTATCCAGACACAAAGGCGCATGCCGCTGCGCCTGATTGGATACTGCAAACACCAGTGCCTCACGCATTCCTTCCCGCAAAGAGCGGTCCGACAGCCGGCGCATCCGTTCTACGTCCGGGTAGTCGCGCTCGCTGCTGGTCAGGTCCGCAAGGTAAATAATCTGCTCCAGCCTGCTCATCCCCGCACGCGCCACCGTGTGATAGCGCACCGCGTTGATGATGTCCTCATCCTCTATCCCCAACTGCTGGCGGATATACTCCGCGCCGGCAAAGCCGTGCCACACCGGCGGCTGCTCCAGCAGGTTTTCGTCCAAAATTATAGCAGACTTTTTCATCCATTGCAACTGTTCTTCCGGCTGCATATTCTTGCAAATATCGTGAAGGATGCCTGCGATGTACGCTTTCTGTTCATCCTCCCCGTACCGTTTTGCCAGCTCCACCGCCCGCTGCGCCACATTCAGCGAATGGTCAAACCTCTTTTTATGCAGCAGTTCCCGGATGGTCTGCACATATCTGTCTTCTTGCATGGTGTCACCCTCTGTATAAGTTTTGCTGCAAAATCTGCTGATATACCTTTTCGGGCAGCAGCTGCGAACAATCCAGCCCTTCCTTGAGCCGTCGACGGATTTGGGTGGAGGAAACTTCCAGCACCGGAAAATCGAACACCAGCGTACTGCCGTAGGGCATCAGCTGCCAGGCGTGCCGGCGCAGCTGCAAAAGTTCCCCGCTGCTGCGCGCTGCCGTACACAGCGTCACCTGCTGCAAAATCTGCTGCCAGCTTTTCCAGCGCTCAAAGCTTAAAAACATATCGCTGCCCACCAGCAGATACAGCTGCGCCTGCGGGTATTGCTGCCGCAGCCAGCCGACGGTATCCACCGTAAAGCTTTTGCCCTCGCGCCGCAGCTCGATGTCGCACAGCTGCACACGCGGCTGGTCCTCAAACGCCAGCGCACACAGCTGCATCCGTTTTTCGCCGTCCAGCAGCTCGGGCGCGTCCTTGTGCGGCGGCGTGCCGGTCGGGATGACCAGCAGACGGTCCAGCTTCAGCGCATCCAGATAATGGCGGGCAAGCAGCAGATGCCCGCTGTGGACCGGATTGAAGGTGCCGCCGAAGATACCGATGCGTTCCATCCTGCCTTCCCTCCCCTTTGTGTCCGATTACAGGACGATTTTCGGGTCCTTCGGGTTTTTGCGGTAGAGGACAAAGCGGGTGCCGATGACCTGCACCACCTCGGAGTTGGTCTGCTCTGCCAGCTCCTGTGCGATCTCCCGTGCAAATGCCGGAGCGGTTTCCAGCACGCGCATTTTGATCAGCTCTCTGGCGCGCAGTGCGTCGTCCACCTGTTTGACCAGCTGTTCACCGATGCCGGCTTTGCCTACCTGAAGGATGGTGTCCAGCGGATTTGCCAATGTTCTGAGCTTTGCTCTTTCTTTACTTGTCAACATATCGTATATTCCTTTCCGGTTCTAATTTTCCTGAAGTTTCTTGAATTGTTCGTACAGCTTTGCAAGCGCCTTGCCGCGGTGGCTGACCGCATCCTTTGCCTCTCCGTCCAGCTGGGCAAAGCTTTTGTCCCCTACATAAAAGATGGGGTCGTAGCCAAATCCGCCTTCTCCTGCGGGAGCCAAGCCGATGGTGCCTTCACAAACCCCTTCGCAGTCGAGAATCTGCTCGGGAGAAAGCACACAGGTGATGTGTGCCACAAAGCGGGCGGTGCGTTTTTCCTGCGGCAGCCCTTCCAGCTGCGAAAGGATGTAGCGGTTTTTTTCGGTGTACGGGGTATCCTCGCCGTAGTAGCGGGCAGAGTAGACCCCCGGCTGACCGTCAAGCGCGTCGATGCACAGCCCGCTGTCGTCCGCCATCGTCGGCAGCCCGGTCGCCTGATAGACCGCCATCGCCTTGATGCGGGCGTTTTCGGCAAAGGTGGTGCCGTTTTCCTCCGGCTGCACCTGCACGCCTGCCTGCTGCTGGGTCAGAAGAGAGATGCCCAGCGGCTCGAGGATGCGGGCAAACTCCCGGACCTTTCCCATGTTGTTGGTTGCAAGCACCAGTTTCATTATGCTTCCTCCTGTCCGTTTCTGTCCTTGTCTTCGGTATTCTGGAACAGGGCATTGGCAAATTCCACCGGGTCAAACGGGCGCAGGTCGTCGATCTGCTCGCCCACGCCGATGTACTTGATTGGGATGTCCAGCTCCTCGCGGATGCCGATGACCACGCCGCCGCGCGCAGTGCCGTCGAGCTTGGTGAGCACCAGTCCGGTCAAGCCTGCCGCCTCACGGAACAGCTTTGCCTGGTTGAGCGCATTCTGACCGGTGGTGGCATCCAGCACCAGCAGCACCTCTTTGGCACAGCCGGGCGCTTCCCGTTCGATGACTCGGGCAATCTTGGACAGCTCATCCATCAGGTTCTTTTTGTTGTGCAGTCTGCCCGCGGTGTCACAGATGACCACATCGCAGCCGCGTGCGGTGCCGGCGTTGATGGCATCAAATACCACCGCTGCCGGGTCGGAGCCTTCCTCGTGGCGCACCAGATCCACCTGCGCACGGTCTGCCCAGATCTGCAGCTGGTCGATGGCAGCTGCACGGAAGGTATCTGCCGCTGCCAGCAGCACCTTTTTGCCCTGCTGGCGCAGGTTGTTGGCAAGCTTGCCGATGGTGGTGGTCTTGCCCACCCCGTTTACTCCGATGACCAGAATCACGCTAGGTTTGGTGGAAAGGTCCAGCTCGCTGGGACCTTCCAGCATCTGAGAGATGATTTGTTTTAAGCCGCTGCGCACCTGGTCCGGGCTGGCAAGTCCCTCCTCCTTGACCTTTTTGCGCAGCCGGTCGCAGATGCGCGCCGCGGTCACAGCGCCCACATCTGCCATGATGAGGTTTTCCTCCAGCTCCTCAAAAAAGTCTTCATCTATCTTGGTAAAGGAATTGAGCAGGGCGTCCACCTTGCCCATCATCGAATCCCTTGTCTTTTTGAGTCCTTGTGCGATTTTATTAAAAAAGCCCATTGCTGATGCCTCCTGTAAAAAAATTTATGAGCGGATACCCAATCGGCTTTCCAGCTGAGAGACATCCAGCTGGAGCAGACGGGAAACCCCCTTCTCCTGCATGGTCACGCCGTACAGGATGTCCGCTTCCTCCATGGTGCCGCGGCGGTGGGTGATGGCAATAAACTGTGTCTTGTCCGACAAGGTTTTTAAGTACCGCGCATAGCGGGTTACGTTGACCTCGTCGAGCGCCGCTTCGATCTCGTCCAGCATACAGAAGGGCGAGGGCTTGACCTTGAGGATGGCAAAGTAGATGGCGATGGCGACAAACGCCTTTTCTCCGCCGGAAAGCGCCGAAAGGTTTTTGATAATTTTGCCCGGCGGCTGCACGTGGATCTCGATGCCCGACTCCAGGATGTTGTCCGGGTCGGTCAGCACCAGATTTCCCTGTCCGCCGACAAACAGCTCGGTGAAAATCTGCCGGAAATTCTGGTTGATCTTCTCAAAGCTTTCGGAGAACAGCTGGCGCATCTGTGCGGTCAGTTCGCGGATAAGTCCCAGCAGCTAGGTGCGGGAGCGCTCCACATCGTCCGATTGCACCTTCAAAAAGCGGTATCTGCCCTCCACCTCGCCATATTCCTCGATGGCAGCAAGGTTGACCGTACCCAGTGCGCGTATCTTGTTGCGCAGCTCGGTCAGACGGTTCTGCCAGCGCTGTTCGTCCTCGATCGGCTTTGCCTGTGCCAGCGCATCGCTGCGGGTCATATTGTATTCGTCCCACAGCTTTGCAATCAGCTTGTCGTACTCAGTTTGCAGGGCGGTCCTGCGCTCCTCGCTGCGGGAGAGCTTTGCTGCGGCGCGTTCCCGCTTGGCAATCTGCTCCTTTTCGGTCGCGCGCAGTCCGGTCAGATGCTGCTCTGCCTGTGCCTGCTGCTGGCGCGCCTGCTGAATCTGCTCGGTCTGCTCGGTAATCTGCTGTGTCAGCAGCTGTTTTTCTTCCAAAAGCTGCTGCTTTTTCTTTTCCAGCAGCCTGCCGTTGTTTTGCAGGGAATTGATTTTGTCCACCAGACCCTGCACATGGCTGTTCTGCTGGTCGATGACCGTTTGCAGCTGTCCGCCGAGGGTTTGCAGCGACTCGATGTCCTTTTGCAGACCCAGCATCTCAAAGCGCAGCGCGTTGTGCTGTTCGCCCAGCGCCTGCTTTGCCTGTCCCAGCCGCTCCTGTTTTTCCTTTGCCTGCTCCAGCTGATTGCACAGCGTCTGCAAGCGGGAGGTGACCTGTTCGATCAGGTCGTCGGCGCTGCTGGAGGTGCTTTTGAGCTGCTCGAGCTTTGCCTGCACCTGAAGGTATTCCCGATGGCTTTCCTCGCTCAGGCGCAGCGCCTCCTCATAGCTCATCTGCACCCGCTTGTGCTCGGAGGTATAGGTAATCTTATCCTGCTGACAGCTTGTCAGCTGCGCTTGCACGCCGTTCAGCTGTGCGCCCAGCTTTGCCAGTTGCTGCTGTACTGCCCCCAAAGCCGGGCGCTTGCTGTCCATCTGCTGTTCGAGCGACTGAATCTGCTCTTGCAGCGAGCGGATTTCCTCCCGACGGGAGAGCAGTCCGGTGGATTTGGATGCCGAACCGCCGGTCATCGAACCGCCTGCATTGACCAGCTGACCGTCCAGGGTGACCACCCGGAATTTATAGGAATATTTTTTGGCAATCGTAACCGCTGCGTCGATGTCCTGCGCCACCGCTACCCTGCCCAGCAGGTTCTCCACGATGGAGCGATAGCGCGGCTGACTTTGTGCAAGGTCGCTTGCGCGGGCAACAAAGGTCGCCCTGCCCGCCCGCGCATATTGCAGATGGCGGATGGCGTTTTTTGCGCTCTCCTGGTCCTCGGTGATTAGATTCTGAAGGGCGCCGCCCAGCACCGTTTCGATGGCAAGCGCATACTGCGGCTGCACCGAAATCACCTGCGACACCGTGCCAACGATGCCCTTGAGCCTGCCCTGTCCGGCTGCCGACAGCACATTTTTGACGCTGTTATAGTAGCCGTCCAGACTCTTTTCCATCTCGGTCAGGATGCCTTCCCGATGGCGCAGCTGGTCGCACTGCGACTGCATCCGGTTTAATTCCTGCTGGAGCTGCTCGAGTTGATTCTGCTGATTTTGATATTTTAACCCGTAGCCTGCCTTGGCGTTTTCCAACGACAATGTCCTCTGGTCGATGCCATCCAGCAGCTGGGTACATTCCTCCAGTTCTTTTTTGAGGCTTTCGATATTCTGCTGACGCTCACTGTAATGGTCGTTGAGCGATTGCAGACGGTTTTGTGTTTCCTCCAGCAGCGCCGAGGAGGACACCCGGTTGAGCTTTTGGCGGGTGATGTCCTGCTCCAAAGCCGCGCGGCTTCCCTTCATCTGCGCAATCTCGGTGGTAAGCTGGCGCAGCTCCTGCTCGATGGAATCCACCTCGTTTAAGCGAAGCGACTCGTCCTGCTGCGCTTTTTCCAGCAGCTTCTGCTTTTGCAGCAGCTGCTCCTGGTTTTCCCGAAAGCGCTGCTTGGTTTCGTCCTTGCCCTGGGTGTAGGACAAGATTTCCTCATGCGCCTCGTCGATGGAGCGCTGGTTGTGGACCAGGTCGTTTTCTGCCACTGCAATGCCGGAATCGCAGCCGGACAGGCTGTTCTTCATCTGCGCAATCTGCTGACGACCGGTATCAATCCGCACCGTCAGCTGCTGGACCTGCTCAAAACCCTCCTCCAGACGGTGCTGCTGTTCGGCAAGCAGCGCCTGGATGTCGGAAAGCTCGTTCTTCTCCAAAAGCACCTGCTGCTGTTCTTCTTCCAGCCGTTGGCGGGTGTTCTCCATCGTGTGGGTCCACAGCGAGATTTCCAGTGTCTTTTTCTCCTCGGACAACTGCAAAAAACGCTGTGCCTTCTCCGACTGCTCCCGCAGCGGCTCCAGACGGTCCTGCAATTCTGCCATGATGTCCTTTAAGCGCAGCAGGTTTTCATAGGCGCTTTCCAGCTTCTTTTCCGCCTCTGCCTTGCGGTAGCGGTATTTGCTGATGCCTGCCGCTTCCTCAAAGATTTCGCGGCGCTGGGTGGGCTTAGAGGAAACAATCTCCTCAATTCTGCCCTGCCCGATGATTGAATAGCCGTCCCTGCCTAGTCCGGTGTCCATCAGCAGCTCGGTGACATCCTTTAATCGAACGGCGGTCTTATTGATGCGGTACTCGCTCTCTCCCGAACGGTACAGCCGCCGCGCGATGGTGACCTCATCGGCATCCACCGCCAGCTGACGGTCGGTATTGTCAATGGTCAGCGCGACACTTGCAAAGCCGGTGGGCTTGCGGGAGCTGGTTCCCAGGAAGATGACATCCTCCATCTTCTCTCCGCGCAGGCTGCGGGTGGACTGCTCGCCGAGCACCCAGCGCACCGCATCGGAGATGTTGCTCTTGCCGCTGCCGTTTGGACCTACGACGGCGGTCAGCCCTGTGCCGAAGGTCAGCTCTGTTTTATCAGGAAAGGACTTAAAGCCCTGAATCTGCAATGATTTTAACTGCAAGCCTTTTCCTCCCTCCTTTCTCCAAAATCGACCGCTGCTGTCAAGCGGTCTGGTCTAAGCGATGGGTCGTCCGATCCGCTTTTGCCTTCTCCACGCAGGCGGCGGACCGTCTTCACCCCAATATTCATCAAGGCGGATGATTTTGCCCGCCTGTATCTTGATTAAAGAAACGACATGATGGGAGCTGCTTTGGTCGTTGTCAAAAACGTGTCCCACCAGCAGGTATCCGTCAGCTAACAGCTCCAATCGCTCGATAGTCCCTTTCCAGCTGCCGGGATAGTCACAGTTGATATGGATAAATTCCTCTGCTGTGAAACATTCGTTGGTGCAGTGCCAGAAAACCTGTGCATTTGGTGCAAAATAGTCCGGCAGGGTCTGTCGATTTTGCCCGACCACATCCGCAAAAAAGCGTTCGATCTGCATCAGTTCATCTCCTCCTGCCAACGCTGTTCGGTCATCACCAGCACTTCAAACGGCTGCAAGCCGCTGCGTGCGCGGATTTTGACCGGATTACGCTGCTGCATCCGCTGCAAATTACAGCGGTGCTGTCCTGCCATTTTGGAAAGTGCGTTTGGCGCAACGCAGACACGCAGCGCCGTTCCTTCTGGAAAATGCTGTATCTGCCGCAGTGCCTGCTGCAAATACAGCCTTCCTTCGCACAGCTCGCGAAATGCCGGATGGTACGGTCCTGCCACATATCCCTGCTCCAAGGATTCCTGCGCGTGCAGTCCCATGCGGATGACCCGTATCCCCTGATTTTCAAAAAAGTACAGCAGCTCGCTGCACTCCTCCACCGCCTCTTCCAGCTGCATCGGCTGGTATTCACCTGCGCGGTACAGCCTTTCCAGCATCGTTCCCTGCAAGGTGATGGTCGGGTAGATGCGCACCGTACTCGGTTGCAGCTGTGCCAGAAGATGGGCGGTGTCGATGTCGTCCTGTCGGGCAGCACCATACAAGCCGGTCATCATCTGAAGACCCAACTCGATGCCCCTTGCGCGGATGCGTCGGGAGGCGTCGGCGACCTGCTCGGCGGTATGTCCGCGCCCGTTGCACTCCAGCACCCGGTCGCTCATGCTCTGCGCACCCAGCTCGATGGCATTGACTCCATACTGTTGCAGACAGTCGAGCATCGGCTCGTCCACCGCATCCGGTCGGGTGGAGATGCGGATGCCCGCAAACCCATCCTTTCCCAAAAACGGCTGGGCTGCCTGCAACAGCGAGAGCATATATTCCCGCTCGATGGCAGTAAAACTGCCGCCAAAAAAGGCAAGCTGGGTATTGTTCAGCTGACCGCTGCGCTGCTGCATCGCCTGGGTACACAGCTGCTGCACCTGCTGCGGCGTGGGAGCGCACCGGCTGCCGGAGATGGTGTGCTGGTCGCAAAAGCTGCACCGGTTCGGGCAGCCGATGTGCGGCACAAAGACGGAAAGGTTTGCGTGGCTCATCTGCCCATCAGCTCAAGGGCTTCCTTTGCTGCCATCTGCTCGGCGGTCTTTTTGCTTCTGCCCTGTCCTTTGCCGATGACGTTGCTGTTGAGCAGCACCTCGACCACAAAGCGTTTGTCGTGGTCCGGTCCTTTTTCTCCCACCAGCTTGTACACCAGCTTTTCCTCCGGGTTCTGCTGGATGATTTCCTGTAGGATGGTCTTGTAGTCTTTAAAGGAAAGGCTGTCCTCATGCTCGAGCATCTCGATGACGAACGGCAGCACAAATTCCCGTGCGCTTTCGATACCGCTGTCCAGATAAATGGCAGCAATCAGCGCCTCAAAGGCATCGCTCACCACCGAGGGCCGCTCCCGGCCGCCGGTCTGCTCCTCGCCATGACCCAGCAGCAGCTCCTGGCCCAGCTGTATCTTCTGGGCAAATTCAAACAGGCTCTTTTCGCACACCAGGCTCGCGCGAATTCTGGTCAGGTCGCCCTCCGCCAGGTGGAACTTATGGAAGATATGATCCGCCACAATGATGGAAAGTACCGCGTCTCCCAGGAACTCCATCCGCTCGTTGCACTCTATTTTCTGCCGGCTTTCATTGGCGTAGGAGGAATGAATCAGCGCGCGCTCCAAAAGCGCTTTATCGTGAAAACGATAACCGATCCTCTCCTGCAAAGCCTCCATGGACATAACTGCACCCTCTTTTACTTGGATATAATTTATTCCGCCTCAGCGGTCTCGACCGCCAGCTGGCTTTCCATCTCGCCGATGATATTATTCTCACAGCAGCTGATGGCCTGCCGTATGGCATTGTAGAAGGCCTTGGCATCGCTGCTGCCATGCGCCTTGATAACAGGTTTCTTGGTGCCCAGCAGCAGGGCCCCGCCGTATTCGGCGGAATCAAACTTCCGCTTAAAGGCACCCAGGTCCTTCTTCACCACGGCGGCCGCCAGCTTATTGGGAAGGGATTTCATAAAGATCCCCTTGATCTCGCTCATAAAGAGCTTGGCCAGGCCCTCGGTGGTCTTCAGGATGATATTCCCGGTAAAGCCGTCACACACTGCCACATCGCAGCCGCCCAGCGGCACCTCGCGCGCTTCCACATTGCCGATGAAGTTGTACCCGGCCTCTTTCATCAGACCGTAGGCCTCCACCTGCAGCTCGGTGCCCTTGGTCTCCTCCACACCGATATTCACCAGGCCCACACGGGGATTCGGCACCCCCAGAATACGCTTCATATATACCGAGCCCATCAGCCCGAACTGCCGCAGCATTTCGGGGCGGCAGTCGTGGTTCGCGCCGGAATCCAGCATCATAAAGCAGCCATCCTTGCAGGGCACCACGGTGCCGATGGCCGGGCGTTTCACGCCCTTGATGCGCTTAACGATGAGGGTCCCCCCCACCACCAGCGCGCCGGTGCTGCCGGCCGAAACAAAGGCTTCGCCCCCGCCCTCCGCCAGCATCTGGAGTCCACGCGCCATGCTGCTGTCCTTGTATTGCTTCATAATAGCGGTCGGCTCCGCTTCCATCGGGAAGACATCCGGGGCCTCCGCTATCGTCATTCCCTCCAGGGAAACACCCAGCTCCGCCGCCCTTGCACGCAGCTTTTCGCCGTCGCCGGTCAGTATGATCTCACACTTCCATTGATCTGCCGCCATGCGGCAGCCCCGCAGTACCGCCTCCGGGGCGTTATCCCCGCCATAGGCATCCACTATAATTCTCATCGTTCTTCCCTCGCTTTCCGGTAAGATTCCATCGCAGCCATCGCCCGGTCGGCCATGGCCTGGTAGCGCTCCTGCTTGCCCTTTATCAGCTCCGGCAGCGGCGGCAGAATGCCCATGTTTGCGCCCATGGGCTGGAAGTTTTTGTTCTCGGTGGTCAGATACTGCACCAGCGCACCGCACATGGTATCGGCGGGCGGCGGGGGCAGCTGCCTGCCCTCCAAGCGGGCGTAGAGATTGCGTGCTGCCAGCAGACCGCAGGCGGCGCTTTCCATATAGCCCTCAAAGCCGGTGATCTGCCCGGCAAAAAACACGTTGGGGTGTGCTTTCAGGCACAGCTGGGCGCTGAGCACCCGGGGCGCATCGAGGAAGGTGTTGCGGTGCATGACGCCATACCGCACGAACTCAGCGTTCTCAAGGCCCGGGATCATGCTGAACACCCGCTTCTGCTCGCCCCACTTGAGGTTGGTCT
>OHJY01000831.1_pt1 | contig 11088 bp, 6 predicted proteins | sample 1568681 | NCBI WGS metagenome assembly OHJY01 (sample SAMEA3879540, study PRJEB24766) | human gut metagenome | biome: human-associated habitat; feature: feces | place: USA | collected 1985/1987
ATTAATTTGACTTGACAATCCATTGGATCTTATATTGTGCGACACAAAATTAGTATTTTCCCATCAATCAAAGCGTCCACTTCCCCTACGTAGGTGTCCATTTCCTACCAAAAAAGGTGTCTCTTTCGGGGGGAAGGAGACACCTTGAACGTATTTTTTTAACTATTTTTTTCTTTCCAGGCCGTAGGCGAGCAGCCTTCCTTCTCCTTGAACATCCGGTAGAGATAGGAGCGCGACGAGAAGCCACATTCCGCAGAGATGACGTCGTTGTTGTAGTCGGGATGCTCCAATATCATCCGCTTGGCCGCCTCGAAGCGCACCTCGGCCAGCCAGATACGGAAGGTGGTGTTGTAGCAGGCGGAGAGGTATCGTGACAACTCCGTTTTGGTGATGCTTAGCGAGCGTGCCAGCGAGATCATGTTGACCGATGTGTCTTTATATCCCCTGCTGGCGCACCAGGCGTCCAGCTTCTCGCGGATGATCTTCTGTCGTGCTGCAGCAAACTGTTGCTGTAAAGTTTCTTCCTTCTTGTCCTGTTCAACATTCTGCTCTTCAGCGCAGGGTGCAGCCTCTCCACCATTTTCTGTTTGCGAACTTTCCGTCTGCTCGATCTCCGTCTGCGTGCTTTCCGTCTCTGTGGTTTCTATTTGCGTGGTTTCCATTTGTCCGTTTTCCATGATGGCATAGTTTTCTTCCACATCCTTATCCAAAAGTTCCTCGGCAGGGTTGTAGTTATATCCCAGCGACACAAAACTGATCGTGAAGAAAAGCAAGGCAAGCAGTTCCATGGGTCCGATGACATATAGAAAATCGGTGGAAAGCACGGCGACAGGCATGGCTATAATGAGAAGGAGAAGGATGATCACGCTGGTGCGTGCGAATCTCACGTAGGGCAGGATATCGTTGCCCGCCATTTCCTCCAGCATCTTCCTGCGCTTTCTGATTTCCACTATTATCATCACGTGACAGTAGGCCAAATTGACGCCAAACAGGAAGACCATCACATAGAGCCAGTTGCCAATATGGAAACTTCCGCTCTGGCTATAGCCTACACCGAAGATAGCGAGTATGGCGGCATAAATAGTGGCACAAACGACGTTCATCTTTTCGGAGATTGGCGTGCATGGCCTCGATATTGTAGATGCCCATGGCGATGAGCGTGAAGCAGGGAGGATAGACCAGCATGTTGAATATGGCTCCCTCATCGTCGCCTTTCGCCCGAAATTCCCCCCCCATTTGTGCCAGAAACTGCAGGGCCAGTCCCACCATGGCTGCGAATATCAGCCATCGCGACTTTTCGTATCGGCGGTTCATCCACTTGATCTGTAATCGTGTGATCCCCAAGATGATGGCATTGATCGACACGAAGAGAAAGCAGGTAAACTGTAGAAGAAACAAACTATCCATTTCTTTGTTTTTTTATATTTGGCATCTATCAAGACCCGCTTTCCACTCTTTATGTCCGTGGGGTGTGAATCCGCTGCAAAAGTACAAATATTTTTTTAAAACGAATAATTTGTTGCCCGCCTTTTGTGTAATGTTTTTCAGGCTTCCTTCCAATCGACCAGTCCCTTTCCCTGATCGTCCAGTTCTATGGCCAGCGCCACGACCCGTCGCTTGTCGGCCTTGAAGGGTTCGGCGTATTGCTTGTCCCGGATCTGTTGCGTCGCGGCGTGAATGCCGCCGTTGTTGCTCAGTTTCAGTTCCAAGACATAGATGATATGGATGGTCTCCACGACCATGTCTATCCTGCCCGTTGCGATCATTTTTTCTACTTCTACCCGGCAGCCGATGGCGTTGAATATCGTGCTCAATATCAGTCGGTAGCGCTCCTCCATGTCCATGCTGGCCAGTTTCTTGTTGCTGTAGGGCACGTCGGCCACAAGCGCCTTCAGACATTTCATGGCCTCGGGCAGGTTGCCCAGCTGGAGGTTGTACAACAACATGCTCTGGGTAGATATGACTTGGTCGTTCGTTTTCAGCGTCAGTGCAGGCAGCACAATCTTGTATAGTGCCTTGCGAATCTCATAGTTGGGAATGCCAAGTATATAGATGCCGTCCGTATAACCTTTGATGGTAAGATAGCCCGACTGATAGAGGAACAGTTCCGCTCCGCCTCCTGTCACGTCGGAAGTCTCCAAGGTGTCGCTGTCTATCGGACAATTCTCGAAGTTTTTCAGTCTTATTTCTATATTATCTACAAACTTCGGAAGCAAGGAAGTGGCGCCCGAGGCGGCCCAGTAGTTCCTCAATTTTGAGTCAGACAGGGCGTTGACCAGACTGAAAGGGTTGAAGATGTCCGCCATGTTGTCATGGCTGAAATGATAGCCGTCGTAATAGGCCGTCAGTTGCGCCACGGCTTCGTCGTAGGTGTGGTTCTCATACGCAGCCAGCTTGTCGATTTCGGGTTTGAAATTGCGGAGCATTTCTTCCTTCGTAATACCGCAGATGGCAGCGTATTCAGGTTCAAAACTGATGTTGCTCAGGTTGTTGAGTACGGAGAAGAGCGAGATCTGCGTAAACTTGGTGATGCCCGTGATGAAGACAAACCGCTCGTATTTGTCGTTCGCCTTTAGGATGGCAAAGACCTCTCTGTAGATGCTGGTGCAGGCTTCGTGGTGCGGCGTCTTCCAGGAGTGCTGCAACGGAGCGTCGTACTCGTCGATGAGAATGGCCACCTGCTGCCCTGTCTTGTTGTAAGCACCCTCGATGATATTCTTGAATCTTACGGCAAGCGAACAATCTTGGCGCACGACTATCTTGTACTCCGCCTCCAGGGTATGGAAAACATCGTCCAGATAGCTTCGTACACTTTCTGGTTCTACTCCGGCCTGGCTCATGTCGAGCCGGACGACAGGGCGCTTCACCCACTCTTTCTCCAGCTCCATGATCCTCAGTCCCTCGAAGAGCTCCTTCTTGCCCAGAAAGTAGGCTTCGAGCGTATCGACGAGCAGCGACTTACCAAAACGGCGCGGACGACTCAGATAATTATACGTGTTGTCTGTGTTGGCAAGATGCCAGATGATATCCGTCTTGTCAACATAAAGGTATCCATCCTTTCTGATTTTCTCAAATGACTGAATGCCTACGGGCAACCTTCTGATTCTTGTCTCTGCCATAGCTCCCTGGTTTTTGTTTGCAAATATACGATTATTTTCCCAATCCCCATGCTTTTCCTCCATTCTTTGAGCATTATTATGCTTTTGCTCTCTATCCAAAAAAACGGAATCATGCAAGGATAGCGCCGCCATAACTCCTTTTTTTTCGTAGTTATGGCTGACTTATAGGTGATAACTCAGCCATAATTCGTTTTTTTTGATGGTTATGGCGGTGTTATCGCCACATCTGGCTTTCTTTTCATCCATGATTGTTTCTTGTTCGTTTTAGGGTTTGACAATTGAGTTTTGCCTTGGCCTGGTTGATCTCGAAGAGGTTTTACGTTGACGAATCTTGCCGTGATGCTGTAGTTGTTCATTGCGCTTAAGGTGTTTAAAGGTGTTATAAAATGGAGACCTTGCCGATGATTACTTATCCCTCGCCCCCGTCATAAGAAGGCCCCGCCCCTGTCCCCCTACTACCCCGTGCTTGTACGAAAGTGGTCTCCACAGCCACTATCTACCGTACAGATGCACCAACGCAATAACGAAAGACCTAAACGCCTTGTATTGAGTGGATTATGATGAAATCAGAAGAAGGGAAAGCCCGTTGACCAGTGGAGGGTCATGCTCCATTCGGCCAACGGGCTACACGATAATAATAGAAAACTAAATGAATGGTTCTGCTTAGCGGACGACGGTCTTCACGACTCTACCGTCCGAGTAGCGTACGATGTTGACGCCCTTTACGGGCTGGCTGACCTGTTGGCCGTCGGCCGTGTAGCGAGCCACCTCCACGGCCTTGCTGGCCGCTGTGTTGTCGCTGATACCCGTCTCTACGCCCTTCACCTTACACTCGTTGACGTTGACCACCTTGCCGCTCTTCGTGTCGAGGAGCACGGCGAAAGCGCGCAACTTACTATTGTCCTGGATGATAGGATAGTCGGAGAGCGTGAATGTAAAGTGATTGGTCTGCACCTCGTCGAGCTTGATGGTAGAAGAAATGCTGCCCTCGATGCCCTTGTGTACGCCCTTCGACGCCACCACCACATCGTCATAGACTAGACCCTTCATCTCCTCGGGACCGTTGATGAACGGATCGAAGAGTGGTTCAGCATCCTCCAGTCCGATACCCTCGTAGTCCTGCATACCATTGTCCTGTACCCACAGGTCGTTGTGCTTGCCATCCTCCGTCAGCAGGTAGAAGAGTGCGTAGTTGTCCTTCTCGCCCGTGAAGCCAAACTTCACCTTGGCCTCCAGATCGACCTTGCTGCCATCGTCGGTCAACTTGCCGCTGACATCGACGCTGCCGAGAGAGAGCAACTTCAGTGCCTCATCGACCGTGTCGGCATACTCAAAACGGAAGTACTCCGACTTGTTGGCGCCCAGATAGGGATAGACTTGGAAGAACGTGCGGTCGATATCCGTGTTGGGGAAGTATTTCAGACCGATCGCCTTCAGATACTCATCATACTCCTTATCCGTCATAGGGTCGGACGATCCGTTGTGGACGGTGACTAGCGCCACCTTGTCGCCATACTTTTCCTTCAGTCTGATCTTGCTGGCGTAGCCGAAAGCATAGCCGCTCGACCACAGACCCGTGTAGTCCTCGACGAAGACCTTGCGCACGGCTGGCTTCTCCACGACGACTATCTCGCCCTTGGCCACGCACTTGCTGCTCTCGTTCTCGGCACCATTGACTTCGACGACCTTGATCTCCACAGGATAGACACCCTGCTTGTCGCCCGCCTTCACGGGGAACTCGTAGGTGAACTTTCCACCCATCTCCTTGATCGGTGTATCCAGCGTCACGGTCTGCTCGTCGTTCACCTTGCCATCGACGCTTACCACATATTTGAAGGTCTTCAGTCCGTTCTTGCCCGCGGTGCTCAGCATCATGGGCACCTTGTCCGTGCCGTTCTTCTCCAAGACCACGTCGTTGAAACTGTCGTTCATCTCCACCACGTTGTCCTTGAAGTTTTCGCTGCTCATCAGCAGCTGGATGGCCAGGACACCATAGTCGGCGCCGTCCCTCCAGGTGGTACTGGTACCATATCTTCTGAGAAACGCGCCATCTCTGCAGATGATGTTTTCATCATTGTTGTCCAAGACAACTGGCGTCTGGTCGTCGCGGTTGTCAATCTGGGTCACGCGGAAGCTGTAGCCCACATAGATATCCTTGTCGCCGATGGTATAAGGTTGGTCCAGGCGTATCTCGTTGATGTAGTTGTCGGGATCATTCTTCGTAGCGTCCACCAAGTCGGCCTTATCGACATTCTGCACATAGATGTCGCAGTCGCTCATGTCCTCAGCCGTGGAAAGTTTGGTGGAGATCCAAATCTTCACATCGTCGATATTCTTGATGTCGGGGAAGACAAACTTGATACCCTCGATGGTCTTGCCCTTGCCCATGTCGAAGGCATTGTTGGCAGGAATCTTGATGCCGCAAGCATAGACGGCCGCGCCACCAAATCCATATTTCAGCAAGTCATCGGCCTTGTAGGTTCTATACTTTCCGTTGAAGTAGCCCCACCACACCTCGTTGCTCTTGAGGTCGATGTGTGCCTTCTGTACCGCTGGCGCCTTGAGGCTATTGAACGTGTTGCCCTGGTCGTAGATCTCCTCTACGCCATCCGCTGCCGCCACCATCTGCTGGACGCTCTCCATCTTCTGTATGTGCTGCGCATAGAGCTGGGTCGTGGAAGTACCGAGCAAGAGAGACGTGCAAAGTAATAATTTTTTCAACATGTTATTTGTTTCAAAGTTAGCTGATTATAAAAAGAAAAAACACCAAGCCTCCCGTATGAAGCGTTCAAACACTTGCGTCTGAACAAAGCCATCGCAAGGAGGCTTGGGGTTGAAAAGTATAAAGCTTGGTGGGATGATATAGGATTATCTCACGACGCGCTTCACCACGCTACCGTCGGAATACTTCACGAGGTTGACACCCTCTACGGGCTGGTTCACCTGTCGGCCGTCGGCCGTGTAGCGAGCCACCTCTACCACCTGCTCGTTGTTGACGCTGCTGATGACCGTCTCGCCTGCCTCAATCACCTTGCATTGGCTGGCGTTGATCACCTTGCCACTGTTGGTGTCGATAAGCACGGCATAGGCATTGAGCTTCGTCTTGTCCTGGATTTTGGAATACTCGTTCAGATAGAACGTGTAGGTGTTGGTCTGTGCCTCGCCGAGATTGATGGTCGAGGAGACGCTTCCGCCGATACCGTCCTCCAGTCCGTCGGCAGCAATCACCACGTCGTCATAGACCAGGCCCGTCATCTCGCTCTCGCCATTGACGAAGGGCTCAAACAGCGGCTCTATGTCCTCCAGGCCGATGCCCTGGTACTCGTTGAGACCGTTCTTCTGCGTCCACGACTCGTCCTGCATGCCATCCTCGGTCAGGATATAGAACAGGGCGAAGTTGTCCTTCTCGCCGCTGAAGGCGAAGTTGACCTTGGCCTCCACTTCGACCTCCGTCTTCTCGTCGTTCAGCTTGCCTTCCACGTCGACCGTGGCCACCGAAAGCTGTTCCAATGCCTTATCGACATCGTCGGGATAACCGAAACGGAAGCCTTCCTCAGATCCGCTACCGAAGTAGGGATAGATATCCATGTAGGTGCGATCAATATAGGACGAGGGATAGGAGTTGATGTGGTTCCAGTAGCAGTAGCTGTCATAGTCCTCGCTGAACATCGGGTCCTGCTTGCCTCCGTGGATGGAGACGATGACCAGTTTGTCGCCATACTTCTCCTTCAGTCTTACCTTGTTGGCGTAGCCGTAGGCATAGCCACGCGCCCAAGTGGCGGTGTAGTCCTCGATGAAGACCTTGCGCTCCGGCACACTGTTGACCACGATAGCGTCGCCAGCAGCCGTCTTGTAGAGGCCCTCGTTCTCCTCGCCGTTCACCTCCGTGATCTCGATGGTGGTGGGATATACGCCCGCCTCATCGCCAGAGGTCAGCTGGAACTCGTGGACATACTTGCCACCCATCGCCTCGATAGGTTCGTCGAGGGTGACGGTCTGCTCGTCAATCACCTTGTCTGCGCTCTTGGTGACATACTTGAAGCTCTTGAGGCCCTGCTTGCCGATCGTGCTCAGCTCCAGCGGAAGCACCTCCATCGTATTCTTCTGCATGGCCACGTCCTGGAAGTTCTCCTTGATGTTGACGGCGTTCTGTTTGATGTCGCCGCCGCTGAAGAGCACCTGCATGGCGATCACCTCGCCGTCGGTCTCCTCATACCACTCGTCGTCGTCGTCATATCGCCAGAAGAAGGCACCGTCCGTGCTCAGAATGTTTTCCGGGTTTTCGTCGAGCACCACCGGGCACTGGTCGTAGATATCCTCTACGTCCGTCACGCGGAAGGTGTAGCCGATATAGACGTCCTCGTCGCCGATGGTGTAGGGCGTGTCAAAGCGAATCTCGTTGGTGAAGTCGTCCTCCGTGCCGTGCATGGCGTCGATGAGGTCGGCCTTGTCAATGTTCTGCACACAGATGTCGCAGTCGCTCATGTCCTTCAACTCCGAGAGCGAGGTGGACATCCAGATTTTCACGTCCTCGATATGCTTGAGGTCGGGGAATACAAACTTGATACCCTCGATGGTCTTGCCTTTGCCCATGTCGAAGTCGTTCTCGGCCTTCAGACGGATACCGCAAGCATAGGTGATCTTGGTGCCGTAGCCAGTCTTCAGCATGTCGAACGGGTCGCTCGTCTTATAGTTTCCGTTGAAGTAGCCCCACCATACCTCGTTGTCTCTGAGGTCGATGTGCGACTTGGCCACTGCGGGTGCTTTCTGTGTCTTGTCTGCGCCGCCGTGGTGCTTCAACGGCTCCTGTTTCTCCACAGGAGTCAACGTCTGTCTTAGCATCTCGGGTTGTCCAATGCTCTGGGCGTGCATGCTGGTCGTGAACATACCAGTCAAAAGCGAAGCGCAAAGTAAAAACTTTTTTACCATAACTTTTAAATCTAAGGTGTCGGCAGACTTTGGCTTTTTTGTTGATTGCAAGTGGTCGAAAATAATGGGTTAATCCTCGGGTCTTGCTCATGCAGGAAATGCTTACATCCTGAGCGCTGCCTGTTAACTCAAGGTGCAAGCGTGTTTCCCCGACTCTCTCGCTGCGAAAGATTCGTGTTTGAAAAAAAGTGGGGAAACACCCTTGCCTTATGGATGGTGACCCGTGTTAGCGGACCACGCTCTTCACAATTCTACCATCCGAGTAACGGATGATGTTGACGCCTTCCACGGGCTGGCTCACCTGTCGGCCGTCGGGTGTGTAGCGAACTACCTCCACAGCCTTGCTGGCCGCCTTGTTGCCGTTGATGCCTGTCTCTACGCTCTTTACCTTGCACTTGCTGGCGTTGATGACCTTGCCACTCTTGGTGTCAAGAATTACCACGCAAGCAGAGAGTTGCTTTTTGTCCTGGATGACAGGATACTCCGAGAGGTCGAACGACTCCTTGCCAGTCTGAATCTCATCGATCTGAATGGTCGGTGAGATGCTTCCCTCCACGCCGGTCTTCAGGCCCTTGATGGCCACCACGACGTCGTCATAGACCAGTCCGGTCATCTCCTCCGGACCGTTGACATACTGTTCGAAGAGCGGGTCGTAGGTCTCATAGCCCTTACCGGCATAGAAGCCCATACCGTTTTTCTGCACCCACGACTCGTCCTGCATACCGTCCTCGGTCAGCAGGTAGAAGAGGGCGTAGTTGTCCTTCTCGCCAGTGAATTCAAACTTCACCTTGGCCTCCACGTTAACAGTAGTTTCGTCGTCGCTCAACTTGCCCTCCACATCGACCGAAGCCACCGGCAACTGTGTCAACGCTCTGTCCACGTCGTCGGCATATCCATAACGGAGATACTGTCCCATGTCTGATCCGAGATACGGATAGATGGCCCAGTAAGTGCGGTCGATGACGGTAGAGGGTACGGACTTGATACCGCTTCTATAAGCATAGGTGTCATACTCCTTCAAGTACATCGGGTCTTTCGCACCATTGTGAGAAGAGACCACCACCACCTTGTCTCCATAGAGCTCCTTGAGTTTCATCTTGTTGATGAAGCCAAAGGGCGCACCTTTCACCCATGTGCCGGTGTAGTCCTCGATGAACACCTTGCGCTCGGGAGCATTCTCCACGACGATGGTCTGACCAGCAGACTCTGTATAGAGACCCTCGTTGGCAGCGCCATTGACCTCCGTGATCTTGATGGTCGTGTTATAGACGCCCTGAGTGTCACCACCCTTCAGCGGGAAGTCGTAGGTGTATTCTCCACCGATCTGGGTGATGGGCTCGTCGAGCGTGACGGTCTGCTCGTCGCTGACCTCGCCATTGGTCGTCACGACATACTTGAAACTGCTCAGTCCATCTTTACCGATGGTGGAGAGTGTCAGCGGCTGCGTGGTCGTGCCGTTCTTCTTGACAGCCACGTCAGTGAAGCTATCGGTGATGTTCACTGCGTTGCTCTTCATGTCTGCGCTGCTGAAGAGCACCTGCATGGCCAGAATGCCACTCGTCGTATAGTCCATCCACTCCGGGTCGTCGTCATATCGTTTGTAGAGCGCGCCCTCCTTGGCCAGGATGTTGGCCTCTCGGTCCTCGATGACCAGCGGACACTCGTCGTAAGTGCTCTCGATCTGTGTGACGCGGAAGCTGTAGCCCACATAGACGTCCTCGTCGCCGATGGTGTAGGGCGTATTGAAGCGGATCTCGTTGGTGAAATTGTCGGGCGTGCTGTTCAGGGCCTGCACCAGGTCGGCCTTGTCCAGGTTTTGCACACAGATGTCGCAGTCGCTCATGTCGAGTTTTTCCGAGAGCGTGGTAGAGATCCATATCCTCACGTCTTCGATGTTCTTGAGGTCGGGGATGACAAACTTGATACCTTCGATGGTCTTTCCCTTGCCCATGTCGAAGTCGTTCTGGGAGAAGATCTTGATACCGGCAGCATAGGTTAGTTCGCCGCCCCAGCCTGTTTTCAGCAGGTCGTAGGCGTCGTTGCTCTTGTATTCGCCGTTGAAGTAGCCCCACCACACCTCGTTGTCTCTGAGGTCGATGTGCGACTTGGCAATGGCGGGCGCCTTTGCCTCCGTGCCTCCACCGTGTACGAAGGTCTCATACTTCTCCGTCGTGGGGTTTTGTGTGGGGTCTTGCAGTCTGTCAAGGCCCTGGGCGCATGCGTCGGCGGAATACAAGCCAGCGCAAAGCGTCGTACAGAATAGTAGCTCTCTTACCATAGTATAATAGTTGTTAGTTATTTGATGATTTTGATTCAATTTTCCATATTGTTCCCATATTTATAGGATTGTCCATATGCTTATAGGATTATCCCCATATTTATTAGGATTGTTCCCATATTGGGCGGCCCGAACAGATCGCTGCTCTCTTCTTTCTTTGTGCCTCACTGTGCTGCAAAGTTATCAAAAGATTCGGCAAGGCCATGGTTTTCGTCGGTTGCACCGTTCCAAATTCATGAATCTGGAACAGATCGTGTTTTACACCCTCAGTTTTCTTCCTTTCTATAGTCTATTTCTCGTTTTGAAGTTTGAATTTCCTTCGACCTTTTTTCGCCTTTTCCTGCGCCGAGGAAGCCTCTTACGTCAGGCAGATACGCTTGTGGCGAGGCATTTTTCGGGTATTTGTAATGCCGTAATGTCATCATGTCATCATGTCATCATGCCGTTAAGAAGTTTCCACTCGCACCAACATCCTTCCTGATGATGCGCTGTAGATAAAAATCGCTTTGATGTTGTGTCATACGTTGACTCTTCTGTGGAAAGTATCAAACTACTGTTGGAAGGATTGTGTGTCTAGAGCAAGGTGTAAAGCGGATCTGAAAGTAAAAAATGCGGTAAGAAGGGTGAAAAAAGGCTGCGTCAAGAGGTAGATTTTGACGCAGCCTTGCTTTTTTTTCGAATTATTCTTTTACTCTGTATTTCTGGTTGGGATTACGAGGAGTCCCTGGATACATCATAACAATTGCTTTCTCTGCAATCAGC
>OHJY01000832.1_pt1 | contig 11073 bp, 11 predicted proteins | sample 1568681 | NCBI WGS metagenome assembly OHJY01 (sample SAMEA3879540, study PRJEB24766) | human gut metagenome | biome: human-associated habitat; feature: feces | place: USA | collected 1985/1987
TTGCAATGTAGTCAATATCCTTGATACCTTCAAGGAACTGATAGCAGTTTTTCACTATCATCAGCTTGTCATTGCGCACAAGACGTTCCTCCTTATACTGCACGGAGGCACGTATACCGGCATTGTACCTGTTCGCCCGCTTGTTCGAACGGCAAAGGACAATGGTCTCGTCCTCGCCATACTTGTCGTACGCATCTGTCAGTGTTTCAATGAGTTCCCCACCGGAAAGCCGCTGTATGTCTTCGAATCCGTCCGTCTTCAATTCGAGCGACTCCACAGGAAAGACATTGCCCCCAGTCTCATAATCCTCGGCTATCATTGTCCTTAACATGGTAGCATTGAGCAAGATACCTGATTCTTTCTGCTGGCGCACCACGGTCGTGAGCATTGACCATGACACTCCGCCGAAGGCGTCCATATATTCTTTAGCGAGCGCCGGACTGTATTCGTGGCCGACAGGCGGGAGCTGGGCTGCATCGCCGATCATCACCAGGCGGCAGTCCGTCCCGTTACGGACGTAGTTCACAAGGTCTTCCAGCAGATTTCCGGTGCCGAACATTGCCGTGGACTGCTGACTGCCGGAATCGATGCCGATAAGAGAAACCTCATCTACAACGAACAACGTATCCTTCGCCTTGTTCGGGGCCAATGAGAATTGCCCGAAGCCTTCCGAGCTGACAGATTTCTGCCTATATATCTGTTTATGAATGGTATACGCGGATTGGCCGGTATACATTGACAATACTTTCGCGGCTCTTCCGGTAGGCGCGAGCAGGACGCAGGGCACCTCGAATTCTTTCAATGCCGCCACGACGGATGCGACGGCCGTGGTCTTTCCCGTGCCGGCATAACCGTTGAGTATCAATATGTCGCCGTCGTCGCCGGTAAGGAATTCGCCCATCTGCCTCAAGAAATTGTCCTGACATTCTGTTGGTTCATAGGCGAAGTGTTCACGGAATCTGGAGTATAGAAAATCGGCTCGCCCCATGCTATTTCCTCCCGTTGAAAGCCATAGTCACCACTGCCAGGACCGGATAAATCTCCACACGTCCAAGGAACATATCCACGATAAATACGATCTTCGCCAGCACAGGCACACCACTATAATTACCCATTGTACCCGCGGATTCCATCGCAGGCCCGACGTTGCTCAAACAGCTGATGGACGAGGCCAATGAATTCTGCACGTCCATGCCGGAAAGGATGGTCAATGCCATCGAGGCGGCTATCGTGATGAAATACAGGCCGATGAATACGACATGTGGATATATTTCATTATTTCCCAGCATGTGGTTGCCGATATGGACCTGATTTATGGATGAAGGATGCATGGAACTTTTCACTTGCTGGCCTACCGACTTGAACATCAGTAGCATACGGTCCATTTTTATACCTCCGGTAGTGGAGCCTGCCATACCGCAAGGCACAGTAATCAGCACAGTGATTATGCAGGCGAAAAGCGGCCAGGTATTGTTGTCGGATATGGCGAATCCGGTAGTGGATATCGAACTGACGACCTGAAAGAAACCAGTCATGAACGATTCGCCCCATGTAAATCCGGCCGAACTCATTTTGAGAGAGAATGCCACTAGCAGAGCAGCCACGAGTATGGTTCCGGCATAGAATTTCAGCACCGGATTGTTCAGAGGCTTGAAACTCCGGGACGCGAATACCATGTATATTATACCGAAGTGTATCGACGATATGAACATGAAAAATATCGTGACGATATTTATAAGCGGCGAACCGAACGACGCGATGGACAAGTTCTTAGTGCTGAATCCACCTGTCGCCGTAACGGCAAATGCATGATTTATAGCATCAAACGGAGACATCCCTGAGAGCCAATAGCATAGGAACGCGCAGATGGCAATGCCGAAATATACGGCCGTGAAAACCCATACCGTCTTGTTCGTGCGTGTCTTGTACCCTTCACGGGACAATGATGAGACTTCCATGTTGGTAAGCCTGAGCCGCACAGGGCTGGAGGACGGGATGATCAGAAGCAGGAATACCACGACTCCCAAGCCGCCGATGAAATGCGTGGATGACCTCCAGAACAGCAGGCTGTCAGGGAGTTGCTCCACATTGGCGAGCACAGTTCCGCCTGTGGTCGTATATCCGGAAACAGCTTCGAAAAGGGCATTGATGACAGAAAAAGGTCCGCCCCAAAGGACGTACGGCAGCATACCGAAGATGAAGGACAATGTCCATGAGAGGACAATGATCATATAGCCGTCTTTCAGGCTGATATTCGGGGACTACGTACGAAAATGAAGGGAAATATTCCCACGATGAAGGTAATCGTGAAGCTGATTATCAATGCCGCGAGCGCACTGTCGTTGCCGTTCGAGATGGAGACAAGTATGGACAGAAACATGAAGAACGCACTGGCCAACAGCGCGAATCCAACATTCCTGGATATGACTTTCAGATTCATTTCTCTGCCTCCTGGCCATGTTCATGTTTCTCCAACGTGTCACGCATCATCTTGATGCGCTTGCGGAGCTGGATATTCTCCCCTACCACTTCCGTGACACCGTCATTGAGTTCAGAAAGCTGGTCGTCACCCTCGAAGGTATAGGAGTATTTGCTGCCGAATGACCTGTAGTTTTTCAGCCCGGACAGCATCTTGTATATCGGATTCACGTAATAGGCCATGAGGAAGAACATCAGGAGCAGGACCAGAAGCAGTCCGACCGCCACCGCCACGGCTCCCGGGATGATGCTTCGGTAGAATCCGCGTTCAAATGTGGCGGAGTTCTTCTGAAGATCATTGTAAATAGCTGTATTCAAGATATTTATATCGGAGCGCAGCCTGTTGTATTTAGGCTGCAGCCTGTCGAAATACCACTCTCGGGTATTGATGAAATCTGACAGGATAGCTTGCGGAAGTTCCAGAGTAGTAAGCATATACGCCGAATATGAGTACAATACCGAGTCCGCGAGCGGAAGCATGCTGGCCAATGTCAATGATGATTTCAAGCTGTCGCAATGCGCGATGAAGTCGTTTTGCCTGAGTTCCGGGATGTGTTCCGTGGAGTTGTCTCCGATAACTGCCAGAATGCCAAGGTTATAGGCATTGGCCGCGTCGGCAAGTTTCTGTGCGGCATTGATACTGCCGATATTTCCGGCAATGAGGTTGGACACATAGCTGCTCATCCTGCTGTATTCCATAATGGAAATGAAGCTGGACACCAGCAATATCACGGCTATCGAACTGAGGCTCAGGACGAGCTTCATTTTCATCGTAAGCTTGAATTCACGTATATATGAACGTATTTTTCTGAACATTGCGTCTGCATTAACATGCAAACTTACATAAAAAACGTTTATTCAGCAAACAGATATTTGGAGTTGTAGTCGCGTACAAGTCTTTTCAGTCTGGCTTTCCCCTTGATCATCATCGGAACGCCTACCAAGGTACATGGCACGATTACCGCTACTGCCACCACGGCCGAAGCAGCGAGCACCGCTGCGAAACTGTCTTCACGCCCTGACGACGCATCCGCTGCCATGAATCCCAATGCTCCTCCAAGTCCGCCGCCTGCTCCAATGGTGGCAATGCTGTTTCCCGTGGAGAAAACCTTGGAATTACGCATATAGATCCGCACCTGCTTGGGTGAGAAATACATCTTGGAATCAGAAATGCTCAACGGTTGATTATCAGATGTATATATGCATCCCTTCCTGTAAATCAATGTTCCCTCGACCTTGCCTTGACGCGGATGACGGGAGTCCGTGCGGTAATCGTAAGATTCGGTTTTTTCCTGTATTGTTCCAGACGAGAGTATGTTCAATGTATCCGTGTCGGTGCACATGCCGAATCCTGACGTCGCCGCTGCCATGGAAAGCAATGTCGCCGTCAGGATAGCAATAATCAGTTTCAAGTTTTTCATCTTTTATCATTTCAACACACCTTATATAGATGCAATAAGGGCGTGTTTCGTTGCAGCCGGGCCGCTATTTCAGCACTTGTCTGATGATTCTGGTCAACTGGTCAGTGCAAGATGTGCCGCGTCCATGACAATTCACGCCATCAAGAATTTCCACGGCTTTCTCTGCGGACATGCCTTCAAGAAGGCGGCCTACAGCCTGCAAGTTACCGTCGCATCCGCGCAAATACTTGACATTGTGCAGATTGCCATCCTTGAGGTCGAAATCAATCTGCTTGGAACATACCATTGCGCTAGGCACAGCAGTTATATGACGGACTCCATCTTTCTCACTGTCCGACACGATTCTGTAATCTTCTCCTACGTTTTCCATATCTATGTTTTATTCAATTTCTTTTCTTCCGGAAGAATTCCGTGACGATGTTTCCGCACTCCTCCGCCAGAATCCCGGTTCCGACCTCAGCTTTAGGATGCAGAAGTGAAGGGGTGAACTTGGAATAGCCGCGCTTCGGGTCGGCAGCGCCATAGACGATTCTGCCCACCTGAGCCCACGCAGACGCCGCAGCACACATCGGACACGGTTCCACGGTCACATACAATGTACAGTCATTCAAGTATTTACCGCCCATTGCTTCCGTAGCGGCAGTTATCGCTATCATTTCGGCATGAGCGGTCGGATCATGCAGACGTTCTGTCATATTGTGTCCTTTGGCAATGACTCTGCCGCCGAATACAATCACTGCTCCTATCGGAATTTCATCCTCCGCCTCAGCCGCCATGGCTTCGCGCAATGCTTCACGCATAAATCGCTCATCCACAGCCATATCCACGACTTTATCCATATTAGTCCCTACCTCTTGCGATACCTGTATAATATAGCAGTGTGGCAAGTGAGCTCAACGCGGCAATCACATAAGTGTAGGCAGCCCATTTGAGCGCGTCGACAGCCATCGGACGGGTTTCATAGTCGGTAATTCCTGCATTTTCCAGCCAATTCACGGCACGTGCACTCGCATTGATTTCCACCGGAAGGGTGACGAAACTGAACAATGTGGTCATCGCGAAGAGTGCGATTCCGACCCAAAGCAACGTAGGGAAAACATTGACCATCAATAATCCCGCGAGTAGAATCCACTGGACGGTGTTGTTCGCGATGGATACTACCGGCACCAATGCCGTGCGGAGTTTGAGCGGCGCATATCCCACCTGATGCTGGACAACGTGGCCGCATTCATGTGCTGCGACTGCAGCTGCCGCCACGGACCTGCCGTTATAGACCGCCTCACTGAGGTTCACAGTCTTGGTTGCAGGATTGTAGTGGTCGGTAAGCTGTCCGGGGATGCACATCACATTGACATCATATATTCCATTCTCCTGCAACATTTTACGGGCAACGTCAGCACCGGACATGCTGTTTCGCAGCGGAACTTTGGAATATTTGCGGAAACGGCTCTGGAGCATATTCTGCACGAATATGCTGAGGACCATGAATAATGTAAAAATTAACCAATAAGTCATAATATTCATTTTTAATAAACCACATCGGTCGGGCAAAAAGCAGACCAACGCGAAGATAACATAAAAATTATTCCCTCAGTCAGATAATTTTGGTATTTTTGCATCGCTAAAAGGGAACGCCGGCCGGACCGGCAATTATTTCTTGACAATGTTGAAGGAAAATGATTTTTCAAGGCTGGAGCTGAAACTCAGCGCATGCCGCGACAACTATAGATATTTCAGAAGCCTGCTGGAGCCGTCCACCAAGCTTCTCGTGCTGGTAAAGGCCAATGCCTACGGACATGGAGCAGTCGAATTCGCTTCCATGATGCAGAAAGAAGGTGCTGATTATCTGGCAGTTGCATACCCCGTGGAGGGCATTGAACTGAGACGTGCCGGCATCAGTCTGCCGATATTGGTGCTGACCGCCGGAACAGATTATTATAATGAAATCATTGACAGCCGCCTGGAGCCGAGCATCCCGAACATGTATTCATTGAGGCTGTTCTGCGAGACGCTGGAGAAGCGTGGAATCACGGATTATCCGGTGCACATAAAGCTGGATACGGGCATGCATCGTCTTGGTTTCATGACAAGCGAAATCCCGGAACTGACAGCGTTCCTGAGGGACTGCAAATTTGTCAGGGTGAAGTCGATATTCTCTCATCTGGCCGCTGCCGAGGATCCTGATTCGGATGATTTCACATTGGGGCAGATACAGATGTTCGAGGCCAATGCGGGTAAGATTGTAGATGAGATAGGCTACAAGCCGATGCTGCATATCCTCAATTCTGCCGGTATCGAGAGGTTCCCTCAGTTCCAGCATGATATGGTCAGGCTGGGTATCGGCATTTATGGCATCAGCGCATTGCCGGGCGTAAAGCTTTCACCTGTGGCATCATTAAAATGCAAAATATTGCAAATCAAACATTTGAAGCCCGGAGACGGCACTATCGGCTATGGCCGTCACGGAATCATTGCCCCGGAGGGGACGACTATCGCGACGATTCCGGTCGGGTACGCGGACGGCATTGACCGTCATCTCGGGTGCGGTCGCGCGTCGTTTTCGCTGAACGGGCATAGGGTGCCGACCATCGGAAACATCTGCATGGATATGTGTATGCTGGATATTACCGGCGTGGATGCGAAGGTCGGGGATACGGTGACGATTTTCGGGGATGACCCGACGGTTTCTGAACTCGCGGAAATACTCGGCACGATTCCTTATGAAATCATGACGAGCATTCCACGTAGAATTGACAGGGAAATTATCCGATAACAGCTACGCTACGCAAGCATGAGGCCTTGCCTTACTTTAGCGGCAACTTCCTCTCCTTTAAGGTGTTCCAGAATTGCCAGACCGAAGTCGACGGCACATCCCGCTCCACGGCCTGTGATGAGGTTTCCGTCTATGACAGCCGGTTTCTGTTCGTATATTCCTCCGCGTGCAACAGGTGCATCCTCGAAGCCGTCGAAGCATGTGAAGTGTTTTCCGGCAAGGCTAGGGAGCTGGGAGACGACCAGGCCGGGTGCCGCACAGATGGCTGCAAGTGCCCCGCCTTCAGCGTAATGCAGTCTCATGAAATTGATGATTTCTGCATTTTCCGCAATTCTTCTCGTGCCAGGCATTCCGCCAGGGAATATCATTACGTCATTTTCTTCTGTTCCGTCGAGCTGCACTTCGGCTTTGAATTCGTCGTAGGTCATGTCTGCGACAACAGTGGCCCTGTGTGATCCGGTAACGTATTTGTCCCTATGGATAGAGACTGTCTTCACGTCTACGCCACCTCTGCGAAGGATGTCGAGCGGTGCCAATGCTTCCATTTCTTCGAAGCCGTTGGCCAGAAAAATATATACTCCTTTCATAATTTATATGTTATGTTGTTCGTTGTCGGATTACAGGATGAGCATCAATGTGAATGTGTAGAGCATGAAGGCTTCGAAAAGCAGTTTCCCCTTGCCGTCTGCATCGAGCATCACTTCCACGCGGTCTTTGCGTATCAGTTTTCCGAGTTTCCTGTTGCTCGGAAGGCTACGCGCCGCCCATTTGGAGATGATATTGCCGTCGTTGAAATAGACTGCGCCTCCGTTAGAGCGGTTCAGCGATATAAGTGTCTTGTAGTCAGAGTAATACACTGATGTAAGCAATGTCATTGATTCGGCTTGCGTGTATTTCCCGGATGCGATGAGACTTGAGAATGAGGCCGGGTCGGATGCGGTAAGGAGGAGCGGCGTGAAGCCTGCTTCCGATGCGGAGGCGAGCAGCCTTGCCGCGTTTTTCCATGCAGTTTCTTTCATCTTTTCCGGTTCCGGAACTGATACCGCCATCACCAATCCATCGGCAGCCAATGTATCACGGTATTGTCCCGCAGCGTCACGGAAGGAGAGGCGCGGGTATTCGGTTTCATCGATATGGTCTTGTTTCTTGACCGTGCGCGCTTCCACGAAGGTCCAGGTGGAGTCCGGGATATTGTTCAATGTGAATACTCCGGTCTTGCCGTTCTTTTCGTAGACAAATGTCGCAACATATTCGTCTTCAACGATTTCCGGGGCTTCCGCCGCGATTTCCAGTCTTGATGAGAGGTTGAACGGCGTGAGTTCCAGGAGCGGGATGAACATCAGCGAGTACACCGCAAATATCAGGACCGCGACCAATGTCAATGCGAATGTGATGTATTTGCTCTTCTTTGGCTTTCCGAAGTCATTGTACGGAACGAATGCGGCCAGTGTCAGCAGACATAGCACAATGTTTTTTGCAAATGACTGGAAATGAGTAAGATGCACTGCTTCACCGAAGCATCCGCAGTCCATGTTCGGGTTCAATATCCAGAGCAACAGGGTAAGCAGGGTGAAACCGCCGAGGAGTATCGTGGTGGCCCATGCGGTCACTTTCCGGAAGACTCCAGTGACTAGACAGATTCCGAGTGTGGTTTCTGCCAATGCGAATGTTTCGGCTATCGGGCCGGCCATTGAACGCAGGAATCCGAGGTGAAGGAAGTTCAGGTATTCCCTGACAATCAGCATTGACCCGACCGGGTCCATCAATTTCAGGACTCCCGCTACGAAGAATACGAATCCGAGGATGACGGCGCAGAGTCTGCGGAACCTGCTTCCGATATAGTGCAATTTCATATTTATTTAAGTTTCTGTTCTACAACTTCTTGCACGGCTGCCGAGATGGCATCCGGCGGAAGCATCCTGCCATTTTCATCGCTGCAGTCGACGCGTATGAATCCCGGGTCGAGTTCGCATTGTCTCAGGTATACTTTCCTGACGTTTTTCTGGAATTCGATGTCGGCTTCGTGTATGTCGCTGCGTCCTTCGAGGTAGTTCCGGTCGTCGCCTCCGCGTGGATTTTCAAGTTTCTTTTCGACGAATCCTATCGGCACGTCGAGGAAGATGTTCAGGTCGGGCTTCGGAAGTCCGAATTGGCCGAATTCCGTGTCGAAAATCCATTCCCGGAGTTCTTCGCGCCGGGTTTCGTCCTTGATTTTGGCGCATTGGTAGGCGATGTTCGAGTAGACGTATCTGTCGAGAAGCACTATTCCGCCCTTGTTCAGGGTGTCCCACATTTGTGGTGCAGCACCATGTCTGTCTTCTGCGTAAAGCAGCGCAACGAGCTGAGGGTGAACGGCGTCAATGCTACCGAATCCGCCTCTCAGGAATTTGCCTATGAGTTCTCCATAGACCGGGGAGTCGTATCGCGGGAAGTGTATGTATTCCAGGTTTCCGGACTTGGTTTCCAGATAATTCCTGAGTCGTTTCACCTGTGTGGATTTTCCGGACCCATCCAGTCCTTCTATTACAATCAGCATATTCGTGTCGGTATTATTCCGATTACAAATATAATAATCTTTCGACGTTTCGCCTAGTGGTGGGGGTCAGTTCCGGCGTCCTGATGGTGTAGTTTTTTTATGGAGGCGTGGAGGAAATTCCGGAGGATGGCGTGCGCGTTAAAACGTTTTTCACGCACGTCGTGTTCATTTTTCGACTTGACGTGCGCAGAAAACGTTTTAACACGCACGGGAAAACAATTTTGCCCAGGCAACAAAGATTCGTGCGCGATGGAATAACCGGACACAAATCGAAGTCAAATATGGTTTTTCGCATGTCATTTGGTCGAAATATTTTATATTTAGGTATAATAGGTCTAGTTTTGTCGACGTTTTTACAATATAAAGCGACAAAATGTATAAAAGACTTATTCTTACGGCGGCACTCGCCGCTGCTTCACTCTCCGCTTTTGCCGGCGGTTATGTGACCAACACGAATCAAAATGTGGCATTTCTGAGAAACCCTGCACAAAACGCAGTCATAGGTGTACAAGGAGCATATTTCAACCCTGCCGGTATAGCATTCATGAACAATGGCTGGCATCTCGCACTGGATGTCCAGACAGCGGTCCAGAGACGCTATACGACATCCACCTACGAGCCGCTGAAATACGGCATTGACAATGACGGAAAAGGTTATAAGAAGTATACCGGCAAGTCATTCGTGCCGGCGCTGCCTCACCTGGACCTCGTCTACAAACATAACAACTGGTTCGGCTCATTCCACTTCGGCGTTGTTTCCGGAGGCGGCAAAGCCGTTTATGATCAGGGACTTGGCTCATTCGAAGCGCCTGTTGCCATGATTCCGGCATTGATCAACACATTGGCCGGTGCCCAGGCTGTCTCAGCATATTCGGCCGACATTGCCCTTACCGGCGAGCAGTATAATTTCGCGGGACAGCTGAACTTCGGATACAAAATCAGCAAGAATTGGAGCGTGGCAGCCGGCGTGCGTCTGAACTACATCTCCAATTACTACGTGGGAAGCCTGAAGAACATCCAGTTGCAGCCGACCGGAGGCCAGATGATGCCGGCATCCGCAGTTCTTGCCAATGTCATTTCACAGCTGACAGGCGGCAAGGTCCCTGCAGAGAATGTGGCACCGATAGCGTCTGCTCTCGTGAGTGACAAGGAACTTGACGCCCATCAGAAAGACATCGCCTACACGCCGATCATCTCAGTGGATTACAAGACCGGAAAGTTCAATTTCTCAGCACGTTACGAGTTCAACACCAAGGTCCGTCTCAAGAATGACACCAAGGCCAATTCCACCGGCATTTCCCAGTTCGATGATGACAAAGTCATCGCTGCCGACATCCCTGCGAACTTGAATCTCGGTGCGCAATATGCAGTCAAGCCGAATTTCCGCGTAGCGCTCGGCTTCAACTACTATTTCGACAAGCAGTCGAAGCAGTACAACAACGAAACCGGTCTCAATGACAAGCAGAATTATCTGAAACACAATTCTTTCGAGATTCTCGGAGGTCTGGAATATGACGTCTGCAAGTTGTTGACCCTCAGTATCGGTGCAAACAGCAGCACCTTCGGTTTCGGCAATGATGCCCGTTACATTTCCGACATGAGCTATACCACGAGTTCCATTTCAGGTGGTCTCGGCGCGCAGTTCCATGTGACGAAGAAAATCAATATCGACCTGGGTGTCTACAAGACATTCTTCCTTCACTTTACCAAGGAGCAGAAAGATTACGGCGGAAATGGTGCGCTTCTTTACAACAAGCTGGCTCCAGTCCTCGCCACCCTTCCGATCGATCCGTCAGTTGTCGGCAAACTTACTCCTGAGGCTCTAGCCGTGGTAGGTCAAGATGATTTCTACCGCACCAGCATAG
>OHJY01000836.1_pt1 | contig 11052 bp, 8 predicted proteins | sample 1568681 | NCBI WGS metagenome assembly OHJY01 (sample SAMEA3879540, study PRJEB24766) | human gut metagenome | biome: human-associated habitat; feature: feces | place: USA | collected 1985/1987
CCAGACCGCCGGACACACCGTCCAGCAGCAGGGCGGTCAGGGCCGTGAAGGTGTTGCCCAGATGGAACGAGGAGCCGCCGTAGAACGGCACACGGAAGAACAGGTATGCCACCAGGCTCAGCGCGGCCATAACGCCGGTCAGGGCCAGCTCCTTGGTGGTAAAGGTGCGCTTGTACAGCACACTGCCGAACAGGATGACGACGATCACCACAGCCAGCAGCAGCCACATTGCAGTTGTAGACATGATTTTTCCCTCCAAATTTTTTCGGGGCGAACCCCCTCCATCCTGTTTTGCAGGATCGTTCGCCCGTTTCAAAGCCACTTACCCATAAAACTACTTGACATTTGGGTGTGTGGTTGGTATGCTCCTATTATACGCGAAACTGGCACCATGAAAATACCCAGAATAAAGTTTTTTTATGGGGTCAGTTTGGCAAAGCACCCAAAAAGGGGAGAGGTCTTATGTTTCATCTGACAACTGCACTGGATGCCGCCAGCGGGGTGCCGCTGTACGAGCAGCTCTATGAGAGCCTTGCCGCCGAGATGCGCAGCGGGGCCATTCCGGCGGGCACCCGGATGCCCGGCAAGCGGCGGCTGGCGGCAGAGCTGTCGGTGTCTGTCAACACGGTGGACGCGGCATATCAGATCCTGGCGACCGAGGGCTACATGGAGCCCCGGGAGCGCAGTGGCTTTTATGTACAGGAATATCTTGCCCTGCCCACCCGGCCCGAGGAAGTGCCGCCCCCAGTATCTGCTGCTCCGCCGGAAGCAGCCGAGCCGCCCGTCCGGTTTGATCTGTCCACCCGGGGCGTGGACCCGGGGCTGTTTCCGTTCCGCACCTGGGCCCGGCTGCAGAAAGAGCTGCTCTATTCCTCGCCCCAGCTGCTGACCCATGGCGATGCGCAGGGGGATGTGGAACTGCGGCAGGCGCTGGCGGACTATCTGGAGGAATACCGGGGCGTGCGGTGCACCGCCGAGCAGGTGGTGGTGGGTGCCGGTATGGAGTATCTGCTGAGCCTGCTGGCCCCGCTCCTGCCCGGCAAAACGGCGGTGGAAAACCCCGGCTACCAGCGCGCGAAGCAGGTGCTGGAAAACAACGGCGTGGCGTGCTGCTGCCTGCCTGTGGATGCGGACGGCCTTTCTGTTGAGGCATTGTCCGGCTCGGGCGCGGCGGTGTGCTATGTCACGCCCAGCCACCAGTTCCCCACGGGCGTGACCATGCCGGCGGGCCGCCGCACGGAGCTGCTCCACTGGGCATCCCGCTGCCCGGGCCAGCGGTATATCATAGAGGACGATTACGATTCGGAGTTCCGCTTTGATACCCGCCCCCTGCCCAGCCTGCAGGGCATGGCCGGGGCCGACGGCCCGGTGGTCTACCTCTCCACCTGCTCCCGCAGTCTGGCCCCCGGCATCCGCATCGCTTACATGGTGCTGCCCCGGCAGCTGCTGCCCGCCTGGCGGGCAAAGTACCGGATCTATTCCGGCACCGTCAGCCGGTTTGAGCAGCAGACCCTGGCCCGCTTCATCCGCGAGGGCTACTTTACCCGGCACCTTGCCCGGGAGCGCGTGGCCTACAAGGCCCGGCGGGATGCTCTGGCTGCCTCTCTGCGCGCTGCTTTTGCGCCGGACGAGCTGACCCTGACTGGCCTGCATACCGGCCTGCATCTGTTGGCAAGGCTGAAAAATGCCCCGCCGGATGCCGCCCTTCGTGCCGCCGCAAAGGCGCAGGGCGTGGCCCTGAGTTTACTGAGCGATTATGACCTGACCGGCGGGGAACAGGACTTTTCCGGTACGTTTGTGCTGGGCTATGGCTCCCTGAGCGAGGCATCATTCCCCGAGGCGGGCGAAACGCTGAGGAAGGTCTGCACCGCCGCTTGGGAAGCGTCTGTGACCGTGTAAGTGCCCGCCTTTGCATCCCACGCCCCGGGCAGGGCCTCGGCGTGGGGGAGGGCGCTGTTGTTGGCCAGAAACTCCAGGACCGTGCCCAGCAGGGTGTAATCCTGTGCTGCAAAGTCGGTGAGCAGGGCCGTGCTGCTGGCCCGCAGGGCATCCGGCAGGGTGGCGGGCAGCAGGGCGAGGTCCTGCCGGAAAAAGGCTTCCCACACTGCCGCCCGGGCAGCGGCCCGGCGGGCAGGCGGCAGGGTGCCGTCCGCATCCCAGCCGGAGAGCAGAGCGTGGGCCTCTTTGGCCGAAATGCTCTGCACGGCGGCGGAAAGCCCGGTTTCGGTCAGCTCATCGGCAGTCAGTGCCCCCGAAAACCCCACCCGCACCGGCCCGTAACGGGAAGCAGTTTTTTCCAGCACGGCGGGGGACAGCGCCAGATAAAACATATCCTCCGGCAGGCCCAGCACCTCCAGAAGCGCCTGACGGCACCGGGCGGGCCCCGCCGCTCCGTAGCAGTGGGCAAGGCTGGCAGTCTCTCCGTTGAAGGGAACCGTCAGCTCCCCCGGCACGGCCAGCAGGTTCAGACTGTTCTGGGCGGCGTTCAGGTAGACCAGCAAAAAGCCCGGCTGCTCCCCGGCGGTGCAGAGAAGCAGGGTCATCCGGTGCTCGGCCCGGGGCAGCTGGATGGGCACCCCGCTCTGGGGCTGGGCGGTCTGGATGCGGGTGCGCACCATCTGCCGGGTGAGCAGGACTGTGCCGCCCACCAGCGGCAGCAGCACCAGAAGTGCCGCCCCCAAAGCCGCCCAGAAGGGCCTCCAACCGTTCTTGTGCATCCCGTGTTCCTCCGTTCCGTTTTGGAACAGGATGGGCCGGGATGTTCTTTTTTATACGGAAACCGCTGCCCGAGCATGAAAACGCCCCCTGTGCCATACAGTAGAGCACAGGGGGCGTTTGTGTATGTGGGAGAGCCTGGTGCGGGTGAATGCGGTGGTCGGCGGTGTGGTATGGGGGCCGGTGGGGCTGGCACTGCTGTTTGGCACCGGCTGCCTGCTGACAGTGCGCACCGGTTTTTTCCAGCTGCGGTATTTCGGGTACTGGATGCGGCACACCATCGGGGCCATCTTCCTGGACCGGAATGTGACCGCCCACACGGACGATGAAGCCATCAGCCAGTTTCAGAGCCTTTGCACAGCGCTGGCGGCGACCATCGGCACCGGCAACATCGTGGGTGTGGCGGCAGCCATTCTGGCAGGCGGGCCGGGGGCTGTGTTCTGGATGTGGGTCATGGCCCTGCTGGGGATGATGACCAGCTATGCCGAGAACGTGCTGGGCATCTGCTACCGCCGCCGGGATGCCGCCGGAAGATGGTGCGGCGGGCCCATGTACTATCTGGCCGAGGGGCTGGGCGGCGGCTTTGGCCGGGCACTGGCGGTGCTGTTTGCCTGCTTTTGCGTGCTGGCCAGCTTCGGCATGGGGAACATGAGCCAGATCAACTCCATTGCGGGCAATCTGCAGGCGGTGTTCCGGGTGCCGCCGGTGGCAACGGGCATCGTACTGGCCCTGCTCACCGGGCGGGTCATACTGGGCGGGCTGAAGCGGGTGGCCGCAGTTACGGAGGCCATCGTCCCGCTCATGGCCCTGTTCTACCTGTTCGGGGCGCTGACCGTGGTCTGTGTCCATTGGGCGGCTGTCCCGGCGGCATTCGCGGCCATCTTCCGGGGGGCGTTTGGCTTGCAGGCCGCCGGGGGCGGGGTGCTGGGTTACGGCATGGCCCGGGCCATCAGCTGGGGATTCAAGCGGGGAGCCTTTTCCAACGAAGCAGGACTGGGCGCGTCGGTGCTGGTGCACTGCGCGGCCAACGTGGAGGAGCCTGTCCAGCAGGGAATGTGGGGCATATTCGAGGTGTTTGCAGATACCATGGTGGTCTGCACCCTCACGGCCCTTGTGGTACTCACCAGCGGCCTTGTGGATCTGGACACCGGCGCGGCCCTGACCGGCGTGGAAGGCTCCGCACTGGTGGGGCAGGCCTTTTCCACGGTGTTTGGGGCGTTCGGGCCGCAGTTCATCGCGGTGTCGGTCCTGCTGTTTGCCTATTCCACTACGCTGGGGTGGAGCCATTACGGCACCCGGGCAGTGGTGTATCTGCTGGGGGAGCGCGCCGCCGCAGGATATAAGCTGGTGTTCGCAGCCATGGTGCTGGTGGGTGCTGTGATGAAGCTGGACCTGGCCTGGGCGCTCTCCGATACCTTCAACGGCCTGATGATGCTGCCCAATCTTGTGGGCGTGGTGGGGCTTTCGGGAGTGGTGGTCCGGGAGACACAAGCGTATCTGAAACGAAAATGACCCTCTCCGTCCCTGCAGTCTGTCTGTCAGATGCGGGATGGAGAGGGTCATTCTTTATCGCTTCTTTTTATTCGGCTTCGGGGCAGGCCGCTTCAGGCTCCGCACCGCGTCACGCCCGGCGGCGATGCCGCTGCCAAAGGCCCAGTGCAGGTTGAAGCCGCCGCAGCTGCCGGCGCAGTCCAGCGTTTCACCCACAAAGTAAAGGCCGGGGCAGCCCTTGAACTGGAAGCTGGGGGTCACTTCGGTCAGGCTCAGGCCGCCGCCGGTGGTCTGGGCCTGCTTCCAGCCGCAGGGGGTCAGACCCTCGAACAGCCAGTGCTTGGCCGCGTTGGCCAACACCTGCCAGGCGGCATCCGGCAGGGTGTCCACCGGTTTTTCAGGCAGCTTTGCCGCTGCCCACAGGGCGCGGCCCAGCTTGGGATTGAGCAGACCTGTCCAGAAATCCGCAGGTGCCTTGCCCGGCAGCAGGGGCACCCGGGCCGCAAACAGGGCGGTCAGGGCAGTCTCGTCCAGCATGGGGAAGAGGTCCAGCTCAACGGCCGGGCGCTTTGGCCCCCGCCCCGGGGCCAGATGGCCGGACAGCTGCATGATGCAGATGCCCGAAAGCCCATAGTCCGTGAACTGCACCTCGCCGTTTTCCACGGCCACGGTGCAGTGGCGGTCGAGGTCCAGCAGGGTGGCAGCGGCCTTGGCCCGGATGCCGGCCAGAGATCGGTTGGGCTTTGCTGTCTGCAGGGCGGTCAGGCAGGGGTACAGCGGCTCCAGCTTTCCGCCGCACTGGGCGGCGAATCGGGTGCCGAAGCCGTCGGTGCCGAACTGCGGCCCGGCATTGCCGCCCATGGCGCAGATGACGGCATCGGCCCGCAGGGTCTGGTCCTGACCCTCGGCATCCTCGCACAGGATGGTGTAGCCGCTGCGGTTCTGGCTCAGGGTCTGCACAGTGCAGCCGGTACGCACCTCCACGCCCAGCCGGGCAAGGTGGCCTTCCAGCAGGGCCAGCACGTCTGCGGCCTGGTTGGAGTAGGGGTACACCCGCCCGGCCTCATCGGTGCGGGTGTACAGGCCCAGCGCCGCGAACCATTCCAGCGGTGCGGCGGCATCCACCGCGGCCAGCAGGGGCCGCAGGGCGGCGGGGTCGGCAGTGAAATACTGCTCCGGTGCAATGCCGGTGTTGTCCAAATTGCAGCGGCCGTTGCCGGTGGCCAACAGCTTTTTGCCGCACCTGGGGTTGCGGTCCAGTACCGTCACCCGCACTGCCCCTGCCGGGGCAGACTGGGCGGCGGCCAATGCGGCGGCAAGGCCCGCTGCACCGCCGCCCAATATCACGATCTGCTGCATAAGAGCACCCCCTCAGAAATCCATACATTTTATTATAACATACACAGCAGCAAAAGGATAGAAGAATGCCCCAAATTTGCAACGAATAATCTTTGACGAAAGCCTTGACAGAAAAAGCAGAATTTGGTAGTGTTGATTCGACGGAATTGCGTGGTTTCGCAGGCTGTGGAAATGCGGCCGGAAAAGGGCAGAGAGTTGGGACTCTGCTGAGGAGAAGCTGAATATGTGGAAGAAAAAAGAAAGATGGACGGCAGCTGCGCTGCTGCTGGCGATGGTCGTGGTGACAGGTCTGTGCTGGTACATCCTGTACATCCGGCAGCAGTTCTATGACGAAGGCACCCGCAACCTGCTGGAGACCTATGAGCAGGTGGATAAGGCGTTTACCATCTTCAGCCGGAGCAACTGGAACATGCTGAACGAGTGGGGCAAGAGCCTGCAGGCTGCCAATGAGGAGGGCCTGGCGGAGGAACGCCTGCGCAGCTATGAGGCCGAGCGGGAGATCTGGCGGTACAGCAGCGTGTATCTGTTCAATGAAAACTGCGAATATTGGAGCATCCGGGGCAAGCATGAAAAAGTGGATCACCTCTGGACGGCCTTTGAGGAGATGTACCGCACCGGCAAGCCTACGGTGTCCAGCTACATCATGCGGAGCGGGGAGCGCCGGGTGGTATACTCTGCGCCCATTGCGCCGGTGGAGATCGACGGCACCACCTACACCAGCCTTGCCGTGAGCTATCGGAATAAGACCATAGAGGAATTGATCGGCGGCAGTGCTTACGGCGGCCAGAGCGACTGCTACATCATCCATCCCGATGGCGATGTGATGCTCTCGGAGGAGCCCAAGAGCGAGATCGAGGACTGGATGGACAACCTGTTCGACTACCTGCAGAAGTATGCGCAGGTGGATGCGGGCACACTGAGCCGGGCCCGGCAGGACGTGGCAGAGGGCCGCAGCGGCAGCCTTTCCTGCTGGTTTGAGGGCAAGAGCTATTATCTGGTCTACCAGCCTGTGGGCTTTCAGGATCTGTCCATTGTGGGCATCGTCGGCCGTGACGTGGTGGACAGTGGAATGCGGAAGATCCAGAACGCCACCATCCTGCTGCTGGCTGGGCTGTTCTTCTGCGCAGGCATCGTGCTGGTGCACGGTGTCCGCATCGATGCCCGCCTGCGCGTGGAGGAAAAGGAGCGCGCCCTCCGGCAGGAAGAGGAGGCCCGCCAGCAGATGGAGGACCTGGCCAACACCGACGGCCTGACCGGACTGTATAATGAACGCTATTTTGACGCATTGTTGAAAGAAAACGAGCTGAACAGGACACCGTTTGTCCTGTTCTACCTCGACCTTGACCGTTTCAAGCCTGTGAACGACCGTTACGGCCATGATGTGGGCGACCAGCTGCTCAAGGAGGTGGCCAGCCGCCTGCGGGGCTGCGTGCGGGAGAGCGATGCGGTGTTCCGCATCGGCGGGGATGAGTTCGCCCTCATCGTCAACGGAGCCGTAACGGAGGGGTTCTGCAAGAGCCGGGTGGAAAAGATCAAGGCAGCCATCCGGGAGCCTTACCGCCTGAAGGATGCAGAGGTGCAGGTTGGCACCAGCTGCGGCTGTGCGGTCTACCCCTGCGACAGCGACGATGTGCGTGCCATCCGCATCCTGGCCGACCACCGGATGTATGAGGATAAGCAGCGCTTCGGCCGGAGCTGAATGAATAATTCCCTTCCTGTTTCCACAGAATAACCATACTTCACAGAAATCTGGAAGCAAAACCGGAACATGGAAAGGAAGGGAACCTTATGAAAGCAACCGGCATCGTGCGCCGCATCGACGAGCTGGGGCGGGTGGTCATCCCCAAGGAGATCCGCCGCACCCAGCGCATCCGCAGAGGAGACCCGCTGGAGATCTTCACAACAGGGGACGGCGAGGTCATCTTCAAAAAGTATTCGCCCATGGGGGAACTGAGCGGGGTGACGGCCCAGTATGTGGATGTGCTGAGCAAGTGCTTTGCCCTGACGGCCTTTGTCTCAGACCGGGACCGCATTCTGGCGGCATCCGGTGCGGGCAGGCGGGATCTGGCAGACCGCAGCGTGAGCCAGCCGCTGGAAAAGCTGATGGACAGCCGCAAGCCCTACCAGAGCGATGGCAGCCCCGAAAAGGCATTGCTGCCCTGTGAGGGCTCACCCCGGGCGCTGCTGTGCGCTGTGCCCATTATTGCGGCGGGGGATGTCACCGGCAGTGTGGGCCTGCTTACGGAGGACCGCACTGCCCAGCCCGATGCCGCCCAGCTCAAGGCGGTGAACGTGGCGGCGGCATTTCTGGCAAAGCAGATGGAGGAATGATCTATTATATAGGAGAGCCGCCGCAGGGCGGCTCTTTTTTGTGCGGCCTTTATGACAGAATTATGAATCTTTCAAAACTTTTCTGAGAAGCTATTGACAGCGCCGCAAAATTGGATATAATGGTCTTAGCACTCAGGAAGAAGGAGTGCTAAAGAACGAAAAGCGAACGAAGGAGGCAGGCGCTATGACGATGGATGCACGCAAGCAGCGTGTCTTGCAGGCGATCGTTGCGCTGTATGGCCTCGAGGGCGAGCCCGTGGGCAGCAGTGTGCTGGCAAACTACTTTGATATGGCAGTTTCCAGTGCCACGCTGCGCAACGAGATGGCCGCGCTGACCAAGCTGGGTCTGCTGGAGCAGCCCCACACCAGCGCAGGCCGTGTCCCCAGTGCCAAGGGCTACCGTTATTATCTGGATCATCTTCTCACCGATGACCAGCCGCTGGACCGTGTGACCCGCGCCCGTGTGGACGCGGTGTTCGCAAGCCTTGACCACGAGCCGGAAAAGCTGGCACAGGGTGCCGCCAAGGCGCTGGCCGCCATCAGCGGCTGCACCGCCGCCGTCAGCACCCCCTGTGCTGAGGATCTCTGCATCGCCCACTACGAGGTGGTGCAGGTGGGCCGCAGCGCCGCAGCGGTGCTGGCTGTGACCACTGCCGGTTATGTCCGCACCCGTGTGGCGCGGGTCCGCACCGGTCTTTCCCGGGAAAATGCAGCGGCGCTTGCCGCCCTGCTCAACCGGAACCTGACCTTTGTGGCTCCTGTTGATCTGTCGCCCCGGCTCCTTGCAGAGCTGTGCAGCCAGATCAGCCCGGAGCTGGTGCCGGTGATCAGCGCCGCCGCCGCCATCCTGCAGGATTCCACCCAGCCCCATGTGTATCTGGGTGGTGAGCAGTACCTGCTGGACTGGCCCCAGCTGGACGGCAAGGTGGGCAGCATCCTGAGCCTGCTGAACGACGAAGAGCAGGCCGCCACCCTCATTGCACCCCCGGCAGAGCAGAGCGAAAGCATCCTGCTGGGCGAGGATCTGGAACCTCAGATCCCCGGCCTGTGCATCGTGAGTGACCGGTATCTGGTGGGCGGAGGCCTCTGGGGCTCCGTGGCCCTCATCGGCCCCACCCGGATGCCCTTCCAGAAGCTGATGCCGCTGCTCCACACCTTTGCCGATCAGCTTGGCGAAGGAATGAGCGGCAAACGAAAAGATACCCCGCAGGCAGCCGCACCCCGGCGGACTGTGATCTATAAGGAGGACCTGGAATGAGCGAAGAAACAAAAAAGACCCCGCAGGCAGAAGAACCTGCCGTGGAGCCCAACACCGCCGAGCAGGCCGCCCCGGAAACTGCACCTGAGCAGGCAGCGGCTCCCGAGACGAACGCTGAAGCGGCAGACCCCAAGAAAAAGGATGGCTTCTTCAACAAGAAGGCCCGGGAGCTGGAGGCTGTGAAGGCAAAGCTGGACGCGGCTGAGAAGAATGCCAATCAGGCCAAGGATCAGCTGCTGCGGATGGCCGCCGAGTATGAGAACTACCGCAAGCGCTCCACCCGTGAGGCTGACCAGAAGTTCAACGACGGCGTGTCCTTTGCCGTGAACCAGATCATCCCCATTCTGGATACGCTGGAGATGGCGGCCAACGCCCCCACCACCGACGAGAATTACAAGAAGGGCGTGACCATGACGCTGGACAAAGCCGCCAAGGCGCTGAGCGCCCTCCATGTGGAGGAGATCGAGGCGCTGGGCAAGCCCTTTGACCCCAACTTTATGAATGCCGTGCAGCAGATCCCCGCCCCCGATGGGCAGGAGAGCGGCACCGTGATCACGGTTTACCAGAAGGGCTACAAGCTGGGCGATAAGATCGTCCGCCATGCCACCGTTGTTGTGGCAGAGTGATTTTGCAAGACCCCGCAAGGGTTTTCAAATATAACATCCGCTTGGTAACATTTGAGCATCATATAAACAAAAAACGTTCTGAATTTGAGAGGAGCTTTCATTATGAGTAAGATCATTGGTATCGACCTTGGTACTACCAACAGCTGCGTGGCTGTTATGGAGGGCGGCGAGCCCGTTGTTATCGCAAACTCTGAGGGTGCACGCACCACCCCGTCTGTTGTCGGCTTCACCAAGACCGGCGACCGTCTGGTGGGTCAGGTCGCAAAGCGCCAGGCCATCACCAACCCTGAGAACACGGTGGCTTCTATCAAGCGTTATATGGGCACCGACCACAAGGTGACCCTGAACGGCAAGGAGTACACTCCCCAGCAGGTCAGCGCTATGATCCTGCAGAAGCTGAAGGCTGATGCTGAGGCTTATCTGGGCGAGACTGTCACCGATGCAGTCATCACCGTTCCTGCATACTTCAACGACAGCCAGCGTCAGGCAACCAAGGACGCAGGCACCATTGCCGGCCTGAACGTCAAGCGTATCATCAACGAGCCCACTGCCGCATCTCTGGCATACGGCATCGATAAGGAAGAGGACCAGAAGATCATGGTCTACGACCTGGGCGGCGGCACCTTCGATGTCTCCATCATCGAGATGGGCGACGGCGTGACCGAGGTTCTGGCCACCAACGGTGATACCCACCTGGGCGGCGATGACTTCGACCAGCGCATCATCGACTGGATGGCAGATGCGTTCCAGAACGAGAACGGCATCGACCTGCGCAAGGATAAGATGGCCGCACAGCGCTTGAAGGAAGCTGCTGAGAAGGCAAAGATCGAGCTGTCCAGCGCAATGAGCAGCCAGATCAACCTGCCCTTCATCACTGCCGACGCTACCGGCCCCAAGCATCTGGATATGACCCTGACCCGCGCAAAGTTCAATGAGCTGACCGCTGATCTGGTCGACCGCACCATGACCCCTGTCCGCAAGGCTCTGCAGGATGCAGGCCTGCGTCCCTCTGACCTGAAGAAGGTCCTGATGGTCGGTGGTTCCACCCGTATCCCCGCTGTCTACGATGCAGTCAAGAAGGAACTGAACTGCGAGCCCTTCAAGGGCATCAACCCCGATGAGTGCGTGGCTGTGGGCGCTGCCATCCAGGGCGGCGTTCTGCAGGGCGATGTCAAGGGCCTGCTGCTGCTGGATGTCACCCCGCTGAGCCTGGGCATTGAGACCCTGGGCGGCGTCTGCACCAAGATCATCGAGCGCAACACCACCATCCCC
>OHJY01000837.1_pt1 | contig 11051 bp, 11 predicted proteins | sample 1568681 | NCBI WGS metagenome assembly OHJY01 (sample SAMEA3879540, study PRJEB24766) | human gut metagenome | biome: human-associated habitat; feature: feces | place: USA | collected 1985/1987
CAAAAACGCAAGATCCTGCTGTTGTACCAGAGCGAGCACAAGCTCTCCTTTTGCAATCATACCGATTTCCTCCTTCTGATTCTTTTCTTTAGGATACTACAAAATCCACCGTCTGTACAGAGAAGTGTGGAAAGTTGCACACCTTTTTGCAAAATCAGGCATAGACTGCATCAGAAGCTGTTTGAGCTATCTTGATTGATCGCAAAGGAGCGAAAAAATTATGTCTACTTCATCGCTTTGTCGTCTTTCCCAACTGCATGAAGGGGAAACTGCCACAGTGGACCATCTGAATCTGAGCGGTCCCATCCGCCGCCGTCTGCACGACCTTGGACTGATTAAAGGCACCAAAGTGCGCTGCCTGTACAAAAGCGCCTGGCAGGACCCGGTCGCCTATTCGATTCGTTCTACGGTCATTGCCCTGCGCAACGTGGACACCCGCAGCATCTTTGTCCGCCCAAACCCTGGCTGTGGGAGGTGATGAAAATGCCGTTTTTAAAATCATCTTTCTCTCCCCTTCCCGCAGCCGATGCCGACCTGACCATCGCCCTGGCAGGCAACCCAAACGTCGGCAAGAGCAGCATCTTCAACGCCTTGACCGGTATGCACCAGCACACCGGAAATTGGCCCGGAAAAACCGTTGACCTTGCCAGCGGGTCTTGCTGCCACAAAGGCGTGCGGATGCGCTGGGTCGATCTGCCCGGGACCTATTCGCTGTCTGCCGATTCGCCCGAGGAGGAGGCTGCGCGGGATTACCTCTGCTTTGAACAGCACGATGCCGTCGTGGTAGTCTGCGACGCCACCTGCCTGGAGCGTAATCTTCATCTGCTGCTTCAGGTGCTGGAAATCACCCCGCGCGTTGTGCTGTGCCTCAATCTGATGGACGAGGCTTTAAAAAAGGGAATCCGCATTGACACTAACCTTCTCTCCCAAAAGCTGGGCATCCCGGTCGTGCGCACCAGTGCCCGCACCCAGATGGGACTGACCGAATTGACCGAAGCGGTGCAGGCGGTCAGCCGTTCCTCAAGCAAAAAGGTTTTGCTGCCGCCGGTGCCGCCTCGGATAGAGCCGCTGGTCCAAACGCTTGAGCAGGCGATTGCTCCCCTGCTGCCGGACGGGATGCGCAGTCGCTGGGCAGCGTTGCAGCTGCTGTGCCGGAACGAAGATTTTATTCGACAGCTGGATAGCATATTGGAGACACCGCTGCTTGAAAATCCGACTGTTGCTGCCGCCTTTTCTTCGGTCGAGCAGCAGCTCAACCAGGAGCAGAAAACACCCGCCCTGCTGCTGGATGAGCTGTCTGCCGCACTGGTTCGCCGCTGCGAGCAGCTGTGTGATGCCTGTGTTTTTGTTCCGACCACCTCCAATTTTTCATCCGACCGAATATCGAACGACAGTTCGTCCCACCGGCTGGACCGATTGTTTCTCAGCCGCAGGACCGGCATCCCTGTGATGCTCCTGCTGTTATTCTTTGTCTTCTGGCTGACCATCACCGGAGCTAACTACCCGTCTGCTCTACTGGCAAATGCGCTGTTTTGGGTACAGGAGCGATTGAGCGACCTGTTCTGCCTGCTGCACGCGCCAAAATGGCTGCACGACTGTCTGGTGCTGGGCGTTTGGCGGGTGCTGGCGTGGGTCGTTTCGGTCATGCTGCCCCCTATGGCAATCTTCTTCCCGCTGTTCACTCTGCTGGAAGATTTTGGCTACCTTCCGCGCGTTGCCTTCAATCTGGACCACTGTTTCCAAAAAGCCCACACCTGCGGCAAACAGGCGCTGACCATGTGCATGGGCTTTGGCTGCAACGCTGCCGGTGTGGTGGGCTGCCGCATTATCCATTCTCCGCGGGAGCGATTGATTGCGATTTTGACAAACTCCCTGGTTCCCTGCAACGGAAGGTTTCCCACCCTCATCGCGCTAATCTCGATGTTTTTTGTGGTAGGCAGCGGTTTAGGACAGTCGCTGCTGACTCTGGCAATCCTGCTGTCGGTGGCAGTCACCTTTTTCTCCTCCCGTCTGCTCTCCCGGACGGCGCTGCGCGGGGAAAGCTCCTCCTTCGTTCTGGAGCTGCCTCCCTACCGCCGACCGCAAGCCGGTCGGGTCATCGTCCGCTCCATCTTCGACCGCACCCTCTTTGTCCTTGGACGGGCAATCGCAGTGGCAGCTCCTGCGGGTCTTGTGATTTGGCTGATGGCAAACTGGCAGATCGATGGGCAAAGTCTGCTTACCCTGTGCGCCCAATTCCTGGACCCGTTTGCCCGCTGGTTTGGCATCGACGGTGTCATTCTGATGGCGTTTATCCTGGGCTTTCCTGCCAACGAGATCGTCTTTCCGCTGATAGTGATGAGCTATCTGCAAAGCTCGGTGCTGGTGGAAAGTGAAAGCCTGACTGCTCTGCACAACCTGCTGTGTGCCAACGGCTGGAGCATGTGGACCGCCGCTGCCGTTGCCCTGCTGTGTCTGTTCCACTGGCCCTGTTCCACCACCTGCCTGACCATCTACAAGGAAACCGGCAGCACAAAATGGACCCTGCTGTCCATTTTGCTTCCCACCGTCATCGGTTTTTCTCTGTGCTTTCTGCTCAATCTTCTGCACACAGCCATTGCATTATAAAACAATCAGCCGCAGCGGAAAATCCGCTGCGGCTGATTGTCTTTTGCTTTTCTAAAATGATTCGTTTTCTTCCTCCAGAAAGGCACCCATCCTGCGAAAGCGCTGGTATCTGCGACGGCTCAGTTCCTCCCCCGACAGACGTAACCCCTGCTGAAATGCGCTGTACAGGTCGCGCCCTACGCGCTGGTAAACCTTATCAAAGCCTTTCTGCGGGTCTTTTGGTTCTTTGAGCACCCGTTCGACCACACCCAGCTCCAGCAGCTCCTGTGCGGTCAGCTTCAGACACTCCGCTGCCTGACTGGTGCGGGAAGCATCCTTCCACAAAATGCTTGCGCAGCCCTCCGGTGAGATGACCGAGTAAACCGCATTCTCCAGCATCCACACCTCGTCGGCTACCGCCAGCCCTAAAGCACCGCCGCTTCCGCCTTCTCCGGTGAGGATGGTGATGACCGGCACCTTTAATGCCATCATCTCCATCAAATTTTCTGCGATGGCTTGCGCCTGTCCGCGCTCCTCCGCACCGATTCCGCAGTAGGCTCCGGCAGTGTCAACAAAACAGATAATCGGTCTGCCAAATTTTTCTGCCAACTTCATCTGCCGCAGCGCCTTGCGATAGCCTTCCGGGTGCGCCGAGCCAAAGTTTCGCGCCACCTTTTCCTTGGTATCCTTGCCGCGGTCGATAGCAATGGCAGTCACCGCAAGGTCGTTGAGCCATCCAATCCCGGCAACGACCGCCTGGTCGTCGCCAAACCGGCGGTCCCCATGCAGCTGAAGAAAACCGGTCAGGATATTGCTGATAAAATCATAGCCGGTCGGACGTCCCTTTGCCCGCGCAGCTTCCACCCGTTTAAAGGCTTCCATCCGACACATCCTCCTCTTTTTGCGGCGCCCGATGCATCCGCAGCAGTTCTCCCAACACCTGCCTTTGCTCCTGTCTTGGAACAATGGCATCTACAAAACCCTTTTCCAGTAAAAACTCCGCCCGCTGAAATCCTTCCGGCAGCCGCTTGCGGATGGTCTGCTCGATAACCCTCGGTCCTGCAAATCCAATCAGCGCACCCGGCTCTGCAAGGATGATGTCCCCTTCCAGCGCAAAGCTGGCGGACACCCCTCCTGTGGTCGGGTCGGTCAGTACGCTGATATACAGGTTTCCCGCCTGACTGTGGCGCAGCACAGCGCCGCTGGTCTTTGCCATCTGCATCAGTGACAGGATCCCCTCCTGCATCCTGGCTCCGCCCGAAACAGTGTAGCCAATCACCGGCAGATTGTGTGCAAGGGCAAACTCAAACAGGCGGGTAATCTTTTCCCCGACCACCGAGCCCATACTGCCCATCATAAAATCGCCTTCCATGGCAAACAGACAACAGCGGTAGCCTTGGATGGTACATTCCCCGCAGATGACCGCTTCGGTTTCTCGACTGAGCATCTTTGCCTTTTTGAGCTTTTGCTCATAATCGGGAAATTCCAACCGGTTGACCGATTGTAAACCACTGTCATGTTCAGCAAAGCTGCCTTCGTCTGCAACCAGCTCGATGCGCCTGCGCGCGTTCATCCGAAACAGATGCCCACACTTCGGGCAGGTGCTGTTATTCTGATACAGTTCGCTGGAAAACAGGATGTGCCGGCACGCCGGGCAGCTGACACACAGCTCATCCGGGACTGCCGGATTCTGCTCAGAGGAATTTTTTCTTCCGTCGGTCTCCAAGTCATTTTGCGGACGCCGGAACATCATTTTCGAAAGCATCGCTGTTCTTCCTTTCTATTCTATCAAAACCGGACAGGGGACGACCCGTTTCTGGTTGCCATAAAGTCCGTATAATACTCCCCCAACTTGAACCGGGCATCTCCCAGCAGGCTGACGTGCAGCTGTGCATTGTGCTTGACGCCCTCGATGACCAGCTCACACAACGCCGCCTGTAACTTACGGATAGCTTCCTCTCTGGTTTTGGCATAGACAACCAGTTTCCCGATCATCGAATCATAATAAGGCGGTATCTTGTAATCCTGATACAGTGCCGTGTCAAATCGCACCCAGGGTCCTCCCGGGATATGCAGCAGATTTACTTTTCCACAGCTCGGTCGAAAATCCTGCTCAGGGTCCTCTGCATTGATTCTGCATTCGATGGCGTGTCCTTCCAGGCGGACATCCTTCTGGGAAAAATCCAAGCGTTGTCCTGCTGCAATGCGAATCTGCCACTTGACCAGGTCATAGCCGGTGACCATCTCGGTCACGGTATGCTCCACCTGCAAACGGGTGTTCATCTCCATAAAGTAAAAGCTGCCATCGCGGTCCATCAAAAATTCAATCGTTCCTGCATTGCGGTAATCGACCGCCTTTGCTGCCCGAACCGCCGCTTTTACCATACGATTTCTGGTCTTTGCATCAATCGCGCTGGAGGGGGATTCTTCAATCAGCTTCTGGTTTTTTCGCTGAATGGAACATTCGCGTTCCCCCAAGCAGACCACGTTGCCATAATGGTCGCACAGCACCTGCATCTCAATATGCTTTGCCGGGTAGAGGTATTTTTCCATATACACCCCGCCGTCGCCGAAGGCTGCCTGTGCCTCACCGGAAGCGCTGTAAAAGGCGTTTTCCAGCTCCTCTTCCCGCTGCACCAGACGAATCCCTCGTCCGCCTCCGCCTGCTCTGGCTTTAATCAGCAGCGGGAAACCAATCTTCCTTGCCTGACGCAGCGCTTCCTGTGCATTGTCCACCGCATCGCACCCCGGAATTACCGGTACACCTGCCTGCTGCATTGTCCGACGTGCGGCATCCTTGTCCCCTGCCTTTGCAATCGTCTGGGCATCTGGACCGATAAAGGTGATTCCACACTCCGGGCATATTTAGATAGCTTTCTCCCGCCGCTGCCGGACCGATGCAATAGCTTTCGTCGGCAAGGCTGACGTGCAGTGCCTCCCGGTCCGCCTCGGAAAAGACCGCTACCGTCAAAATCCCCATCTCTTTGCAGGCGCGGATGATGCGAACAGCAATCTCCCCGCGGTTGGCAATCAAAATCTTCGAAAACATACTCGCTCCTTACTGCTCGATACAAGCAAAAGAAAATTCACCCGACACACACAGTTTGCCGTTTACACAGCCCTTTCCCTTTGCAAAATAGAACGGACCCTTCACCTTCACCAGCTGACATTCCATCTCCAGCGTATCGCCCGGAAGGACCTTGTTTTTAAACTTTACCTTGTCAAGGCTGGTGAAATAGGGGGTAATCTTTTTTCCCTGCTGGTCCTGCGCCAGCAAAACACAGCAGGTTTGTGCCATCATTTCGCACAGCACCACCCCGGGCACCACCGGATTTCCGGGAAAATGTCCCTTCAAAAACCATTCTTCTCCGGTGACAGTGTAGCTTCCCTTGCAGCGGGTGGGTCGTTGCTCTTCTCCCTCCTGCGGGCAAACCTCTGCCTGGTCCACCAGCAGCATATTGTCCCGGTGCGGCAGAAGGCGCATGATTTCTTGCTGATTCATTTTGGAATCCCCTCTTTGCCTTGTTATTGGATGCGGAACAGGGTCTGCCCATATTCCACTACATCTCCGCTGGCAGCACAGACCTCTACGATCTCCCCGTCCAGCTCAGCGGTGATTTCATTCATCAGTTTCATTGCCTCGACGATGCACAGCACATCGCCCTTTTTGACCCGCGAGCCTACCTCCACAAAGGGTTTGGACTGCGGAGAAGGCGCAGAGTAAAAAACGCCCACCATCGGGGAAAGCACCTTGTGTCCTTCTTGCTGTGGTTTTGGGTTTTCCTGCGGCTTTGCAACTTCCTGCGGCGGCTGTGGGCACTCTGTCTGTATTGGCTGTGCGCACACCGCAGCCGCTGTGCCTGCCCGTTCCATCTGGATGTTCACCGCACCCTCGGTCAGATGCAGCGAGGTCAACCCTGTCTGCTGCATCAGCAGAGCAAGCTCTTTGATTTGCTGAAGATCCATCGGTCATTCTCCTGTTCTATCATACTCGTGTAAATGCAAGACAGCCGTTGTGTCCGCCAAATCCCAGCGAATCGCTCAGCGCAATCGTCGGCTGAAGCTGCACCGAGTGGTTTGGCAGGTAGTCCAAATCACAGGCAGGGTCCGGCTGTTCATAGTGGATGGTCGGCGGCAGGATACCGGTGTACAGCGCCATGACCGAAGCGATTGCCTCGACTGCACCCGCAGCGCCCAGCATATGACCGGTCATGGATTTGGTGGAGCTAATCTTTGCCCTGCGCGCCTGCTCCTCACCCAAAGCCAGCTTGATGGCAAGCGTTTCGCTGCTGTCGTTTAAGGGTGTGCTGGTTCCGTGGGCATTGATGTACAGCTGATGCTCCGCCAGACTGCTGATTCCAGCCTCCTGCAAAGCCAGTTCAAACGCCCTTGCCGCACCCTTTGCCTCCGGGTCGGGCGCTGTGATGTGGTGGGCATCGCAGGTGTTGCCATAGCCGGCAACCTCCGCATAGATGGTCGCTCCGCGCGCCTTTGCGTGCTCATACTCCTCCAGCACCAGAATACCTGCGCCCTCTCCCATAACGAACCCGCTTCTGCGCGCATCAAAGGGCGAGCAGGCGCTTTCCGGGTCCTCGCAGGTGGTCAGCGCTTTGCAGTTTGCAAAGCCAGCCACACCAACCTCGTTGATGGCTGCCTCCGCTCCGCCTGCAATAATAGCATCGGCATATCCATAGCGGATGGCACGGAATGCCTCCCCGATGGCGTGGGTGGAGGTCGCACAGGCGGTGACGACCGGCAGATTCGGACCTTGCGCATGAAAGCGGATAGCGATATTGCCCGAAGCGATGTTTCCAATCATCATCGGAATCAAAAACGGAGAAACGTGTCTTGGTCCGCTCTCCCAAAACTTGCTGCACTGTTCGGTGATGGTGTTGATGCCGCCGCAGCCGGAACCGACATAGACTCCCAGCCGCTCCGGCTGTATATTTTCGTTGGCACACAGCCCTGCATCCTGCATCGCCTGGACCGCCGCTGCCATGGCATACTGCGCAAACAGGTCGGTCTTGCGCACCTGCGCGCGCTCCATGTACTGCACCGGGTCAAAATCCTCCACCTGTGCTGCTACCTTCACCTTTTGCTCGCTGGTATCAAATCGGGTCAGCAAACCAATCCCGTTCTTTCCTGCAATCAGGTTGTTCCAAAAGCTGCTGCGGTCATTTCCTACCGGAGAGATGACCCCCATGCCGGTTACTGCTACTCGTCTCATCTTCGTCCTCCTACATACTCAACCCGCCGTCTACACACAGCACCTGTCCGGTGATATAGCCTGCGGCGTCGCTGCAAAGAAAAGCGACTGTCTGCGCAATCTCTTCCGCGGTCCCCATCCTTCCTAATGGGACCTGTGCCACTGCCGATTCCAGTATCTTCTGCGGCATGGCTGCGGTCATGTCGGTTGCAACAAACCCGGGCGCCACTGCATTGCAGGTGATGTTCCTGCCTGCCAACTCCCGTGCGACCGATTTGGTCAAACCGATCAATCCGGCTTTTGCCGAGGCATAATTTGCCTGACCGGCATTTCCCATCACACCGGTGACCGAACTGATGTTGATGATGCGCCCGCGTCTATTTTTGATAAACTGGCGGCAGGTATGTTTGATCATATAAAAAGCTCCGTTCAGGTTGGTCTGCACCACCTGTTCAAAATCTTCTTCCTTCATGGAAAGTACCAGAGAATCCCGCACGATCCCCGCATTATTGACCAGGACATCGATGCTGCCAAACTCCTCGATCACCTGTGCAACCGCCTGACGGCAGCTCTCGCCGCAGGCTACATCACAGCGGATGCACAGCGCCTGCCTTCCCAGCTGCCGAATCTCGTCGCAGGTCTGCTCGGCTGCCTCTTCGCTGCCCAGGTACAGCACCGCGACATTGTACCCTTCCTTTGCCAGGGAAAGGGCGATCGCTCTGCCGATTCCTCTGGCAGCGCCGGTGACCAGCGCATTCTTTTGATTTTGTATGCGATTTGGCATAGCTCAATTCTCCTTCTTTCCACAGGCTTCCAGTGTTTCTTCCAGGCTCTGCCGGTCCTGCACATGGCAGATGGTGACATTTTTAAGGGTCTTTTTGACCAACCCGCTCAGCGTTTTGCCCGGACCCACCTCAATGAAGGTATCAAAGCCGTCCTCCTGCATTCGGCGCAGCGTTTTTTCCCACAGCACCGGATGGTCGATCTGCTGTGACAGCAGTCGTTTGCCATCTTCTGTATCTTCAGGGTAAGGAAAGGCTGTGCTGTTTGCATAGACCGGCATCACAGGAGCGTGCATCGAAACCGATGAGAGATGCTCCTGCATCTGCTCGGCTGCCCGGCTCATAAACGGGGAGTGGAATCCTCCGCTGACCGCAAGCTCCACCGCTTTGCCGCCCAGCGCTTTGACCTGTTCGCACAGCGCCTGTTTTTCCTGTTCGGAGCAGGAAACCACCAGCTGACCCGGGCAGTTATAATTGACCGGATAGACCTGCGAAAACTGTCCGCACAGCTGCTCCACCTGCTCCTGTGAGAGCTTGAGCACCGCCAGCATCCCTGCCCGGCTTTCCTCTGCGCACTGCTGCATCCACCTTGCCCGATGGCACACCAGCTCCATTCCCTGCTGCTGGTCAAACGCCTGTGCAAAGGTCAGCGCCGCTACCTCTCCCAGCGAAAAGCCTGCCACTCCCTGCGCCTCGATTCCTGCCTGCTGCAATGCCATCGCAGCAGCTAAATCGGTGCAGTAGACACAGGGCTGGGTGTTCTCTGTCTGCGCCAGCAGCTCCCCGCTGCCTTCAAAGCACTGGAAGCTGGTCTGCGGACGAATTTTGTCGGCAGTTGCAAAAACCTGTGCTGCATCCCCGGAAATTTCGCACAGCTCCTTGCCCATTCCGGTGTACTGTGCGCCCTGTCCTGCAAAAAGAAATGCTGTTTTTCCCATCCTGTTCCTCCTTAGCTGCAATAGCTCGGGCTTTTTTTCAGCAGCTGCTCTGCCTGCGCGAACATCTCCTCAATCATCTCCTGTGCGGTCTGCTCCTGATGGACCATTGCTGCACACTGTCCTGCCATAAAACTGCCGTTCTTTTCATCGCCTTCCTTGGCTGCCTTTCTCAAGGCGCCTGCGCCCATCTGCTCCAGCTGTTCGTCGGTGACCTGCGGGTTATATTCCTGCTTGAACAGCTCGCGGCTGAACTGATTTTTCAGACAGCGCACCGGATGCCCCAGACGCTTTCCGGTTGCGATGGTGTCGATGTCCTTTGCCTTGAGAATCTTTGCCTTGTAGTTGGGATGGACGGTACACTCCTTTGCCACCAGAAAGCGGGTTCCGCACTGTACGCCGCACGCGCCCAGCATCAGCGCAGCTGCGATACCCCTGCCGTCTGCAATTCCTCCGGCTGCCAGCACCGGGATTTTCACCGCATCACATACCTGCGGGACCAGCGTCATGGTGGTCAGTTCCCCGATGTGTCCGCCTGATTCACCGCCCTCGGCAATGACTGCAAACGCACCGCTGCGCTCGACCATCCGCGCCATTGCGGTAGAAGCTACCACCGGGATGACCTTGATTCCGGCTTGCACCCACTGCTTCATGTACTTTCCCGGGTTGCCCGCTCCGGTGACGACCACCGGGACCTTCTCCTCTACCACGACCTGCGCTACCTCATCGGCAAACGGGCTCATCAGCATGATGTTCACACCAAAGGGCTTATCGGTCAGTTCTCTTGCAATTTTAATCTGCTCGCGCAGGTACTCTGCGTTTGCGTTCATAGCGGAAATAATGCCAAGGCCGCCCGCTTCGGAAACGGCGCCTGCTAATTTGCCGTCCGAGATCCAAGCCATGCCGCCCTGAAAGATCGGGTAGCGAATGCCAAGCATATCACAAATCGGTGTTGAGATCATAATGTTTTCCCCTTTCCGGCTTTTGCCTGTTGAAAACGTTTCGGTTTTTCTTTATTTTTGACTGTATGTCGTGTTTTTACCAGCGGATGATCATGGCGCCTGCAGAAAGGCCGCCGCCGAATGCCGCCAGAATGATAAGGTCGCCCTCGTGAATCTTGCCCGCGCGGTTCATCTCATCTAAGAGGATCGGCACACTCGCGGAAGACGTGTTGCCGTAGCGGTCGATGTTGATGCAGAACTTCTCCGGCGCAATATCGGGGATTCTGCGTCGCGCTTCGTTGATAATGCGGTAATTTGCCTGATGCGGAATGACAAGCGCCACGTCTTCGCCCGCAACGCCCGCCGAAGCCATCAGATCCTTGATGTTGTCGGACATCGCCATAACGGCGAATTTGTACGTCTCGCGGCCGTTCATGTGTACGGACGTAATCTCGCTGATCTCGTTTTTGTACCACGGGGAACGGTCATAGCGCGTCGGAATTGTGATTACGTCGTCGCCGCCCTTTGTCATCAGGTGAGAGGCCACAAGGCCGTCGCCCTTGCCGAGCACCGCCGCGCCCGCGCCGTCGCCGAAGATACA
>OHJY01000849.1_pt1 | contig 10994 bp, 7 predicted proteins | sample 1568681 | NCBI WGS metagenome assembly OHJY01 (sample SAMEA3879540, study PRJEB24766) | human gut metagenome | biome: human-associated habitat; feature: feces | place: USA | collected 1985/1987
CATAAGTCCAAATTGAGAACGGGAATAGAATTGAGGAAGAAAGATGAGAAAAGTATTTACTCTGTTCATAGCTGCGGTTATGCTGTTTTGTGCATGCACGGCAAAGGATGACCTTGAAGAGTCTACGCAGGAGACCATGCAGGCTCCAAGCTGGCAGACCATATACGACCTCGGCGTGCGCTATCTGTCCGAGGGCAATTATGAGGAGGCAATCCTTGCCTTCGAGGCTGCGATTGAAATTGACCCGAAACAGCCGAAGATTTATGATAGACTTGCCACAGCATACGAGTTGGCTGGCGATGACGAGGCGGCGCTGCGGACACTGCTCGATGGTGCAGCAGCCACAGGCTGCCGCGCGTTGGCGGCTCGCGCAGAGGAAAAGCACAGCGTACCGATTGTCGCCGTTGCAGCAGGATGGTCGCACACCGTCGGCTTGAGAGCCAACGGAACGGTCGTGGCGGTGGGTGACAATGAGAATGGTCAGTGCGATGTGTCCAATTGGACAGACATTGTCGCCGTTGCAGCAGGAATCCACCACACCGTCGGCCTGAAAGCAGATGGAACGGTCATTGCTGTTGGAGAGAACGAGGACGGTCAGTGCGATGTGTCCGGCTGGAGAGACATTGTCGCTGTTGCGGCAGAAGGCTTCTACACTGTCGGTCTGAAAGCAGACGGAACAGTCGTGGCAGTGGGCAGCAATTATTATGGTCAATGCGAAGTGTCCGATTGGAGAGACATTGTCGCCGCTTCAGCAGGAGGCTATCACGCAGTCGGCCTGAAAGCAGACGGCACGGTCGTGGCGGTGGGTACCATGCAGTTTGGTCGGTGCGATGTGGGCGGCTGGAGAGACATTGTCGCCGTTGCAGCAGGAGGCAGTCACACCGTCGGCTTGAGGGCAGACGGCACGGTCGTGGCTGTGGGTTACAATGTGGATGGTCAGTGCGATGCTTTCGGCTGGACAGACATTGTCGCCGTTGCAGCAGGAGGTTTTCACACCGTCGGCTTGAGGGCAGACGGCACGGTCGTGACAGTGGGTGCCAATGAGGAAGGTCAGTGCGATGTGTCCGGATGGAGAGACGTTGTCGTCGTTGCGGCAGGAGGCTATCACACCGTGGGCCTGAAAGCAGACGGCACGGTCGTGGCGGTGGGTGACAATGAGTATGGTCAGTGTGATGTGTCCGGCTGGAGAGGCATTGTCGCCGTTGCGGCAGGAGATGATCACACCGCCGACCTGAAAACAGACGGCATAGCCATGGCGGGGACTCCAAACACCATTGCGGCAGGAACTTTTCACACCGTCGGCCTGAAAGCAGACGGCACGGTCGTGGCAGTGGGGTGGAATGATGATGGTCAATGCGATGTGTCCGACTGGAGAGACATTGTCGCCGTTGCGGCAGGAGTCCGTTTCACCGTCGGCTTGAGAGCAGACGGCACGGTCGCGGCGCTGGGCCTTAATTGGTATGATCAGTGCGATGTGTCCGGCTGGAGAGACATTGTCGCCGTTGCGGCAGGAGGCAGTCACACCGTCGGCTTGAGGGCAGACGGCACGGTCGCGGCGGTGGGTAGCAATGTGGTTGGTCAGTGTGATGTGTCCGGCTGGAGAGGCATTGTCGCCGTTGCGGCAGGAGACGCTCACACCGTCGGCCTAAAGGCAGACGGCACGGTCGCGGCGGTGGGTGACAATTGGGATGGTCGCTGCAATGTGTCCGGCTGGAGAGACATTGTCGCCGTTGCAGCAGGAGATCACCACACCGTCGGCCTGAAAGCAGACGGCACGGTCGTGGCGGTGGGTGACAATGAGTATGGTCAGTGCGATGTGTCCGGCTGGAGAGATATTGTCGCTGTTGCAGCAGGAACCTATCACACCGTCGGCTTGAGGGCAGACGGCACGGTCGTGGCGGTGGGTAACAATTATTATGCTGAGTGCGATGTGTCCGATTGGACAGATATTGTCGCCGTTGCAGCAGGAGACCTTCACACCGTCGGCCTGAAAGCAGACGGCACGGTCGTGGCGGTGGGGTGGAATGATGATGGTCAGTGCGATGTGTCCGAATGGGCGAACATCCGGATTCCGACGGATCGTTAGGACATCCACAGCACCGCAAGGCCGGTGCGCCAAACAAATGGTGAGCGAGACATTATGAGGAAAATGATATGGAATTTTCAATGGGATCTGTCGTTTTAGACGGCTGGAAAATTACGCGGCCGCTGGGCGAAGGCAGCTATGGCAGAGTTTTTGAAATGGAGCGTACGGAGTTTGGCCAGACGTATCAGGCGGCGCTGAAAGTCATCACCGTACCGCAAAGTAAGGCGGAAATCGGGAGCATCCTTTCCGAAGGCATGAGCACGCCACAGGCGGAGGCATACTTTCACGGAATCGTAGAGGAACTTGTGCATGAGTTTTCCATCATGTTCAAGCTCAAGGGCACGGCGAACATTGTAAGCTGCGAAGATTTGCGGGTGCTCGAACATCCGGATGGTATCGGCTGGGACATTCTGATCCGGATGGAGCTGCTGCACCCGCTGCTGCCGTATGTCTACGAACATCCGATGGCGCGGCGCGACATCATCAAGCTCGGCATTGACATCTGCAAGGCGCTGGAGCGCTGCCAGCGCTACAACGTGATTCACCGCGACATCAAGCCGGAAAACATCTTTATCTCCGACAGCGGAGACTATAAGCTTGGCGATTTTGGCATCGCGCGCACGATCGAGCGGACGACCTCCGGCCTTTCCAAAAAGGGAACGTACAGCTACATGGCGCCAGAGGTTTACGCCGGAAAAGAATACGGATTCAGCGTGGACACCTACTCGCTCGGTCTGGTTCTTTACCGGATGCTGAACAAAAACCGCGGCCCGTTTTTGCCGCAGCCGCCGGAGGCGATCACGTTTGCAAGCCGCGAGCAGGCGCTGGCCAGACGCATTTCCGGCGAACCGCTTCCGCGCCCATTTTACGGCGAAGGCCGTCTGGGCGAGATCGTCCTCAAAGCCTGCGCGTTTGACCCGAAGGATCGCTATTCCAGCCCGCAGCAGATGCGGCAGGAGCTGGAGGCCATTTTATATACGCAGACGGACGCCGGGATCATCTATCCCAGCGGCGATGAGCTGTCGATGGACAAAGAACCGTATGCTTCCGCGCATACGGCGGCTCGGGTGCGCAGCAGCACTGCACCCGAGCCGGGAAGCGCCCCATGTGGCGTTCCTGAGAGCGATTTTTGTACAGAATCCGACACACAGGGCATCTTCACGAGCGAGTTCTGCCCGGAACCCGATACAACCGAAGCGAACCGGACGCAGTCTGTCTTTGATTCGGAAGAAGCGGCGTACACCGCCACAAAAAAGAAGCAGAAGAAGCACCGCGGTCTGCGAATTGCAGTCGGTATCGCAGGCGGCTTGGCCGCGCTGCTTCTGCTGGCCATGCTCATCACAAAGGTTGCCATTTCGGCTGTCGAGTATTCTAAAGCCGAAAAGCTGCTGGCTTCCGGCGATTATGACGGTGCAATCACGGCATTTGAGGCACTGGGCGATTACAAGGATTCTTCTGCTATGCGTGTAGAGTCTGCAAATGCGAAGGAATATGCGCAGGCTGAAAAGCTGCTGGCGCAAGGGCAAACCGCAGAGGCCGCCGTTGCATTTGCGAAAATTGCTGAATATGAGGACGCGCGGGAGCGCAGCTTCGAACTGTGGGATACTATGGCTGGTCGAAAGACGCTTGCAGCAGGATGGGATTACATCGTCGGCCTGAAAACAGACGGAACGGTCGTGGCGGTGGGCAGCAATTCTTGTGGTCAATGTGATGTGTCCAGCTGGACAGACATTGTCGCCGTTGCAGCAGGAAGCCACCACACCGTCGGCCTGAAAGCAGACGGCACGGTCGTGGCAGCGGGTGACAATGAGCGGGGGCAGTGCGATGTGTCGGGCTGGAGAGACATTGTCGCCGTTGCAGCAGGAAGCTTTCACACGGTCGGACTGAAAGCAGACGGCACGGTCGCGGCGGTGGGTATGATGCAGTTTGGTCAGTGCGATGTGTCCGGCTGGACAGATATTGTCGCCGTTTCAGCAGGGCGGCGTCACACCGTCGGCCTGAAAGCAGACGGCACGGTCGTGGCGGTGGGTGACAATGAGTATGGTCAGTGTGATGTGTCCGGCTGGACAGACATTGTTGCCGTTTCAGCAGGATTCCATCACACCGTCGGCTTGAAAGCAGACGACACGGTCGTGGCAGTGGGTGACAATGAGTATGGTCAGTGCGATGTGTCCGGCTGGAGAGACATTGTCGCCGTTGCGGCAGGATTCTCTCACACCGTTGGCTTGAGAGCAGACGGCACGGTCGTGGCTGCGGGTGAAAAATCGTATGGTCGGTGCGATGTGTCCGGCTGGAGAGACATTGTCGCCGTTGCAGCAGGATATTCCAACATCGTCGGCCTGAAAGCAGACGGCACGGTCGCGGCGGTGGGTGACAATGGGTATGGTCAGTGCGATGTGTCCGGCTGGGCGAACATCCGGATTCCGACTGCGCGGTAGGACATCCAAAGCACTGCAAGGCCGGTGCAGCGAGCGAACCTTGGACATCTGATCGCGATTTACGAAAGAGAAACGGAGAAAAGAATATGGCTACATATGGCATTGGTGCAACTGTATTTGGAGGGTGGCGAATCCAGCGCGAGCTTGGGAAGGGCAGCTATGGCACGGTCTATGAGATTCAGAAAGTGGACTTTGGAAATGTCTACAAGGCCGCATTGAAGGTCATCACCGTGCCGCAGAGCGAAGCGGAGCTCCAAAGCGTGCTGGCGGAAGGCATGACGTTGCAGCAGGCAGAAAAGTATTTTTACAGCGTCGTAGAGGAGATCACGCGCGAGTCTGCCATTATGTCGAAGCTCAAGGGCACGGCGAACATTGTCAGCTATGAGGATCACGCCGTCATCCGTCATGAAAACGGGGTCGGCTGGGACATCTTGATTCGGATGGAGCTGCTGCATCCGCTGCTGCCGTATGTCTATGAGCACCCGATGGCAAGGCGCGACATCATCAAGCTCGGCATCGACATCTGCAAGGCGCTGGAGCTCTGTCAGCGCTACAACGTGATCCACCGTGACATCAAGCCGGAAAACATCTTTATTTCGGACAACGGAGATTACAAACTCGGCGATTTCGGCATTGCGCGCAGGATCGAGCGGACGACCTCCGGGCTATCTAAAAAGGGAACGTACAGCTACATGGCGCCGGAGGTCTATGCCGGCCGGGAATACGGCTTCAGCGTGGACACCTATTCGCTCGGTCTGGTGCTGTACCGGATGCTGAACAAAAACCGGGGGCCGTTTTTGCCGCAGCCGCCGAATGATATCACGTTTGCAGGTCGTGAACAGGCGCTGGCCAGACGCATTTCCGGCGAACGGCTGCCGCGCCCGTTTTACGGCGAAGGCCGTCTTGGCGAGATCGTCCTCAAGGCCTGCGCCTTTGACCCCAGAGAGCGCTATTCCAGCCCGCAGCAGATGCGGCAGGAACTGGAGGCGATTTCCTACAAGCCGGAGGATGCGAAGCTGATCTATCCGGACGGCGACGAAATGCAGATCGAGCCAAACCGCTATGTGTCCAGAAAAAACTACAGCACGAACGGGAAAAGTTACGGCGGGAAAACGGAAATGGTTTTTCCCAGAGGGCAGACAAGGCTGGGCGGGACGCTCGGCAGGTCCGGCACATCCACTACATTCGGTACGCTGGGGGACTTTGACCGCTCAAGCAGAACGCGCAGTGACTTTGACGTGCCGGATCCGCCGAGACGAAAGGAAAACAGCGGAAAAAAGCGAGCGGTCGTTTGGCTGCTGCTCTTGGCAGCCAGCGTCACAATCGCTGCAAGCGTGATCCTGGTTGCCTATCGGCGGCAAAAACAGGAGGCACAGCATTCGGCGGAGCTGGCACAGGAACAACGGCAGCAGGATCAAACGCGACAAGAAAAATATCAGATGCTTATGCAGACGGGGACATCGCTCTGCGCGACAGAGCCGGAGCAGGCGCTGGACTATTTCAGGCAGGCGCAGGAGCTCTACCCGGAGGAAGCTGCACCGCACGTTTCCTACGCATACGCGCTTTATTGCGCAAGGGATTATGAAGGCTGCATTTCGTATATTGAGGACGAGCTTGCGCTTGGAAAAGCGTATGAGATTGCAGAGCAAAGCCAGTTGAGTGAGATTCTGGGTGCAGCTTACTTTGAATGTGGTGATTATGCTGCCGCGGCTTCGTTTTTCCGTCTGAGTACCGCTGGAGGCGATATCACCGTCAACGCGCAGCGCGATTACGCAGTTTCTCTTGGGCGTCTGGGCGACATTGACGCGGCGGATGAGATTCTCGGGCAGATGTACGCGGCGGGCGCGAGCGGAGATGTTACCGACTATGTTCAGGCGGAGATCGACTATGCGAAAAAAGAATATCTGGAGGCAGAAAACGGCTTTCAGAATGTGCTAAACCAAACGCAGGATATTTCGCTGCAAAAGCGAGCGCTTCGCTCTCTGGCGGAGGTTTATCGGGATTGCGCGGCGCTGGTCCGGACGGGAAGCTCCCCAATTGCCAATCCGGCGACAAAAGCTGTCGAGGTTCTGGCGAACGGAATTGAGACATACGGACTTCGCTATGACTCGACCATCTGGGAGATGCTGGCACTGGCCTACTTTGAGGCGTATCACACAGACCCGTCCGTCCCGCAGAGCTATTTGCGAAAGGCGGGGGAATGCTTCAACCGTGTGCTCGAGCTCGGCGTGACAAAAAGCTATCTCTACAGCAATCTGTATACGATCTATTACGAATTGCAGGAATATGAGCTGGCGGAGCAGACGCTGAGCGATTATGCTGAGCAGTCTCCGAATGACTATGAACCTTATGCGTTCCGTGCCATGCTGTATATTACGTTAGAAAACCAGAAAGCGCAGTCCGCACGCAACTATTCTGCTGCTGTTGAAGCGTATGAAAAAGCCGGGCAGCTACTGCGCAGCGACGATGACGCAACATACTATCAGCAACTGCAAAGCCTGATCCAGCAGCTGCAAAAGGAAGGGTGGATCAGCCGATGAAATACAGCTTTTCTGTTATCTGTAAGACGGGGCAGGTTCGGCTGGAAAATCAGGATCGGATATATGTCAACGGAATGATCAGCAATGGTGAACACGTGCAAACGGGCGGTACAGGGAAAAAGCAGGGGCTCTTTGCAGTGGCGGACGGAATGGGCGGGGAGGCACAGGGGGCGCAGGCGGCGCAATTTGCGCTTGCCGCGCTTCCAATCAAAAGGCGCTGGTCCGCGGACGCCGTTTTGCGGGCATATGCAGTAGGCAACAACGTCATTTGCGAGGAGATCAGGAAAATCAGAAAGCGCTCCGGCGCAACGCTGACAACGCTCCTTCTGACGGACGACGATCGGGCATCTATTGCAAATATCGGAGACAGCCGGTGTTATTTGTACAGAGACAATTGCTTGGTGCAGCTGAGCGAGGATCACACGGCTGTGCAGAGGATGATTACGCTTGGCGTGATTGATCCTGCACAGGCAAAAACACATCCTGAGCGGCACCGACTGACACAGCATCTCGGGATTTTTCCGGACGAGCTTGTGATACAGCCGCATACGGCGTGCCTATCTGTGAAGGCTGATGACCGGTTTCTCCTTTGCAGCGACGGACTGACTGATATGCTGGAGGATGCAGAGATTCGAGAGATTCTTTACAGTCAGGAGGGAACGCAGACCTGTGCCGCCGCGCTGTATCATCAGGCAATGCAACACGGAGGGAAGGACAATATTTCGGTGATCCTTGTAAAGATTGAATCGTGAGATAGGAGTCAATCTTCAGGAATTTGAGAAATTTGACTATACGAATAGCCGTTTGATTCTTCCTTAAATTAGATTTTAACATTGCATTGCCCTACGTTGAAAAATCCAACGCATCAGAAACGGCAGCAAGAAAAAATTTTCCGCAAAGGACCATTGACAAACGTTTGTTCTGACGTTATCATGTAAAACATAGCAGAAAAGCCTGCCGACAACAGAATATTCCGAAGCGCACCATAAACCGTAATGAAGGAGCGCTGCGGCCGAGAAATGGCCGCAGCGCTCCTTTTGGTGCTCTTTAGGGGAAATACGGGGGTGGGATCACAATCCCAAACAACTGAATAACCAGCAACGCGGATAACACCGCAGGTTGGGAAACGCGCACGGCGCGCGCGACGACCTCGTCGAAGCAAGCTGCGTATCTTTCGCTTCCGTGCTTGCGCGGAAGCGAAAGATACGGAGTTTGTTTTGACGCAAGACAGGCTGCCGTGGCTGGGGTTGAAAGCAGTCAAGACCCCTTCCACGAGCTGTGAGAGCTGCCAGGCTCTGTCTGCGCTGTTCCCCATCGCCGGGGCGCGAGCTGCAAATACGGCGAAAAAGAAAACCGTAGCGACTATTGTAACGACTACAAAAGGCAAAAAACTGAATTTCAAATTTACATAGCGACTAATGTAGCGACTACAGCATCCGAAGCGCAGAAATTTTGGATTTTATGGCTTGTGCAAAATGAAAAGCAAAAAATTCTTCTAAGCGGAATGAGAATCGGACTACACTTTTGGCTTTTCTTGCTGCGCAAGAAAAGCGCAAGCATAGCATTTTGGTACCAAAATGCGACTTGCAGGGTGAACCCTGACCCCAATGCCGCCCGCGTGCGGAGAATTGACGGTTGATCTACGAATCGTTCAACAGCGTAGCCGTTTACTCCGCGGCGTGGGGCGCGTCGTGCCGACGTGTGCGGTTTTGCAGGTTGCCCGCGCATCCGTTGCAGGTCTGCGCCACATAAACGCCGCGTCCGCCCACCGTGGCGGCGTGAAGAAAATAGAATAAAAAACTTTGATTGGACAATTCTTCTCGGCCATTCAAAAACAAATTTTGATTCCCTGAATGGGAGAAAGGAAGCCATATGAACCAGAAACAATATCACTCGCTGGAAGAATTGCCCCTGATGATGAACATGGCAGACGTTGCCAGCGTCCTTGGCATTTCCAGAGCCGGAGCGTACAAGCTCGCCCATGACAGCCGTTTCCCCGCATTTCAGATTGGCAAACGGATTGTCGTTTCACGCGAGAAATTCCTCGATTGGCTGGATCGGCAGTGTGAGGAGCAAAAATGCGCCTAACGGGAAATTGGACTTGCTATTCGGCTGTGCTTGTGGTAATCGTGTGTGCTGACCAAAAACGAAGGAGGTAAATACGATGCCAAAACGACGCGCCAACGGCGAAGGGGATATTCGCAAGCGCAAAGATGGTCGGTGGGAAGGCCGGTACACCGCTGGATACGATGCAAACGGGAAGGTGATCACGAAAAATGTGCTTGGCAGAACACAGGCAGAGGTCAAGGACAAGCTGCGTAACGCCATCGAGGACAGCAAGAAACTCGATCCTGTGAAGGCTGGCAGCTATACGCTAGAACAATGGTTAAAGCTCTGGTATTCCACTTATGTCGAGCCGCAGGTGCGATACTCGACCAAAGAGTTTTACCACAACGCCATCGATCATCACATCATTCCGAAGCTCGGAAATGTGAAGCTGGAAAAGCTGACAATGCTGCAAATCCAACAGTTTTACAACGAGCTGCTCAAGAGCGGTCGCGTGCAGAAGAAAAACCAGCCGGAGTTGAAAGAACACGGTCTGAGTCCCCGCATGGTGCAATGCGTACACGTGGTGTTGAATAAGGCATTAGAATATGCGGTGGAGGAGAAGCTGATTCTTGTGAATCCGGCAAAGAAATGCAAAATCCCGAAAAACACTCGCAAGGAAATGAACATCCTGCCGGAAGCGTTGATCGGCCCATATTTGAGTGCAGCGAAAGAGCATGGGATTCTTGCGCCGATGTATCTGGAGCTGACGACGGGTTTGCGGCGCGGGGAATTGCTGGCCCTGCGGTGGGAGGACTTGGACGTTCAGAACCGCACGTTGTCCATCAACAAAAGCGTCGCGCGGCAGGATGGGAAACTGGTCATCAGCACGCCAAAAACGCCAAATTCCATCCGAACAGTGTTGCTCCCAACAGATACAGTAAAGCTTCTTGTAGAGGAGCATGAAAAACACCCGGCGAATCCGTATTTGTTCCCATCTCCACGTACTGGGGAAACGTGGGACCCGGATGGATTTCGCAGGCTGCATGATCGGATCATCAAGGAGATCGGCGCGGAGCATGTGAGATTTCATGATATGAGACACACATTCGCGACGTTATCGTTGAAAAGCGGCGTGGACGTGCGGACGCTTTCAGAAACGCTGGGTCACTTCAGCGCAGGGTTCACGCTCAGCACCTATGTCCACTCGACACCGGGGATGAAACAGAGCGCAGCAGACGCGATCGGAAACACCATCCGCAACGCGATCTGAAGCGTGAAACCGAAGCGGCGGCTGCAAGTTGCAGCCGCCGTTCAAACGTTCAAAATATTCTTGAGAATGAAGAAACTTGTGCTGTTTTGTCAAATTAATCTCGATAAATCCACCGCATTTTCGCGCCCGTTTGGGTCAAATCTGGGTCAGGTCTCATGACTAAAGAAATGCGGCTGATTTTCGAGAAAGGAAAGTGGAACGATAAGCGGGATACTCCGGCGGCTGCGCCGCCTCCGTGCCGATTACATTATCTTATGTTTTCTGCATTGCATGCAGAAAAAGCGGCGCTTTTGCGCCGCAAAAATGCATTCGGTCGAACCACAGCGCTTCTCGCGCCACGTATGCCCAGCCAAAACAAAAAAGCCATTCCTTACGGAATGACTTTTTGTTTTGGTGGAGATAAGCGGGATCGAACCGCTGACCTCATGACTGCCAGTCATGCGCTCTCCCAGCTGAGCTATACCCCCAACGGCTTGCTTATTATAGCAGATGATCTCGGGAAATGCAAGCATTATTTTCACTTTTTTAAAAATATGTTTCGCCGCCCTTCTGTATGTGAACCGCACCCCGTCAAGAGGACAGAGAAAAAATATAAAGTTTTCCCGGCCAGC
>OHJY01000850.1_pt1 | contig 10988 bp, 9 predicted proteins | sample 1568681 | NCBI WGS metagenome assembly OHJY01 (sample SAMEA3879540, study PRJEB24766) | human gut metagenome | biome: human-associated habitat; feature: feces | place: USA | collected 1985/1987
TGTATGCCACAGTGTTTTTAAATTTTTAACGTAGTATTGTTATGAGCAAAATTAAATCGATTATTGCCGCATTTGCGGTGATGCTGCCGTTTTTGTTCACATCTTGTGACAAGGATGTGAAGGTCTCCGGCGTTCAGATTACGCCTGAGGAAGTCACTTTGGGAACAGGTGAGACTCAAAAGCTTACTGTCACGGTCGAGCCTTCCGACGCCACTGATCCTGCATATTCATTGGAGTCAAGTGATCCTTCGGTCGCAGCCGTTCAGAATGATGTTGTGACCGCTGTCGCTCCTGGTGAGGCAGTGATCACCGCCACCACCGCCGACGGAAGCCTCAAGGCAACCTGCAAGGTGACTGTGGTAAAGCACGTTGAGGACATTTCCGTCTCTCCGACCCAGGTTAAGGTGATAGTCGGCAAGACGCAGGAGATCACCGTGGAGTTCACTCCTTCCGACGCGACGAACAAGGAAGTCGAATGGGTGTCCTCCAAGCCTGAGATCGCGTCTGTCGCTGACGGCGTTGTGACGGGAATCGCTGTGGGAGAGGCCTTGATCACCGCCACAAGCGTTGACGGAGGTTTCGCCGCCGCGTGCAAGGTTGTCGTTGAGGAAGAGTTCAACGGAATCGTGGCGACTACAGCCGGTGGCTATTATTGTGGCGATCAGTACGAAAACGGATATGATAATGATTTCCTGTTCCTGCTTTCCGGAAACGTGAAGGAAGGCGGTGTGTCGCTGGCCGGAAAGGGTACCGCACTGTGGCTGGATCTCAACCTTCCTAAGACCGGTGCGACAACCTTGCCAGCGGAACACTATATTCCGCTCCTCTCTGATGATCAGGACCAGAGCTACACTTGGCTGCCCGGTACGGATATGGGCGCTTGGGGCATCATCGGATCATTCATCTACTCTTATCAGGAAGGAGATGCCGAGCCGCAGTACATTATGGCCGAGCAAGGCACTGTTGACATCACGTTGAATGGTTCCGAGTACACGATCAACGCGGTCGTCACGGCCGGCGGCAAGGAGTACAAGTTCCGTTACACCGGAGCTGTGACCCTCAAGGATGTCAAGGATGCCGGAGATCCGCCGGCACAGGACTACACCGAGATCGATCTTGGTAATGAACTCACACAGGGCTACTTTGAGTTTGACGGAGACATCTACAAAACAGGCGGCGTGTCCAACAACTGGCTCATTTACCTCGCTGACAGCAGAGTGGATTTCACAAAGCAGAATCTGGTCGGCCCGGGCAAGATACTGATGCTTGAATTGAACACCGCTCCTTCAGACGGCAAAGTTCTTCCTGCCGGCACGTTCAATGTCCTTAATCCTATGGAGATCACCGCGGCTGCCTCTTTGACTCCGTTTACTGTGGTTCCCGGTTTGCCTGCCGAGGATGGTAGTATATATGGCACTTGGTATCTTGCGACTGACACCCAAGGTGGTGATTTCCAGCCATTGTGTGGAGCCCAGAAAGGAACAGTCAGCGTCAAGAAGACAGGTGATACCTATACGATTGATTTCGACATCACTGATGATGACTTTAAGATTTCTGTAAAGGGATCTTACACAGGTAAGCCTTACATCCATGACGGCACTGCCAATACTACCTCTGTGTCAACCAGAGCGGCGGCCGCTTCCGGCAAAGCCTTGAATATTCATAAGTCAGCGAGGCGTCAGGCTTTCCGTAAATAATTCCGCGGAGGCTAACCGCTTGTTGGTTAATTAGATGAAGTGCCCTCCTCCTGCCCGTTACGGTAGTGAGGAGGGTATATTCTTTTCTTGAATATTAACGAGCTAAGCTCCACGCTTGAAATTACCGTTGCTTTTGGCTATTTTTGTGAAACGCAAAAAACGCAAAGGAATGAAGGAATATATTCAAGAAAACAGGGAACGGTTCTTCGAGGAGCTGTTCTCTCTCCTGCGGATTCCGTCCATCAGCGCGAAGCAGGACCACAAGAAGGATATGGAACGTTGCGCCGAGAGGCTGAAGGAGCTGCTTCTGGAGGCTGGGGCCGACGAGGCCGGAGTCTATCCGAGCAAGGGCAATCCAGTGGTGTTTGGCAAGAAGATCATCAACCCGGAGTGGAAGACTGTGATGGTTTACGGCCACTATGACGTGCAGCCGCCGGAGCCGCTTGAAAAGTGGCACACGGATCCGTTCGAGCCGGTGATCAAGCAGGACCAGACCGGTCAGGAGGCCATCTATGCCCGTGGAGCCAACGATGACAAAGGTCAACTCTTTATGCACATCAAGGCTTTTGAATATCTCCTTCGTAGCGGCAAACTTCGCCATAACGTGAAGTTCATCTTCGAGGGCGAGGAGGAGATCGGCAGCCCGTCCCTTCCGGCTTGGGTCAAGGAACATAAGAAATGGCTTGGAGCCGATGTGATTCTGGTTTCGGACACGACGATGATCTCCGACAAGGTGCCTTCGATCAATTGCGGTATGAGGGGAATGGCCTATCTGGAGGTGACTCTGACAGGGCCGGATAAGGATCTGCATTCCGGACACTACGGTGGCACGGTCGCCAATCCTATCCAGACGCTTTGCGATCTGATCTCAGGGCTGATCGACAAGGACGGACGCGTCACAATTCCGGGATTCTATGACGATGTCGTGGAACTTTCCAGAAAGGACAGGGCACAGCTCGCGAGAGCCCCGTTCGATCTCAAAGAGTTCGAAGAGTCGGTGGGTGTCAAGGCTTTGCGTGGAGAGAAAGGTTACACTCCGCTTGAGAGGATCGGCATCAGGCCTTGTCTGGATGTGTGCGGAATCTGGGGCGGTTACATCGGTGAGGGGGCCAAGACGGTTCTCCCGTCAGTCGCTCACGCCAAGATCTCGATGCGTCTCGTGCCTAATCAGGAGAGCTCGAAGATCACGAGGATATTCAAGAAACATCTGGAGAAGATCGCTCCGAAATATTGCCGCATAGAGGTCAAGCCGTGCGAGGGTGGGGAGGGATTCCTCATTCCGATTTCGTCTCCGGCGTTCCAGGCTGCTTCAAAGGCTATGGAGGAGGTTTATGGCGTCAAGCCGGTTCCGAGTCGTGGCGGCGGCAGCATCGCTGTGCTGGCGGATATGCAGAAGATCCTTGGAGTGGATCCGCTGCTGATGGGATTCGGCCTTGAGAGGGATACAATCCATTCTCCGAACGAGAGTTATCTGCTCCGGCAGTTCTTCGCCGGGATGGAATCCATCGCCAAGTTTTATGAATATTATGAATAGAAAATAATATGACAACAGCAGATTTATATTCCCAGATAAAGAAAAAAAGTTCGATGCTATGCGTCGGCCTTGACACCGATTTCGCCAAGATCCCCGAGTGCGTGAAGGCCGGCAGGACGGTAGGCGAGGCTGTGCTGGAGTTCAACAAGCGCATCATTGACGCGACCGCCCCGCACTGCGTCGCCTTCAAGCCGAATCTCGCTTTCTACGAGTGCCTCGGAGTGGACGGAATGGCCATTCTCGACAAGACGGTTGATTATATTCGTTCAAACCATTCGGAGCAGTTCATCATCGCGGACGCGAAGAGGGGAGACATCGGCAACACCGCCAGGATGTACGCCAAGAGCCTCTTCGAGACCTTTGATTTCGATGCCGTCACCCTTTCCCCTTATATGGGCAGCGAGACAGTCACCCCTTTCCTTGAATATCCCGGCCGCTACGCCATTGTCGTGGCTCTGTCCTCAAATCCGTCCTCTGTCGATTTCCAGACAGCAGAGAAAGGAGGCAAGCCCCTCTATCAGGTTGTGATGGAGAGGATGATGGAGATCTCCACTCCCGAGAACATGATGTTCGTGGTAGGTGCCACCAAGGCGGACAAGTTGAAGGAGATCAGGTGCTTCTGCCCCGACAACTTCTTCCTTGTCCCAGGTGTCGGCGCACAAGGCGGCAGTGCCGAGGAGGTGATCGCCAACGGAGCCAACTCCAAGGGCGGTCTCCTGATTAACTCCTCCCGTGGTGTCCTCTACGCCTCCTCCGCCGAGGACTTCGCTGAGGCAGCCGCCGCCGTAGCCGCCCGCACGGCAACCCTATAGCCGCCCGAGTCTTTTTTAGAAAAAGTCAAAAGTCCCTCCGCGAGCGCGATTCCCGCCGAATCCCGCCCGCGGAGTCTCATTTGCGCCTCCGCGGGCGAGAAAACCCGCCTAATCGTGACTGCGGAGTTGCCTTGCGGTGTCGTCATTGGAATTATGTGGCGGAAAAACGTCAGCTACCGGCCATAGTTTGTCGGCTACCGTTTATTGTCTATTGTCTACCGTCTATCGTTTATTGTCTATTGTCAACAGTCTGTCGTCTGGCGTCTGGCGGTGGCCGTCTATCTGCTGCCGGCTAACGGCTGAGGCGGCGGAGGTCGGCGCGGTAGCGGGCGTAGAAGAAGATGCCGGCCAGGGTCAGGCCGATGGGAAAGCCCATCCAGATGCCTTGGAGGCCAAGGCCGGCTTTGAAGCCGAGGAGGTAGGCGGAGGGGATCGCTATCAGATAGTAACTTATGAAGGCGGCGTACATGATCGGCTTGACATCCTGAATGCCGCGGAGGACGTTGGCGAAACATAGCTGAAGGCCGTCGCCGAACTGGTAGGCGAAGAGCAGGAAGAAGAGTGAGACGGCCATCGCGGTCACCTCCGGGGAGTCGCTGAAGACACCGGCGGCCTGATAGCGGAAGCAGTAGAGCAGGACCGACAGTGTGGCGGAGATGCCCAGCGTCATGAAGTAGCCTTTGCGGGAATATTCACGGACGGATTTGAAGTCCTTTCTGCCGAAGGCGTTGCTGACCAGGATCGAGACGGCGAACGAGAGCCCCTGCATCATCAGGAAGAAAAGTTGCGAGATGGTGATGACTACCTGATGGGCGGCAAGTTGCAGCACTCCGAGCCAGCCGGCCATAACGGCGGCGAACGTGAAGGTGGAGGATTCCAGGGCCATCTGGATTCCGACTGGGTAGCCCATCTTCAGGACACCCTTCATCTCTATGCGCGAGACTAGCGCTTCCTTGATCGCGCGGGCATATTCATTCATCTTTCTTGATTTGAATATGTAGGCGACAAACAGGCAGAGTATCAGGATCCTGGAGACGAGGGTGCTGATCCCCGCGCCGGTGAGACCCATCTCGGGGAAGCCTAACTTGCCGTAGATCAGTACCCAGTTCTCGAATATGTTGAGAAGGTTCCCGAGCATCAGCAGGGTCATCGAGATCATCGGGCGGCAGATGCCGTCGGTGAATTGCTTGAGGACGTTGAAGCCAAGGGCGAACAGTGTCGAGATCCCCACGATGATGAAATACGGTCTGATCAGGGGCAGGAGTTCCGGATCCTGCCCGAACTGTCCGAGGCAGAAATAGATGATGGTCAGCAGGATAAGGCTTATCCCGCCGAGAATCCCGTTCACAGTCAGTCCGTTTTTAAGCGTGGAGCCTATTCCCTTGATGTTTCCTGTCCCGTTGTGCGCTCCGATCATCGGAGTCATTCCTGCCGCGAACCCAAGCTCTGTCATGATGAACAGGTTAAGGATGTTGTTCACGAACGAGGATGCCGCCAGCTCGTCCACGCTGTGCCATCCTATCATGATGTTGTCCGCGAAAGCCAGTATGATGACGCAGGCCTGGCCGAGCATGATGGGCAGGCCTATTCTTAGAATCTCTCTTATCTTGTTCATCTCCACTTATTTGCTCCCTGGTTTGCCTTTGCTGAGGATGATGGTGACCACAGCGATGAGGATCAGCAGGATGCCGGCTGCCAGGTTGACGGTCATTGCTTCGTGGAAGACGGTCAGGCCGATCACTACGGCGGTCAAAGGCTCAAGTGCGCCCATGATGGCGGTCGGGGTGGAGCCTATGATGCGGACGGAGATGCCCATCGAGACAAGCGAGAGGACGGTTGGAACGATGGCGAGCATCCATGAATATGCCCACGCCCGTCCTGTGACAAGCGGCAGGATGTGGCGTTCCGGCGAGGTGAGCGAGAAGAGAACGATTGACAGGGCGCAGACTATCAGCACGTAGAAGGTGAGCTTCATCGCTGACATCTCCAGCCGGTGGATGCTGACGCTATGTGGCAGCGGAATTATCCTGGCAAGCCTGTTCTGGCTGCCTTTGAGTTCGGATTCGGGGGCGGAGGCCCGGTTGGCTACTATTATATATAGGGCGTAGCTTAGAGCCGATACCATCACCAGAAGCACTCCTACTGTGCTGAGGAGGGTCTTGCCGTCGCCTTTGTAGAGGAGGAAGACTCCGATGAGGGAGAGGGCTATGGCCACGGCGGTGGCCTTGGTGATCTTCTCACCGTAGAGCATCGCCATCAGCACGGCTGTCATCACCGGGTAGACGAAGAGCAGTGAGCAGGCGACTCCGCTGTCCATGTAGAGGAAGCTGCAATAAAGCGTCAGGGAGGACACGACGAACAGCAGCCCGAGTGCCATCAGCGTCGAAAGTTCGCCGCGGCTGATCCTGAAGGTCTCGTAGGATCCGGTCGTTTCGGTGGCCGCCGGGTCGGTCGAGGCGCGATGAGAGGCGTTCCTCTTCCCGAGCAGCATCTTCCCGGCGATGATCACTCCGATGATAAGCGCCGCCAGCCCGTACCTGTAGAACAGCACGGACTCGACATTCAGCCCCTCCTCGTAGAGGTACTTGGCACCCAATGGATTGGCACCGTAACTAACAGCGGCCAAAATACCGAAAAAGAACCCTTTGGCCTTACTTTCCTTAGCTCTAACCATATTCCTTGTTCAAAATCGGCTGCAAAGATAGCATTTTTCCATATTCTTTGGCGACCGTCGGCAAGAGGTGTCCTGACGGACTCTGGCGGAATGAATATTCCTAATGATTATTCACGCGTGTAGGATTATTCGGATATTTTTCTAACTTTGTTAGTTCAAAGCCGGAACAACCCACTTGCCCGCTTTGCCACAGATTTGAAATGACACACACTAGACTGCTACTGATACATATATTCCTTTTGCTCGCAATGTCCGCATATTCGCAGAATGTGGACTCGCTGGTCACGGCGTTCGACCATCAGAGAGGGAAGGCCGCTGTCGGCACCGCCGAACGTTTCTTTGATTTCCTGGCGGACGAGGATTTCTCTGACGGAAGGATCATGATCCATCCCGGCAGTGGCGCGGACAGCGTCAGGGCGCTCACCTGGTACTGGGCCGCGGAGTGGTACTATGACATCCAGGACTACGACAAGTCCATTGAATATGCCGGCAAGGCACTGGCCTCCAGTCGGAAAGCCGGAACGAAGGAGATAGAGTGCGACTGCTGCAACACCTTGTCCATAGCCTTGTTCCGCAAATCTGACTACCATCGGGCCTTGGAGCTTGCCCGTGACGCGCTGACGCTCGGGCGCGAGCTTAAGGATGACGGGCTGATGGCCTGCTCACTGAACACCTTGGCGGGGATCTGCCTCGCGTCAAAGCAGCCGGCGGAAGGTCTGAAGTACGTTTTGGAGGCCATCGGGATCTGTGAGAGGCAGAAGGACTCGCTTAGATTGGCCATCCGCTGCGGCATGGCCGCCGAGATCTACCACAGCCTTGGGGATGATGAGGTCAGCCTGAAGTATTCCCGCCGCGCCTATGAGATCAACACCGCGATGGGACTAAGGGACAAGGCGGCGGTGAGGCTGTCGCAGATGGCGGCGGCGCAGATCGCCATGGAACGGTACGATGAGGCGGAGGAGTCCTTGCTGAAGGCTCTGCCGGAGCTTGAGAAGGCCGGCAACATGCAGTCGTGGGCCATCTGCTGCAATCAGCTTGGGGAGATCTGTCTTCAGAAAGAAGATAAACCAGGGGCCGCTGAATATTTCAACTCGGCTCTCAGGGTGTTCGCCGAGAAAGGGGACGCCTATAACATGAGTCATTCCCATCTGGGACTCAGCAAGGCTCTTGTGCCGCGCAACTCGGACGAGGCCGTGGCCCATCTGATGCAGTACACCCAGATCAAGGACTCGCTCTACGACAGCGGGATGAACCAGGAACTCAACGAGTACAACGCCCTTTACCGCAACGAGCAGATAAGCAGCGAACGGGACAGGCACCTGATCTCCAAGCGCAGGATCCTGGCGTTCGGCATTTCGGCTGTTCTGTTGCTTTCTTTCTTTGTCCTGCTTCTTGTCCGCAGGAACAGGTCGATCAAGTCTACCCTTGTCGATGCGATGGATAAGCTGGACGTGGCCAAGAATCGTGCGCCGGCGCGCAATCCAAGAAAGCGGGACATGGTGGAGATGCTGAAGGCGGAGGTGAGGAGGCAGATCCTTGAGGGGAAGGATGTCGATCTTCAGGAGGCTGCCGCAGCTCTCTGTACGTCCAGGGCGAATCTTAACCGTCAGATTAAGACGCAGACCGGAGAGAGCAGCAGCAATCTGGTGAGCGGAGTCAGGGTGGACATGGCAAAGGAGATCCTGGCCTCTCAAAAAGACAGGCCGATTTCTGATGTCGCGGCGTTCTGCGGCATCAGTGACGTGTCCCATTTCATCTCGGTCTTCAAGAAGGTCACAGGTGTGACTCCGAAGCAGTGGCGTGACGGAAATGCGGGGAAGGAGGACCCGCAGAAGGAGGTTTTTGGTAATAATATGGCTAAAGAGGCATAAATTGTCTCTTTTGCCATATTATTTTTGTCCTATACTTCGTAACTTTGTGGTGCGATATGACCTAATTATTGATACAATTTAATAATACAAACTAAAAACAAGTTATTATGGCTTACACAGAGACGACAACGACCACCTATGGTCAGCGCGTGAAAAAATCTTTCGGAGGCATCGGTTCAGGTATCCTCCTCTTCATTGTCGGCACGATCCTCCTTTGGTGGAACGAGGGCAGGGCTGTCAAGACAACCAAAATGCTGAACGAGGCGGCGGGTGTGGGTTCATGGGTAAAAGTATGTGTTTAGGCATATATTTTCTGTAGTCTGAAGAGAAAGTATTTCACATCAGACACACCTCTGAGTTGAGCCCTGAAGTTCTTGATTTTGGAGTTGAAGGATTCAGCCGAAGCGTTTGTTGAACGGTTCTCGAAGAAGTTGAGTATATCCGGATAGTTCTCGTAGACCGTCTCTTTCACGACCTGGAAAGAGTCGTACCCCGCCTCTTCGACATGACGGTACCATTGAGCAAGTTTCGTGTATGCAATGGATTTCTTCGTGGTTGAAGAGTATATGCGTCTGAGTTCATCAGTCAACTCATAGGCGGCTTCCAGATCCGGATACATGCCGAAGAGTATCTTGGCTCTGCCTTTTTGGGATTCTGTCCATTTCTCCCGTGACTTGAACAGCAGATACCTGCTTCTGGCAAGGAGTTGTTTGCGCGTGTCACCATTGGCATATACTTGGGGTTCATATGGCTCCACGTCTTCACCCCGTCTGAGTGCCGCCCTGTATTCAGCCATCAGCTTGTTTTCCTCGTGTATGGCATCCCATCGAAAGTCTATGCGCATCTCCTGTAGAGCCTCCAGGGCAAGCTTCTGGACATGGAAACGGTCAATGACCTGGGTGGCTTTCGGAAATGACAGCCGCGCTATCTTTCTCATTGAGGATGACAGGTCGAGCGTGATTTCCGACACGGTGTTCCTGGCCTCCTCCGGCATTGTGTTGAGCGCCGCGACGACATGCTCCGACTTGGTCCCGAAGATTATTGCGACCAATGCGCCTTTTCGACCATGGGCGTCCTTGTTGGTGACAATCGTGTACAGTTCGCCGTCGCTCAGTGAAGTCTCGTCTATGCTCTGCCGGGGGCCGATATTTTCCGGGAATACCAGCCATTTCTCGGCATGCAATCCCATCTCAGACACCGCCCAGTCAAGGTAACCGCTCAAGTGATCTTTGTATTGGCGTTCCAACTGATGGCCGTCAACATGATAGAATTTTTCAAGCGAAGAGGCTGATATCGGGTATTTGTCCAAAACATTCTTTTAAAAAAGCGGCGAACTCAACCGAGTGCCGTGTCCCATTCGCAACCAGGTCGTAGGTGTTCCCGACGCTTTTCCCTGTCGTTTCGTCTATCCATCTGCGACGTCTAACCACCAGCGTCACTTTCTTGTCTCGCAGTGGAAAGTCCCTCACCTTTGATGGCTCATAAAAGCCGTTGGGACGATATGCATGACCTTCTTCTGGGTGCCGCAACTGCTCCATCTCGTCAAGATGGAATGTTATCTCTCCGGTCTCCACGCCTTGCTGTTCACTGATTGGGATATCCTTTTCAACTACGTTGACTACTGTGAAATAATCCAACAGACCTTTCGGGAACATCAATCTCGCTATTGACTGATATATGGACAATGGATCTGACATATATATATACCTTTAAATCTGTCAGCTAAGGTACGATAGTTTTTTCAACTTCTCAAACACAGGGTTTTGCACATGAGCCCTTTTCAGACAGTCGGTGGGGAGGGGAGAGGCACAAAAATACGAACAAACTTGCTTGTTCGGTAAATTTGTTCGTAAAAAAATGGTCAATTGGTGTTTGGTTAGTGTTTAGTGGAGATGGGCGGAGTCGAACCGCCGTCCAAACAACGCACCAAGAGGCTTTCTACACGTTTAGTCGTCCTTTGGTTGTCGGCCGCGGCCTGCCGGAAGACGGGCTAACCGAAGCTTATCCTTTGAGGCTTGGCCGGATTTAAAGGAGTCCTCCGGTGCGTCCTTCTTGAATGATACCCCGAACTCGGAACAGAGAAGGCGTAAAGTCCGCGGGATACTCGTCGGAACCGCATCCTAGGCGGCTCGGATTAAGCTAATGCGACTTGGTCGATTAGGCAGCGAGTGCGTAGTTGTTATCAGCAACTAAATTTTTGGAGATCCAGTTTTGCGGGCCGGCCCTCCGGGAGCCCGACGTGCTTACCGCTCAGAATCATTGCTGTCAAAACCAGAACATCCCCAAGCGATTTGTGGCAAATATACGATGAATATTCCGGATTTGTTTCAACAAAGTGCAAAAAAATCAGGTGACTGTTACCGGCTCGCCTAACCTGTAAAAACAAGTTTGATGGGTTGA